>OBUY01000711.1_pt1 | contig 11780 bp, 16 predicted proteins | sample 1475781 | NCBI WGS metagenome assembly OBUY01 (sample SAMEA2579912, study PRJEB22360) | human gut metagenome | biome: human gut; feature: human-associated habitat; material: faeces | place: Denmark | collected 2008/2010 | reverse complement strand
TTATACTTAGATTTTTCATACTAACTTACTTAAACCAAAGTGAATCTAAAAATCCTGAAAATATTAAGAAACTCACACAGATTGTATTAAAGGTTAAAAATATTGCAAATACATGGGTAAATTTATTAGAAGGTATCCTTTTATTATGCTTTTTCTTAAATCGAAGCCAAACATCTGTAATACAAATTAATGTTGCGTGAAATAGTCCATAGGCAATGTAGAACCAGGTTAAACCATGCCATAAGCCCATAATTAAAAATAAAACGAAGTATCCAACATTTGATGCTACAATTTTACTTTTAAATATTTTCTTTTTCATTAAGAAAAACATTAGACGCATATATACATAATCACGAAACCAAAAAGATAAAGTCATGTGCCAACGATTCCAAAATTCTTTTATATTCCAGCTCAAGAAAGGCTTGTTAAAGTTTATTGGTGTGTTATATCCCATTAAATAACTTGTCCCTACAGCAAACAAACTATACCCTGCAACATCAAAAAAGAGATATAAACTATAAATATACATATAGCCTAAGGTCCACAATGAAATTCGACCTTGTAATAAGGCAATTTCTCTAACATATTGTAAAAGTTCATATAAATAATCATTAATAATAAACTTATATAAAAAACCTAAAAATAAATAAAAAATTCCTTTATCTAGAAAATCTAAATATTTTTCTGGATTAGGTGGATTTTTTAAATCTTTTTCAAAGCGTCTATATCGATCGATTGGTCCTGAAGAAATTGTTGGAAAAAAAAGTAAGAATTGAATGTAACGCCATGGATAATACTCTTTAATCGGTTCTGTTGCAAAGTTTTCTAAAAATTTAATTTTAGGGTAAACTAGATAAAAAATGATAGCGTGGAGGAATGGCAATGGATCACTTTAAAGGAAAACAATTTCAAAAAGATGTGGTTATAGTAGCCGTGGGCTACTATCTTCGTTACAACCTCAGTTATCGAGAAGTCCAAGAGATTCTTTATGATCGTGGCATCCATGTTTGTCACACCAGCATTTACCGTTGGGTACAAGAATATGGAAAAATTCTGTATCAACTATGGAAAAAGAAAAACAGACAGTCTTTCTATTCGTGGAAAATGGATGAAACCTATATCAAAATCAAAGGAAAGTGGCATTATTTGTATCGTGCCATCGATGCAGATGGGCTGACTTTAGATATTTTGTTACGTAAAAAAAGAGATACGCAGGCAGCCTATGCGTTCTTTAAACGATTAAGGAAACAGTTTGGTGAACCAAAGGTTCTTGTCACGGATAAAGCGCCCTCAATTAAAGCTGCATTCAAGAAGCTTCAAAAGAACGATCTCTATAGAAAAACAGAGCATCGAACCGTGAAATATTTGAACAATTTGATTGAACAAGATCATCGACCAATTAAACGGCGGAGTAAGTTCTATCAAAAACTACGTACTGCCTCAACCACGATTAAAGGCATGGAAACGATTCGCGGAATATACAAGAAAAGCCGAAAAGAGGGTAATCTCTTCGGCTTTTCAGTTTGCACTGAAATCAAGGGGTTATTAGGTATTCCAGCTTAAAAATCAGTCAAAACGGAATGATTGTTATTCATTTTAAAACTTTGCAACAGAACCCCTTTTCTTTACTAACACGCTCTTCAGCTCTGCTTAATTCAAGTTGGTTAGTAATACCTAATTTGTTTTCTAGCAACTAAATTCACCGCCCATTAATTATTAATCTTCTTTTTCAATGTATTTTAGCATGAAAGTTACATAACAATCAAAAATCTAAAGACACTTGCTATCTAGCTTTTATCCAGTAAATTCCCCTATTTTTCCTATGGCAAAAATAAGCGCAATGCCTTTTTGAGATATGGTGCATCATCATGATAGATTATTGATGATGCATAATAAACGTTTTTTTACTACTTACTACATATAAGATGTTAATTTATATAGTTTTAACGATGAATGCTTGTAAAATATCTAATTTACTAGTTTCATTAGTAAGTGCTGCATTTCTAACAACTTGTATTATTCTTTCAGATGAAATTTTTAATAACCCCATTTCTTTAGGAAGCTGTTTAAGTGCAATGAGTGCGATATTTTCAGGAACAACTACCCAGCTATAATTAGTTTTAGTATTTAAAATTATATTGTTAAGTTTGTTATCCGAAAAAACTATTTCAATACTATGTGTATTTAATTCTTGTGTATATTTACTAGAAACGTTTTCTAGTAACAAAAAATCTAAAGTAACTTGTCTCATTAATAACGAAGAATAAAAGGAGAAATCGGGAACTAACTTATAAACTGATTTTCCTTTGTGATATGAATTATTAGTACTTTGTAACCACGAACTATCTGACAATGCAAACGAAAAATCAGATATAGTAAATATTTGTTCGTCGCTACTATCAATTTTAGAGTATCTATTTTTTTTAACTATTCCTCTACCCTCTTTAGCTTGTATCGTTTTAATAGTTGCCCAAGTGTTTAATAAGTCAGATCTCTTAATATCTTTTGCTAAAACTTGCTGCATTAATTCATCTTTTATTTGGCTGTTTCCTTGGCTAATTTTTTCTACTAATTCAAAATTATCTGGACTGACTTCTACATCCTCTATGTTAGGAACACTAACTCCCCTACTTGCTGCTCGTTGCTGGTAGTCAAAGTATATTTCTCCTGCTTTTTTTCTTTTCCATATTAGCGATTCAGTTACTCCTGCTACATATGCTAAATGTTTAATCCACTGTGTGAAAGAACTATACTCGTTACACCATAGTTTATTATATTCTACTTCTCTTATTAGCTCGTATAGACGCACCCATGAATGAGTATCCTTAGACAATATTTCTTCAATTTCATGTTCTATTTTTCTTAGGTTCAATTTATCCTCCTTTCTGTTTATTTACTATAATACGTTATAGTAAATAGACGTTATAAAAAGAAAGAATTCATGAACATTAATTATTATATGTATTCTTTCTTCCTATTATAACTAAAAAATGTATTCAATGATTTGATCTATTTTAGCCATATCTTTTAATGGTAAATGTTCTATTTGGCTTAACTTTCTTTCTGTAAAGTCTAAAGATTTTAATTGGGAAATAACGACTTGTCCATGAGTTTCCATTTCATCAGGTAATGTATAACGAGTTGGCATATTTTTAATTGTAGAAGTTATGGGACAAATTACTGCAAACATCGTCTTTCTATTAAACTCATATCTAGAAACTACTAGACCTGGACGTCTTTTCTGTATTTCTTTTCCAGCTGAAGGATCGAAATCTATCCATACAATATCGCCCTTTTTAGGAATATATTTTTTTTCGTCACTCATTAAAATAATTCTCTCCCTCCAGGTTCAATGTCATACCATTCATCTTTTTCGTAGTACTCCCCTTCTGATCCCCCACTAAATGGATCTTGTAATTTAGGAACTAACGTAATTGTCCCATCATTAGAATACATCACTATATATTCTTGGTCTGCTTTTGGTTTCTGTCCATTATTAGATGGTAATGTCAATACCACAGAACTTCCTTGTTTTCTAGATTTTGTTGTTAACATATAATCACCTCTTATTGTTTATTATACTAAATAATTAAATAGTTTTAAACGATTATACACTATACTTAGTTAACTTAGTGTAATTTAATTAAATAGTCAAGATTAGATGTTTTAGAATTAATTTTTCGGGTTCAGAAACTTAAAAGTTTTTGACCTCTTTATTTTTTCGTGCTATACTTGGAATTATCAAGTGTCAAAAACTTATGTTCAGAAAAGGTGAGGAAAATTGGCCATTTATGGTTATTCAAGGGTAAGTACTAGTAATCAAGATTACAAAACCCAGATTCAAAAACTAGAACAAGCTGGAGCAGAAAAAATCTTCAGTGAAAAATACACAGGGACTAAAAAAGAAGGAAGAAAAGAATTAGAAGAGCTGCTTTCGATTGTAAAAATTGGCGATAAAGTTTTAGTGACGAAAATTGATCGGCTGGCCAGAAGTATTGTTGATTTAAATTCGATTATCTCTTCTTTAAATAATTCAGGAGTGACTATCACCTTCTTAGATAATGCCCTAACCTTTGAGCCAAATAAAAGTGATTCGATGCAAACATTAATGATGAACATGTTAGGGAGTTTTGCGCAATTTGAAAGAGATTTAATCGTGACAAGAACGCAAGAAGGAAAGCAGTGGCACCGGGCAAATAATAAGAACTATCGAGAAGGACGTCCGAAAAGAGTTCTAAATGATAAATATAAACATGCCCTAGAGTTAATGGAAACAAACAGCATGCGAGAAGTGGAAAGGAAAACAGGTATTTCTTTGTCTACTCTCAAACGAATCAAGAAACAAGCAAAGGAAGAGCAGTTACTTAGTGAGAAATAAAATGGAGTAGTTGTAATTTAAAATAGAGAGAAAGATACTCAGAGGTTGAAAAGATATTATTAGATTTGGCTGAAGACGTTATCCGAGTAAATCCTAACAGAAAGCAGGAATTCAAAGAAATGATTATAGTTACCGATTATGAATATTTTAGATGGTCATCTGAGAAAATGTAATCGTTAAAACCTATGTAATAAAAGCAACTTTCCTCAGAAAAGTTGCTTTAGTTAAAGATAGCTTAAACTAACTAAAATTTTTGGAAACTACGCTATTTTAAATTTTCAATTTTTATCAATTATACTAGCTATTTTTCTATTATTTTTTTATTCAAGGAAACCATTTCAATTAGTCCTTGAGCAACGTCTGCTCCCTTATTTCCTGCCTTTGTTCCAGATCGCTCAATCGCCTGTTCAATGGATTCAGTTGTTAACACACCAAACATTACAGGAATTTTTGATTCCAGACCAATATGAGCCACTCCTTTTGCGACTTCATTGCTTACCAATTCATAGTGTGTCGTTGCTCCTCTGATGATGGTTCCTAAGGTAATTAAGCCATCATACTTTTTACTTTTAACTAATTTTTGGGTTATAAAAGGAATTTCAAATGCACCGGGTACCCAATAAATATCAACATTTTCTTCTAGTACACCATGACGAGTTAGATTATCCATTGCTCCACTCAATAGCTTTGCGTTAATAAATTCATTGAATCGTGCAACTACAATTCCCACTTTCATATCTTTTCCATTAAGCTGTCCTTCAAACGTTGCCATATGTTTCTTCCTCTCTTAAATAGTTAGTAAATGATGAAATTTTTGTTTTTTTGTTTTTAAATAGTTTTCATTCTCTTTCACTGCTGGAATTTCCAGAGGTATCCGTTTATTGATATTTATTCCAAGAGCTTCTAATTGCTCTATTTTTTCAGGATTATTCGTGATTAAGTCAATTTTTTCTACACCCAAAGCATCCAGTATTTCTGCTGCAAACTGATAATCTCTTTCATCTGGTTTAAAACCAAGCGCCAAATTTGCATCAAACGTATCCATACCTTGTTCCTGTAGTTGATATGCATGTAATTTATTTTTCAAACCAATTCCACGACCTTCTTGACGAAGATATAAAATGGCTCCTTTTCCCTTTTTCTCAATCATTCGCATTGCTTCATGCAATTGTTCGCCACAGTCACAACGATGCGAGCCAAAAATGTCACCTGTCAGACATTCAGAATGCACACGAACTAGCAACGGCTCTTTAGACTGTCGAATCTCTCCTTTTGATAATAGCAAATGTTCCTTAGCTTGTTGGTCTTCAAAAAGAGTCAGGTCAAATTCGCCAAATGCAGTAGGAAGGCTCACTGTTAACGGTTCTTCTGCGTTTAGGTAGGTTACTAATTCTTCCACTGTAATAAAAGGCAGCTTATGTTTTTGGGCAAATTGTTTTAATTGCGGTCTTCTTGCCATTGTTCCATCCTCATTTAATATTTCACAAATATAGGCTACTTCACTTTGATTTGTAAGTTTCGCTAAATCGATGGCTGCTTCCGTATGCCCTCTTCGTTCCAAAACACCGCCTTCTTTACCAATTAGTGGAAAAATGTGTCCGGGACGATGAAATTCTTCCGAAACACTCTCATTTTTTGCCAAAATTTCAATCGTTTTTGCTCGATCATAAGCTGAAATCCCCGTTGATGTCTCTTGGTGATCTACACTAACGGTAAATGCGGTTCCGAAGCTGTCAGTATTCTCTTTTACCATTTCTCTAAGTTTCAAACGATCAGCAATTTGTTTTGAAACAGGAGTACAAATCAAGCCTCGCGCAAATGTAACCATAAAGTTGACACTTTCAGGTGAAACTAAATTTGCTACACCAACCAAATCACCTTCTGCTTCTCGATCATCATCATCTGCTACCACAATCAACTTGCCTTTTCTTAAAAATTCAATTGCTTCCTGAATATTTTTTCTACTCAACTAATTCAGCTCCTTCCATTCTATTGACTTAGATATACTTAATTGTGCTTTTACATATTTCCCGAGCATATCTGTTTCAAAATTCACATACTCTCCACGCATTAACTCGCCTAAATTTGTCTGCTTCCTTGAATGAGGGATCAGGCTAATGGAAAAATTTGTGGCAACTACTTGTGTGACTGTTAAACTGACTCCGTTGATTGCGATAGAACCTTGAGAAATAATTTCGCCCTGAAATTCTTTAGGTAAATCAAAGGTCAAAACAAGGGCATTTTCCTGCACTCTTTTTTCTCTAAGACGAGTAACACCATCTACATGCCCTGCGACTAAATGTCCTTCCAAACGTCCATTATAAGGCAGCGCACGTTCCAAATTCACCTCATCATTTATTTTCAATCGTGAAAATGTTGTTCGCTGAAAGGTTTCCGGCATAATATCCACTGTGAACTGTTGATTTGCTTTTTCAACCACAGTCAAACAAACGCCATTGATCGCCATGCTGTCACCAATCTGATAATCTTCAAGCAACTGTCGAGAAGCTTGACAAGTCAGCTTAATTGTTTGACCCATATGCTTTATTCGAAGAATTTTCCCTTTTTCTAGAATCAAACCTGTAAACACATTACGCTCTCCTTCCAACAATCTTAAGATCACTGCCTAATTTTTCGATATTCAAAAATTTCAATGGGGTTCCGGAATTGCTTACTCGATTACTCGACATACTTGGAAGACTATTTCCACCAAGAAGTAATGGTGCTACGTAACAAATTATCTCGTCCCAGTAATCACTGGCTAAAAAAGCATCATGAATGACTGAGCCCCCCTCAACATAAACAGAGTGAATATTCCTTTTGTATAGTTCATTTAGAACATTCTGAATCGTAACGGAGGTTAAAGAGAGAACCTCTACATGCTTTGGTAATTGATTTGCATGTCCAACTTTTTCAGTAAAAATCAATACTGGGACACTAGATTCTTTAAAAATACTTAACTTAGAATTAGCCAAAATTCTCCCTCTTCTATCTAATACGATACGAACAGGTGGAAATTGAGATTTTCTTGTTGTTAAAAGTAGCGGATCATCAATAAAAATCGTTTCACTTCCTACCAAAATTGCTTGATAATCTCCTCTTTCTTCATGAACTCTTTCAAATGCCTGCTTTTGAGTAAGATTTGTTCGTTTTTGCCTTAAAGAAATTTTTCCATCTAATGACATTGCCTGCTTTAAAGAAACAAACGGACGTTGCTTCTCAAAAAAGTGGTTATAATGTATATTTAAGTCTCGTACCTTGTTTTCAAGTATACCTATTATTACATGAACACCTTGCTCTCTTAACTTATCCACTCCTTTTCCTGAAACCATCGGATTAGGATCAAGCTGCCCGATTACGACACATTTTATTCCTGAATCAATGATTGCCTGCGTACAGGGTGGCTGCTTTCCATAATGAGCACAAGGTTCCAAGGTTACATAAATTGTTGAATTGAGTAGTTTTTCGGGAGACTTACATGCATTAATTGCATTTATTTCAGCATGCGCTTGGCCATATTTCAGGTGTGCACCTTTTGAGATAATTTCATTTCCACTGACAATTACTGCACCAACTAAAGGATTAGTAAAGGTTCTCCCCTCTCCCATTTTCGCTTCCTTAATCGCCAGTTCCATAAACGCTTCATGCAAGAAAATTCCTCCTTTCCAAACAAAACAGCCCTACGTATATACGCAGGGCTGGTAAAAAATTCAGACTTAAAGAAGACATGACAATAGAAGACACACTCCTCCTATCATATCCACTAAGCTCTTCTTCTCCCATCCAGACTTTAACTGTCGGTTCCAGAGTTTCACTGGATCAACCGCAAAAATGCGGGTCACGGACTTCAAGTAATTACTCGTCACCGTCGGTCGGGAATTACACCCTGCCCCGAAGAAATCTATTCAATTAACATATACAGAATACAAGTTAGAAAATAACTTGTCAACTTTTCATAAATAATTTGTTAGTAGCTATTTTCTTTTTTCCTGATACAATAAAGAAAAACAATAGCACAGAATTTTCTTTGTCTACACTTAAATAGACAAAAAAGCAAAAGAACAACTATGACTTAGTGATAAACGTATTAAATAATGTGTTCATTATTAAGATATATCTTATGCGTAAATAAAATGATGATACTTAAAAAAATTTCAACAATGTAAAATTTAGTTTAGATAAAAGAAAGTCTACATAAAAGTGATTGTATTCTAGAAAGAAATATTTACCAGTTTAAATATGAGAATTAGTCTAAGCAATAAAAAAAGCCGAAAAGATAGAAACATTTTCGGCTTTTTTTATTGTAGTCTTGTAATAGATAGTTTTGAATAAAACTACCTATCCTTGATCATTATGAAGATTTGGATGTGTATGTTTAAATACAGGTACTTCTCCCATTGCCTCTGGATGTTCTTGATACGTGAACTTTTCACCATCTTTCGCTATTTGACCTTCAAAAGCACGTGATCCTTGTCCATCAGAAAAACTCATAATGGTATGTGAAAACTCTTGGTGCTCAATATCTTTCATATTACCCGGAACAACTACTCCATATTTTTCTTCCAGCTCTTCTTGAGCTTTCATAAATTGTAATTGATGTTGAGTCTCCCTAGCTAACAAGAACTTTAACATATCTTGGACACCTTTATCTTCCGTCATGTGATAAAGCCTGCTAACTTGTGTTCGTGCTTGTGATTCTCTGACAACATTAAACCGCATATCAGCTACTAAATTCCCACTAGATGTAGCATACCCCGCATTCCAAGCTACTCCATTAGGGTTAGTAAGACCTGCTGTCAATCCATGGACTATTGCGTGCTCAGGGTCCATACCTCCTAATACAGCAGCTAAAGCAGGATCTTTTTTTGCTTCCTCATCAGTAATAGACGTTGGAGCCCCCTCTAATAAATAAGCAATCATAGTTGAAATCATTTCAACATGTCCAATTTCTTCTGTACCAGTATCTAATAGTAAGTCTTTATACTTCTCGCTACCAGATGATCCCCAACCTTGAGTTAAATAGGATAGCATTCCAGTTATTTCTCCCCATTGTCCTCCAAGTGCCTCTTGTAACTTTCTGGCCATAATTGGGTCTGGTCGATCAGGTTTAGCATTGTATTGTAATTTTCTAGTATGAATAAACAACTCTCATATCCTTCTTTCTTTACTATGACAGTAGCGACATACAATTGACTATTTAAGTAATCTATGAAAAAAATTGAGAAAAATTCTCTTTATATTTAGGGCTTAGAAAAAACTAATTATTAGTATTAAAAAAGACATTCGAATCTAAAATTCCACTCTCATTTTTTAAAACTAGAGAGTAAGTTCTAGGATTAAAATCAATTTTAATATCGTTGCCCAAAAAAGTTTTCTCAGCGTTAGATATATGAACGGTAAATGTAGGGTCAGACAAAACAATTGAATATCCATTTACTGAATTATCCGTAGAAATAATCTGAAACTTATCACCTACAGCGCACGACCCGCCAACATTAGAAAATTGATTAGAACCGTCATTAAGAGCTAAAATAAAAGTATTATGGGGAACTTTTTCAGATAAATACTTTTTAGCTGTATCAGATATGGTAAGTTTCATAACAAGATTTCCCTCCTTTTCTTGCTTTTATTTTAATACAAAAATCATTTTTAAAAAAAGGTTTTGCTTTGTGTAAAAAGTTTACATGATTTTAGACACTGATTCTTTTTTATAAGAATAGCTTAATTTGGGCTAATATCATGACTAAAATTAATATAATATGGATGCAAGTAGCACGTATGAAGTAGAGAAGACAACAAATATTTTGTTTCTACTCTTTAAAGAAAAAGTAAGAAATTGGAATGTAAACACTTAAATTATATAACATAGAAAATTATATCAAATGTACGGATGACGAAAAAATCGAGTGTAAAGAATGTCTCTTCAATGTTTTTCATTCTATAGAAACTTGTCTGAGGTATAGAGCAAACAATAAAAATTATCTAGAAGGACGTCCGACGTCCCAAAAGAGTGTTAAACTATAAATACAAACACGCACTATAGTTAATGGAAACAAATAGCATGCTTGAAGTAGAAAAGATGATTGGGAGGAGTGGTTCTAAAGAGTTTACTAGTATGTATGAACGTTATTAGCGTTGTGGGGTATATATGGTATAATAATTAAGAAGAAACATTAAAATAATACTGCCATCAATAGATTTGTGATGGGTTTATGGGAAGGTGAAAAGATGAAAAAATTTCAAGTAAAAGAATGGTCATGGATAGTAATCGCTTGTTCTTTTTTAGTGTTGGCTTTTATAGAAAAACAAATTATGTTTGGCGTTTTAGGGTTGTCTTTTCTTGCTATTGCTTTTAATGATTAAAGAAATACTATAATAGCGGGGAGTTTAAATGAAACGAAGGGTACATGATTTTTTTGGTAAAGAAATAGATTTAGATAAAGAAAAGTATTGTCCAGTATACTATGTACAATGTGATTGTGGCCATTTGGCAATACGCAAAAATAATACGGATAGGCAAATTTTTAGATGTAGTCTTTGCAAAAATGAGTATCGGCAGAGGCAGAAAACAAGGAAAGTAGTGCCTATTTTTAAGGAATTATAATTATCAGAAAATTGAATTTTTTATAGCTAGTTTAAAATACCCTATTGTAAGTCCAAAGGGAATAAAGGGAGGAGAGGTGCTTAATGAATTTTGGTTACTTGAATTTTGGAACAAAAGACGCTGTTTTAGGAATTGCTTTTTTTCTTATCTTAATATTAACGGTATCTTTTCATTGGTCAGCTTTAGAATTTGTTTTATCTTCAGGGATAGTAGGAATTGCTTTTTTCGTTGGAAATATGAAATAGGATAATAGAATAACAGAAATACAAATCAAAAAAAGTAAAAAGAAATAAGTGTAGTGATGCTACCACAAAGCCTAAAACAACTGCTGCCTTGAATTGTCGTTCAAGCATGAGTACTAAATCTAAAATTGTAGGTGTATTTCCTAAAGGCACGATTTTAAATGGGTCTTTCTTTTCAAAAAAAGTAGGTGGAATCTATTGGATGCAAGTTAGTGGAATTGATAATCGAGGAAAACGTATAACTGGTTACGTTGATAGCCAGTATTTAAAAAATGCCTGATTAGGGGCTGTCAAAAAGACTGAAAAGTAATATGTACTTAAAAAAATGAGAAATCATTAGAGAACAAAAAAGACATTCCTTTTAGCAGTAATAAAGGGAATGTCTTTTTTTTGCCTAAATTTTGTGATCAATAAGAGGATGTCCATATCCAGCCTCTTGTTTTGCTTCAGTAGTTAAAGCAAAAGATGTCCCGATAACACCTAGAGCAACTAAAAGCAATGAACCTAGTACTAATTTTTTCATAAGAAAACTACCTCCTTTCTTTTTCATTATATT
>OBUY01000707.1_pt1 | contig 11789 bp, 8 predicted proteins | sample 1475781 | NCBI WGS metagenome assembly OBUY01 (sample SAMEA2579912, study PRJEB22360) | human gut metagenome | biome: human gut; feature: human-associated habitat; material: faeces | place: Denmark | collected 2008/2010 | reverse complement strand
CCACCGTGAACGGCCACATGAACTTCCATCCACGCCAATCGGCCTTATGCTTGTTGACGCGGGCCTCGGCCGTGTGCAGATCCGCCTCCTCAGGCAGGATTCCCACCGTTGGCTGCGAGGCTGCGGCCATTGTTTGATCGGACATAATCGATTGCTTTCTTGGGATACGGATTGCTGTGCTGCGCCCGCTATCAGGGGGGTCGCTCGATTGGAGCGGTCACGTCAGGTGAGGGCATGGGAAAGCGGGGACACTGGGGAGCATCCCCGCTGTGGGAGATCAGGCGGCTAGGCGGAAGGAGAGTGGCCTAGCCGCAGGTTTTGATTGTTGGTCAGTGCCGGATGTACCGGCAATAGATCGGATTGTGTCACTTGACGGTGACGTTGTAGCCCTGCTGCTTGCCTTGCTCGGCCAGCTTCTTGGCGTAGTTCTGGAGTGCTTCCTCCAGGGTGATGTCGCCGGAGTAGGCCTTGGAGACTTCGTCGCCGTAAGCGGTCTGGGCGTACGGGTTGTACGGCAGGTACTGGAACTTCTCGGTCGGGCGCTGAGCTGCGGCGGAAAGGACTTCGTTGACGTTCTGACCGCCGAAGTAGTCGTTGGTCTTCTTGTTGGACTCGGTGGTCGGGTCGGTGAAGGAGTCGGACTTCAGGATCTTCTTCAGGGACGGGAAGGTACCGGTGTCGGCCATGGTCTGAGCGCCCTCGCCATGAGTCATGTACTCAACGAGCTTGTAGGCAGCGGCCTGGTTCTTGGACTGCGAGGTGACGGCAAGTGCGGAGCCGCCGTCTTCGGCGGAGACTTCCTTGCCGTCCTCCCACTGTGGCAGCTGGGCGACGCGCCAGTTGCCGGCCTGATCGGGGGCGCCGGTCATGAGGTTGATCGGCATCCAAGCGCCGATGGTCAGGGAGGCGAGGGTGCCATCGTTGAGCTCGCGGTTCCAATCGTCGGACCAGTTCGGGGTCTTGGTGTCCACGAGGTCTTCGTCGATGAGCTTCTGGACGAATTGGATATAGCGCTGCATGCCCTCGTCCTTGGTCATGTTGATAGTGATGTTCTCGCCATCGACCTTCCACGGCTGGGCGCCGGCCTGCCAGATCTGGGCGGTGAAGGGCTGGTAGTCGTTGGACGTGCCGGCAAGGTTGGTGATGTAGGAGCCGATGGCGCGAATCTTCTTGGCGGCCTCGTAGTAGTCGTCCCAAGTCTTGATGGACTCGCCGTCCACGCCGGCCTTGTCGAACACTGCCTTGTTGTAGAAGAACATTTCAGGGCCGGAATCAATCGGCAGAGCGTACGGCTTGTTGTTGTACTGGAGCTTGTTCCACGGGCCGGCGGCGAAGTCGTCGGCGAGCTTGTCGGCACCGAACCGGCTCAGATCCACGAGGCCATCGGTGACGGCGAACTGGGTGACGGTCGGATCTTCGAGCATCACGACATCCGGGGCGCCATTGCCGGCGGCGATGGCGTTGGAGAGCGCGGTGGAGGTCTTCTCGGCGGTGCCGGTGTTGTTGAACTTGACGGTGATGCCGGGGTTGGCCTTCTCGAAGTCAGCGAGGATTTCCTTCATCGAGTTGCCGGAATCCCAGCCCCAGAACACGAGTTCGGCCTTGTCGGCGTCACCCTTGTTGACGCTGTTGTCGTTGCTGCTGCCGCAGGCGGCGAGACCGACGAGCGTGGCCACGGCTGCCGTTGCCGCGATGACCTTCTTGGTGTTGCGCATGTTATCTCCTCCTGGACCATTGGAGTTGGCTTGCGGGTGGTTGGCTTTCTTCCGACTGGCTTCCGGTTTTCGTCCGGTTACTTCTCGGTTATCTTCCGGCTGTCTTTGGCTGCCTTCCGATAGCCAAAAACGAATCGACTGCTGCGTTGGATTTCAATTCGTTTGGCCGCTTGCGAAGTCTCCTCTGGCCACCTTTCCTTGGGGTGTTTTCTTTGGTACACCCGTGTACCAATACCTAAGATGATACACCTGTGTACCAATTTGTCAAAATCACCCAACACGCCTGATTTTTTCGCCTTTTCCACGCTTTCCACGTGAGCAAATCTCCAGTCGAACAGCGACTTGTCTCAGAGGCTCTTCATCCCCTCCCCCAACGTGAGTAGGTCCCGACTCTCAGCACACCACCAAATAACGCGTAGCATGCTCGTGAGTCTTCAACACCACACACCACGGCGCGATTCCACCACTCAGCCGCCTCACTAATGCCCATATTTGTAGATATTCAACGCCATATGACAAGAATCTGACCAGTATGAACAGGCACCCCCATAGCTGTATTGAGAGGAAGAACACATGGAGGGCCTGTTTCAAGCTGCTTCCAAGCAGCGCAATCCCTTGGGAACAACCATACGTACTCACGAATCAGGCAAATATACGTTCGGTCTGGCCTTAAGCGCCGGCCAATATCCGCGGTCTACCTGCCTTTCCCTATCAGCTCCTCGCGGTATGCGGCATCTTCCTGACCAATGTCATCAACTACATCATCTGCACCGAACAGGCACGCCTTCGCACTGACGACATCCATGCATCGGTCAAACTCGAAACCGAAATGTCGCATGAATTTCACGACCTGTTCCGCCCGGGGCTGCGGAAGGCGCTCGTCATCGGCGCTTTGATCAAGGCGTGAATGCTGCGTTGCGTTACTGCATTGCCATGTTGCCGCGTTATTGCATCGCTACGTTGCCACGTTGCCACATCACATTGCATTGCCGCATTGCTGCGTTGCCGCATCACATATCGCAACACAAACGCAGCAACTCAATGACAACCGGAGATAGCATCGCCGCCACCCGCGAGGAACCGCAATGCAACGCGGTAACGTAACGCAATGCGATGTGATTCCCGCGTAGTTACAGGCAGTTACAGATTGAGTACCGCATCAGCAATGCGCATGGCGGATTCGCGATGGGAGACCAGCACCACAGCCGCGCCGCGCTCCTTGTCTGCATGCTGCTCACCCACGGCCATAGCGTGAATGGAACGTAGAATAATAGCCTCGTTCAAAGCATCCAAACGGCTGGCCGGCTCGTCGAAAAGCACCAGATCAGCATTGCGCAGGAACACACGAGCCAAACCGATACGCTGGCGTTCACCTTCGGATAGACGGTCGCCCAGCTCGCCTACCTGAGTATCAAGGCCATCGGGCAAGGAATCAATGAGATCAAGCACGGAGGCCTTGGCGAGAGCCTGACGCAAACGAGCGTCGAGACCGTCAGATGCTGCCACCTGAACGGCATCGCCCTCTGCCGATTGCGCCGCCAACCGCTGCTGTCGGGAATCAACGGTCTTGGCACCCACTTCCCCATTGCCTGCAACATTTGCAGCTTCAACCTTGGACTCAGGCAAAGCAATCAGCAAATTGTCTCGGATAGAGCCATCAAACAGGTGGGTTTCCTGGCTCATCATGACCTGAATACGTCGGCGAGCATGCACATCGACCTCGGGCAGCGGCGTGCCGGACAACGTCACCTGACCGCGCTGCGGATCCCAGTAGCGCAGCAGCAGCTTGAGCATGGTGGACTTGCCCCGGCCGGACGGCCCCTGGATACCCAGCACGCCATGCTGCGGCACGTCAAGCGAGAAGTCGGACAAGACTTCGCGCTCCCCCGCATATGCAAAGGTGACGTCATCAAGACGCATGCCCATATACTCCTGCGGCACAACAGTGCCGTTCTCGGTCACAGCGGGCACCTCGTCCATCAGTCCGAACAGTCGGCTAGCGGACGCAAAGGTCTGAGTCAGGTTAGCGGGCAAGGCGGTGAGCGCCAAAGTCGGTCCGAACGAGCTGGCGAACAGCACGAAGGCGGCAATCAGAGCCGGAATGCTCTGCGGGTTCGCGCCGGCACAGGCAATAGCCACGGCGACCGAAGCCGCTGCGAGCACAGCCACCAAGAGTCCGCTGATTCCGGTGAAACGGCCGTTGACCTTGCTGAGTTTGGCGTGATCCTTCCACAACGCATGGGTACGGTCCTCGATGGCCTGCGCACGTTCCTCGCCGCAGCCAAATCGGATGATTTCGTCCAGGCCGCGCATGTCATCGAGCATCACATTGCCGAGTTCTCCGGCAGCGCCACGGATGGCAGGGCCAAGGTTACGTACGCCGGTGGCAAAGAATCGCGGCACAAGGATGCCGATAACCAGGTGGGCAGCAATCAACGCCAGCGCCATCCATGGGCTTAGGGTGGCGGCCACAATCGTGTAGATGATGGTGGAGGTTACCGCGATGGCCACCGGACTGATGGTGTGGGCAAAGAAGATCTCAAGCAGTTCCACATCGGTGGTCAGCATGGCGATAAGGTTGCCCTTACCTTTGCCCGCGAGCTTGGCCGGCGCCAGTCTGCGCAACGCGGCGAACGCCTTGGAACGGAAGAGTGCGAGCAGATGGAATGCCACATTGTGGTTCAGATATTGTTCGACGTATCGGGTGATACCACGCAGAAGAGCACAGATAATCATCATGATGACGGCGGGCGCAACACCCATGCCCCACACCGGATTACCGGTAAGTGCAAATGCCGCGATAATGCCGAACACGGGCAGGAAGGTGGACGAAAGATGGCCGATGGTGCCGGCGGTGGAGGCCACTGCCATCAGTCCTGCCAGCGGTCGGGCTTCCTTAAGCAGTCGCCTGATCACTTGGAATGTGTTCATTTTGGAAGACGAATCGCTATTTGCAGCACCAGCCGGAGTCTCAGCCGAGGCCTGCTCACTCCCGCCAGCGGAAGCCGTCGGCAAAGCTGACTGCAGGTGGTCAACCGTCATACCCGCCTCTGCGCTTACACGCGCTGCGCCACCCTCAGTCCGACTGTCGTCGGACAGCTCCTGCTTGCGGGAACCAACCTGCAGCACACGCCGAGCATGGCCTTCTTCGAAGTTCTCAATATCTGCCTGCGTGGCAAACAGCTTGGCGTAGACGCCGTCCGCCGTCATCAGCTCGGTATGGGCGCCCCTCTCAACCGACTTGCCGTGTTCGAGCACCACCACTTGGTCAGCGTGTTCGGCGTTGGCCATGCGATGGGTGACCATAATAACCGTCTTGCCGCGGGATTGTGCCAATTCGCGAATTGTATCCAAGATCAGCTCTTCGGATTCCACGTCAACGCTGCTGGTCGCCTCATCGAACACAAATACCGGCGAATCATGCAGGAGCGCGCGGGCGATGGCGATGCGCTGGCGCTGGCCGCCGGACAGGTTGGCGGCATCGGACTCAATCGGCATGTCCAGTCCGTTCGGCTGTGCGTGCACGAAGGCGGCAATGCGCGCCTGCTCGAGCGCGGACCACAGACGGGAGTCCACGGAATCCGGCGAATCAGGAATCTCGTCATCGGGCAAGGCCATCAGAAGATTCTCGCGCAATGTGCCCGCAAACAGATGGCTGCTGGCACCAATCACAGTGACGGCTCCAGCCAGTGTTTCGCCTGACAAATCGGATACCTCGACGCCGTTCAGCGTGAGCGAACCTCGGTAACCGGCCAGTGTACCGGCAAGCAGCGAGGCGGCCGTGGACTTGCCGGAACCGGAGATGCCAACAATGGCGGTGAACTGACCGGGCTGTGCGGCGAAGGTGATGTTGGTAAGCGCAGGAGCGACGGCGGAATTGGGGCTGGTTTCACCTTGCTTATCGGCCTTTGCGGATGCGGACTTGGAGTCGCCATGCCCGGCATCATCATAGGAATAGCCGACGTGATCGAAGCGGACCGTCAGACCGTCGTCAGCGGAATCGGAATCGTTGGCCGGCAGAGTTGCCGTGCCATGCTCGGGCTCCGGGGTGTCCAGCAGAGCGAAGATGCGCTTGGTGGAGGTCATGCCGTTCATCGCCACGTGGAAGAACGAGCCAAGCTGACGCATGGGAATAAAGAATTCGGCGGACAGCAGCACAATGAACAGCAGACCGGTAAGAGACAGCGGGTAGCCCACCCCGAACGGGATGAGATAGTGCAGGCCGTATGCCGCGTAGGCAAGCACACCAGGCAGATGTGAGGCCAGTGCGATTGGCGACCAGCCGGACGCACCATTGGCAAAAGCATCGCCAATATGCGCGTATTGCCATAACGCCACACCGATGCCGGCCGCAGCACCGCCGTAGGCCACTATGTCCATGGCGGTTAGCGAACGCAACTGAATCTGCAACACCCGCATGGTCATCACGCGGAAGCCTTCGGCTTTCTTGTCCATCTCGATGGCGGCGCGCTCGTCGGCGTCGAAGTTTTTCAGGGTCTCAAGGCCTTGGAGATTGTCGAGGAACGCGGCGCCCATATCGGTGTAGCGCACCCAGTACTTCTTGAAGGCGCGGGCGGCGGTCATGGAGACGATGCCGGTCACGATGATGATGAGCGGCGCGCAGACCAGCATGACGGCAGCAGCGGGCACGTTAATCGGCGCAATGGCCACGAACAAGGTGATTGGCGCAAGAATCGCATAGAAGAACTGCGGCAGGAACAGTTCAAAGAAGCTTTGAATCTGTTCAACACCTTCGCCGGCGGATTGCACCACATCCGAAGTCTTGATGCGGGTTTTGTAGGACGGGCCGAGTGCCACCATTTTGCGGTACAGCTTGGATCGCAAAGCCAGTTTGACCCGCTCGGCGGCTTCGGTGCCGAGGCGGGTGGCGTGCGTGGTGGCCGTGTAACGGACCGCTATACAGACCAGCGCAAGCAGCACGTAAATCATGACGTCGCCAGCCATGGGCAGCACATCCGCGCCGTGCTGATCAGACAACGGCACGGGGCAGGCCACGCCTTGCGAAGTGCCGCCGCATTGGAGCAGCGGCGGTGCCACAGCGGTCAGCAAGCTGTTCAGCAACATTACCAGCGACAGCATAAAACCAATGTTGGCAAACAGACCTACCCACATCAGGGCCACTTTGCCGGCTATGAGTTTTTTCAAGCCAGGCGCCAATTGGAACAGTCGTTTGTCGAACATGGTTCGTTTCCCCTCGCCGTGTTGACTGCCGCGTTATTGCAGTAGGTCTCGTCATACGTCCAGTCGCGTGTACCACCGATCGCATACCCATACATACCGGTGGGGCACACTGCGCGCAATCCTATTACCCTAGGCAAAAGCGCATATACACGCCAGACCTTCGACTGAGACAACCGTCACACCAAATTCCGTTCCCGAATACGAATCCGCACAATGCGGAGCACTCTTTTCCTGAAAATAGAATTTGCGTATTTGCCCGGCATCGCACAGTCGCGGCCACGTCCACACCCACGGCCACGCCCCGGCCACAGTCGAGGTCGCAACCACAGCCATAAATCCCGTTTTCACAGTTACAAGGCACCGATTCCACTGCCCAATGGCCTATCTCCGTTTCAAGGGGCGGATTTCGGTGTCTCCGGAGGTCTATCTCCGTTTCAAGGGGCTGCTTATCCATGAAACCGCAAGTAGTAACGGCTTTATACCAACGTCATTCCGCCATTTTGGGTCAGTTTCTACTTGGGCATCAGCCCCTTGAAGCGGAGATAGACCTCCGGCAAAGGCCAAATCCGCCCCTTGAAACGGAAGTAGGCATCCCCACGAAGCGAAACCGGCCCGTGTGACTGCGCCAACGCCCTCTGGCGGCGGTTGCTCTTCACCTATTCCATGCAAAAGAGGCATGAAAAAGCCGTCTGCGCGCAACTTTCCGAAGAAAATTACGCTACAAACGGCTATTCACATAGAGCAAGCAAGCAGCTGGGAATCAGTGCTGCTTCTGCGCGTTGGCCAGCGCTTCGGCTGCGGCCTTGGTGGCGATGGCACGCTCCTCGGCACGGGCGAGCGCGGGCCAGCTCGGCCTCGGCGGCCTTGATGTCGGCCTCGGCCTGCTTGAGGTCGGCGGTGGCACGCACCACTTCGAGCTGCGCGTTGGACCGCTTCTCGCCCTTCGGCTTCCACAGATCGGCGATCTCTTCCAGCGTCTTGTCCTTGGTCTCAGGCACGAAAGTGACCACACCAAGGAAGCAGATCAGGTTGGTGCAGGCAAACACGAGGAAGGTGCCCATACCGCCAATGGAGCTAATCAGCATCGGGGTGAACTGGCCGATGGCCCAGTTAGTGGCCTACAGAAACACGGTACAGATACCGGTGGCGCGGCCACGCAGGTAGGTCGGGAAGAGCTCCGGAATCATAATCCACGGAATCGGGCCCATCGAGAAGGCGAAGCAAGAGGTGAAGCACATCACGAAGATGAGCATGCGCAGCTGGTAGTTGTTCGCATAGGAGAAGGAGATACCGAGGGCGAACAGCACCATGAGGCCGGAGCCGACCGCCATGAGCTTCTTACGGCCGGCGGTATCAATCAGGTACATGCCCACCACGGTGAACACGAGCTCGATGTCGCCCCCAGCCCGTACGGATCCCTAAATGAGACTTTGTGGCAAATCGTTGTCAAACCGTTATCTTTCATACAAATTGCGCCAAGCCACTTACACAATTGATGCACTGTGTTACTCGCACGGCGCCAGGCGACTGGCAATACATCCACGGTTCTGGACAACCGATGTAGGACGGATTTTGCGGACATTCAAAATAAAAAAGAATGTGGAGGTAACAGACAATGGCAAAGACAATTTTTGAGGAAATGGGCGGCAAATATCAAAGGCAAGGCGATTACTTAATACCGTGTTTGACTGTACCCGCCGAAGAAGAACAGCCGATAGGCATCTGGGGACAGCGGCATTTGGATTATCTGAAGCATCACTGTAAAGTTACATACACCAATCTTCTTACAAGCGGCAGACTTAACGCTTACCTTGCCGACATTGACAGACAGGCACAGGAACGCTTTGAAAGGCTCATAGAGGGTATGAAACAGGCACAGGGCATAACGGAACAGCTAAAGGCAGAAAACGCCTTAGAATGGACAGGATGCCTCAATAACATAAGGGCTTGTGCGAGGGAGATTGTGGAAAAGGAAATTATTTTTGCATAAACAGATGATTAGTGGCAGGGGGAAATCCTGCCGCTTTTTCTGCTTTAGTTTGTCAGCTTGACAAATAAAGGGTTAAGGAATATAATTAGATTCAGTATTATACAAGGAGTTAATAAATATGCGGCAAGGTATTCTTAAATAAACTGTCAATTTGATAGTGGGAACAAAAAGTAGCAGTCCCGTTTCACTTTTAATATGGGGCTTAGTTTTTTGTACCCAGTTTAAGAATACTTTTATCATGTAATTTTATATGCCCGAAAACATATAAGTGTTTTGGGGCTATTGGAGTTATTTACCCAGTGATAGGAGTATTTATCACTGGGTATTTTTATGCCCTTTTTTGGGTGTTGATAGGAGGAAAATCACATGAAAATAATTAACTTAGGCATTCTGGGTCACGTTGACGCAGGAAAGACAACATTAACGGAAAGTTTATTGTATACCAGTGGTGCAATTGCAGAACTAGGGAGCGTAGATGAAGGCACAACAAGGACAGATACCATGAATTTGGAGCGTCAAAGGGGAATCACTATCCAGACAGCAGTGACATCTTTTCAGTGGGAGGATGTAAAAGTCAACATTATAGATACGCCAGGCCATATGGATTTTTTGGCGGAAGTATACCGTTCTTTATCCGTATTAGACGGAGCAGTATTATTAGTTTCTGCAAAGGATGGCATACAGGCACAGACCCGTATACTGTTTCATGCACTACAGACAATGAAGATTCCGACAATTTTTTTCATCAATAAAATTGACCAAGAGGGGATTGATTTGCCAATGGTATATCGGGAAATGAAAGCAAAGCTTTCTTCGGAAATTATAGTGAAGCAAAAGGTTGGGCAGCATCCCCATATAAATGTAACGGACAATGACGATATGGAACAGTGGGATGCGGTAATTATGGGAAACGATGAACTATTAGAGAAATATATGTCAGGGAAACCGTTTAAAATGTCAGAACTGGAACAGGAAGAAAACAGGAGATTCCAAAACGGAACGTTATTTCCCGTTTATCACGGAAGCGCTAAAAACAATCTGGGGATTCGGCAGCTTATAGAAGTGATTGCCAGTAAATTTTATTCATCAACGCCTGAAGGTCAATCTGAACTATGCGGGCAGGTTTTTAAGATTGAATATTCAGAGAAAAGGCGGCGTTTTGTTTATGTGCGTATATATAGCGGAACATTGCATTTGAGGGATGTTATTAGAATATCTGAAAAAGAGAAAATAAAAATCACAGAGATGTGTGTTCCGACAAACGGTGAATTATATTCATCCGATACAGCCTGCTCTGGTGATATTGTAATTTTACCAAATGATGTTTTGCAGCTAAACAGTATTTTGGGGAACGGAATGCTGTTGCCGCAGAGAAAATTTATTGAAAATCCTCTCCCTATGCTCCAAACAACGATTGCAGTAAAGAAATCTGAACAGCGGGAAATATTGCTTGGGGCACTTACAGAAATTTCAGATGGCGACCCTCTTTTAAAATATTATGTGGATACTACAACGCATGAGATTATACTTTCTTTTTTGGGGAATGTGCAGATGGAAGTCATTTGTGCCATCCTTGAGGAAAAATATCATGTGGAGGCAGAAATAAAAGAGCCTACTGTTATATATATGGAAAGACCGCTTAGAAAAGCAGAATATACCATCCACATAGAAGTCCCGCCAAATCCTTTCTGGGCTTCTGTCGGGTTGTCCATAGAGCCGCTCCCTATTGGAAGCGGAGTGCAGTATGAAAGCAGAGTTTCACTTGGATATTTAAATCAATCGTTCCAAAATGCGGTTATGGAGGGGGTTCTTTATGGCTGCGAGCAGGGGCTGTATGGATGGAAAGTGACAGACTGTAAAATCTGTTTTGAATATGGATTGTATTATAGTCCTGTAAGTACCCCCGCAGACTTTCGGCTGCTTTCCCCTATCGTATTGGAGCAGGCTTTAAAAAAAGCAGGGACAGAACTATTAGAGCCATATCTCCACTTTGAAATTTATGCACCGCAGGAATATCTCTCACGGGCGTATCATGATGCTCCAAGGTATTGTGCAGATATTGTAAGTACTCAGATAAAGAATGACGAGGTCATTCTGAAAGGAGAAATCCCTGCTAGATGTATTCAAGAATACAGGAACGATTTAACTTATTTCACAAATGGGCAGGGAGTCTGCTTGACAGAGTTAAAAGGATACCAGCCAGCTATTGGTAAATTTATTTGCCAACCCCGCCGCCCGAATAGCCGTATAGATAAGGTTCGGCATATGTTCCACAAGTTAGCTTAACAGCTTGCAAAAGTCATATAAAATGAGATTTGAAAGGATTAGAGACTAATTATGATGAAATGCGAATGGATATTGTGTCCTGTTTGTGGGAGCAAAACCCGTAATAAAATTAGGAAGGACACTGTTTTGGAGAATTATCCCCTTTATTGTCCAAAATGCAGACAAGAAAGATTGATTAAAGTTGACAACTTGAAGATAACTGTCATCAAAGAGCCAGACGCTTAAGACGCAGAGCCGATGAAATTGTGGAACAATTCACGAATCATCGGCTCTTTTTGTTTCGTATTTGAAAGAACAAACTCACCAAATAAAAAAAAACGATATTCGGGTGGGTTATTTTGTTATACCCTAAATTACCCTCTGAATTTGTTTTTAAATTTGGAGGGATTTTTTTATGTCCTTTTTTCGGGCAGTTATCTATCTGCTCATACGAAGCAAAATTTATCAATACATAGCATATCAGAGAACGGCAGGAAACCAGTTAAAAAATTTCTGCCTATGCAACGGTACTTCCTGCCTTGAAAGTAGAAGTACAATCTCCGGTAGTGCCCGAGTTTTTGCGCACTTTGGTCTTCGCCCGTCCCCGTGGCGATGAT
>OBUY01000701.1_pt1 | contig 11865 bp, 8 predicted proteins | sample 1475781 | NCBI WGS metagenome assembly OBUY01 (sample SAMEA2579912, study PRJEB22360) | human gut metagenome | biome: human gut; feature: human-associated habitat; material: faeces | place: Denmark | collected 2008/2010 | reverse complement strand
AAATTAGTAAGAAAGAACAATACAACCTGAACAAGTAAGGGCAAAAATCACAACTCTCTGACTCATAAGTATTTTACTTATTTTTCAATGTGTTAAATATCATCAGCGACAACAATAAGCTACGATAATCCACTCTTTTTTTGCCCCTTTTGCAGCGTTTTGCCCCATTTTTGCCACCGAAAAAATTCTAAGAATTCTCATTCTGTGGCCTGTGAGTTGGCCCATGATTTCTTTCCCAGAGAATCAGTTCCGGCTGTAAATCCACTAACGGAATTTCACCAGCCAACCACAATACATTCTCGCATACAGCGTAGCGTGGTTCTCTTTACGATTTAAAGCTGTGCTGGTGAATTATGAGCAATTCGAATCCATGCATAACGTGTGGTGCCTGTTGTGCATTTTTCCTCGTCTCTTTTACCGGGCTGAAATCGATGATGCTGGCTGTACCATCCCCGTTAGGTTCACAGAGCACATATCCCCTTATCTCCGAAGCATAAGCGGTACGAATCAGGGAAACCCAAGATGTATTGCCCTGGCCAACCGCTCTAGGAAAAAACGCTTACTTCACAATATATAAAAATCGCTCATCTTCATGCAGTGAATTTGCGATGCCTGGTCTGAATGGAGAAGTAAAGGAGGAGTGAGATCGAGCCAGAGCCAAGCTGGACTTCCCCCAATTTAAACCCTTTTTCAGCCTGAAACAAAGTTACATGACTTCGCATCAAAATAGTACGCTCTAACAAAAAATGTCAGATGTCTGCAGGCTTGTTAGTTCGGCTAAAAAATCTAAATCGAGTTCAACATGACATGACCAACAACGCAATAAAAGATATCGGATTCACCGCAAATAGGTACAATCGAAGTCTGCTCTTCCCCTACATATGCCATACACAGAGCATAATTTCACACTAATTATCAGTATGAATACTGACCGCCTCAAATGGCTCTGTGACATACATCACAAATAATAACACATTAAAAATTTCACTCAAAATTCACTATATACACCTTAAATTAGCAGGCATATTAATAACCAGCAAACCATTCAAAAGTCATCTTTACAGAAAAAGATAATTTCAGCATCTATAACAAATGGTATACTGATTTAGAATAAGTTACCCTGAGACATATTTATTGATACACATGAATAAATATGCATTTTTTTAGGTGGCAGCATGACTACTCGTACAGTACCTGTAAGTTTAAAAATATTTTCCATTATATTCATCTTTGTTTCATTTTTTCTCATGCAGTTACATGAGAAAAATTGGCTATACCTTACACAAACAACCCAAACCAACTATATTATCTTTATTGTAGGCCTGTTTTTTATAAACCTTATGATTTGTATATTTATGTTTTTATACTATACATCTCATCAAAAACAAATTTGCCTGCTGATTCTAGCCATTGCATTCCTGAACAATCTCTATTATTTTGTAGAGACAATAATTATTGTGCAAACACCAATATCTTCTGAATCCTTAATAATCCAGAAGGCAAATGACGTCGCAATATTTTACTTTTTCCGTCAAATAAGCTTTGTGTTAATTTCCTGTGTTGCTATTTTTTCAAGCCATTCAAAAGAAATTTACACTTGTGCAAATAGAAAAAATACATTCACAATACTATTTGCCATACTAATTCTTATTTTCATATCATTTACAGCCAAAATATTAAGTAGCGCGAATGAAAGCTACTCTATTAATATAGTATACTATTCCTCCGTCAGCCATCAATTGACATGGAATACATTCTACATTAAGACGATAATTTATTTCTGGCTATTACTTCTTGTTTCTTCATGTTTTTTTATTAAAAATTATTCAAAAATATGGTTTTGCATTAGCTTTATCAGCATTGCTCTAGCATGTGATAACTTAATATTATTGCATTTTATGGATTCACGTTATCCTATATGGTATTGGGCCAAAGGGTTTGAACTAGCATCCAGCCTATATATCATATGCACTCTAATGTATTTTATATTTTTGAAATTAAAATATTCAGATTATCTGGCATCACACGATTTTTTAACTAACACTTATAATAGAGGTGGTTTTTTAAATGCCTTCAAGACAATATTAAAAAATAACAATAATAATTCCATTTGTGTATTAATGCTCGACATTGATCACTTCAAGAAGATAAATGACCAGCATGGACATCACACTGGAGATATAGTAATAAGCACAGTAACAAAGATTATTGCAAAGACAATCAGGAACAAAGATTTATTCGGCCGACTTGGAGGGGAAGAATTCGCCATTGTATTCAATGATCTTTCATTTTCTCAGATCTCAGCAATCAGCGAAAGAATAAGAAGGAATGTTGAAGTGAAAACACAAAATCTTACTGTTAAATATGGGGTTGAAAGAGTCACTATCAGCATAGGTGGGTTCATCACTCTTTCAAATAAACTCATGCCTTCAGAAATCTTGGCTCAAGCAGATGAATCGCTATATGAAGCCAAAAGAACTGGCAGAAACAAGGTAATCATACATAGCGAGCTATCATAGCTATTTAGTGGCAACAGACGATATTATACTTACTGATCATTAAACCGCAGCATATTACCAGTATAATTTGCTGCGGAATATAATTAACTAGTTTTCAATTAGCTGCAGGAATGAGAGGCCACTCAGTATCCGGTGCAGTTGATGTATCAACACGGTTCAGCAACACCCGATACTTCTTCCAGGCTTCCAGCAACGAGGTTTCGCCCTCCGTTGCATATACAGCTCACCTTTTTCACCCGCGATTAATCAACAGCCAGACCAGCAGACACGCCACCACCGGCACAGCAAAATCCATCAGGCTTGCCACATCCCATGCACGTGGATCAAAACCGCCCCACCAAGGCATATTCATTCGCTTGCCATGCCCGAACATTTCAATCCAGCGATATTCTGCCTGGGTGTGTTCACGCGCAATGAAGAACGTACAACCGGCTATCGCTCCGTAAGCCCAGTTCCCGGTAAAAAGACCAACCAGTACCTGCGCAGCCACAGCACAAAGCGCGTGAAGGAAAGGTGTTATATCCATTACTCCTCCTTTATCCAATATCGCTTCGGGAAGTTAATAACAACTTTAATTCTGACTCAAGTTCATCAACTCTTTCAGTCAGCTTCTGGATATGGTGAATCAGTGGAACAACCAGACGTTCGTACATTACACCTTCGGCAACAAGGCCATTGCTGGAAATGGTTTCCGGTGCATCATCTTCGTTAGCTGGTCGCCAGTGAACAAACTGAGGGGCAATTTCTCCTACTTCCTCGGCAATCAATCCATAGAATCCCCAATCGCGCCTGTCATTTTCGCATTGCGACCTGTACCATACAGGGCGCATCTTGAAAATGAGATCGGCGTGCTCCGAATCTATCGTCTCTACTGAATGTTTATAGCGGATAGACGATGTTGACCGCAGCACAGACGAAATTGCGGGGTCAGGATTAAGATAAAGGTTTGCCGCCGCAGTAGTCGTGCCCAACCCCCATAAATAAAACGCTTCACGGCCAGTCAGCGGGTAAAAATCTCCACCATAACGACCACTTTCCAGATCGTTCACTTCCAGTTTGTTTTTCAGCTTATTATCAACTTCAGTTTTTGTGTATCTGGAGCTGATATCCTGCTTTGCACTGGTCATATCAGCCTGAAGCGTTGATACTTTTACGTTAATTGAGGAAATATCTTCCTTGGCTTTACTGACATCTCCCTTTAACGTGGTGATGTCTCCTGGAATTACTGTTTTTGTAACCATTGTCTTACTCCATTAAGCCCATGTCCTTACATGCTGATCTGTCGTAATGAAAGGCATTAAAGAAGATATGTTTTTACTGCCATCAACAATCCTCATGTTTACGAAAAAACCACCGCGATCAATGCCTGTACATCTTTCGTTTTCTGGTTCCTCGTAATCAATAATGCAGCCAATAACATCAACAAGAACCCCATTTTCTTCTTCAAGACTGAACAGGCCACTGTCATATACAATTGCGTTAAACTGTTCTCTGTTATCGAATCGTAATGTTATATCCCGCATTATACGTATTCCTTAAGCTGCGTATCTGACAATGCTCTGTTCCAGAAACGGAGGTTTTTTATATGACCATTAAGGTGTCGTAATCCTGTCGTCGTTTGCCCCCCGATACGAATCACGGCTGCTTCACGAATATATTTCCATACTGTTTTGGTTTCAGTGCTTATATTCTTATTTGCAAATGAACATGTCATGCCGTCAGCCTTAACCCTGAATCCCATAACGAGATCTCTTACTCCGCATGACTCATATACACGCCGGTTAGCCCCGCCTATATCGCAATACGAATAACCATCCTGACTGATAGTTCCAGAAGAACCAAACCCCATAATAAATGGGCCTCCGGACTGGTGATTTTCTGAATCAATGACACGCGGTGCAGCATTATGAGAAATAAACCAGTTTTTATGGACTTCCACCATGAACGTAAAAGGCATGGTATACATATTTTTCATCAGCGGAAATTTACATAAATCTGATGCACGAGTCGCTGGCTCTGTTGTCGTTATGATAAAGGAAGTTGCACAAGCACCATACTCGAATTGCGGGGTGGTTACTTCTATCCAGTCACCTGTTGCAAAAGACCCCACAGCTCTGTCGGCTGCAATTTGCAGCTGCGTACCAACCATTCCCCATTCTGGCAGACATTTCAGTGTTGCCTGAAAATATATCCATCCACTACCAGGGTCGATTTCAAAGTTTGCTGTTAATAGCTGGGCATTACCACCCGTAATTTGTAGTTCATGAGTCTGTAATGACAAATAGGCGTCACAAAGGAAAGTGTATCCTTCCGAGTTATACCGTTCAAAACGGATACGTGCGCGAACATTGAGATCACTTCTTACCCTGAACGACGCGGTAACATACGGACCTTTACTGTACTGATCATCGCCAGTCACATCTATGCCTTTATTACCAGCAACTGTGCATATATTTCTCCCTGTTGTCGTTCCTGCTATATCGCTTCCTACTGTGAAACGTCCATATTTAAACTCAAATTCATCTGTTGATGATGTTACAGATATACCACCGCTTTTATTCCAGGCATCAGGATTAAAACTATTTACGAACATGTTTGTTCGCTGATTCTCTATCAGCAAACCATATTTTTCAAAACGAGGAACGTTATTACCTGCTACGGTAATATGCCCGGACTTATCAATATACGTTGCTGATGAAGCCCGGCTAAATTGGCATATGCCATTAACAGGCATTGTTATTTCATCACTGCCGATGGTTATTGTTTTATAGCCCGGCGCATACCCTGTTATCGCTTCCAGAGAATCATTCAAGGGTAGCCAGATATCAGGAAGCGGAGGGACAGAAGCAGGATCAGCGGCATCTTCTGCAATCCGGGCTGCATTCTCTGCTCTTGTTGCGGCTGACGTTGCTTCTGTCTCGCTGGCTGCTGCTTTTGTTTCACTCGTCTTTGCGTTAGTTTCACTGGTTTTTGCAGCTTTTTGGCTATTAGCTGCCGCTGTTGCAGAACCAGCTGCGGCACTCTCGCTTTGGGCTGCTGCATCCTGACTGTTTTTCGCCGCAGTTTCGCTGGCTTTGGCATTCGTTTCGCTGGTCTTCGCTGCCGTCTGGCTGGACTTTGCGTTAGTTTCGCTCGTCTTCGCTGCTTTCTGGCTGTTAGCCGCAGCAGTTGCTGATCCAGCTGCTGAAGTCGCAGAACCGGCTGCCGCGCTCTCGCTTTCGGCTGCTGCATTCTGGCTATTTTTCGCCGCAGTTTCACTGGCTTTAGCATTCGTTTCGCTGGTTTTCGCTGCCGTCTGGCTGGACTTTGCGTTGGTTTCGCTCGTCTTTGCTGCTGTCTCGCTATTTTTCGCGTTGGTTTCTGATTTTTTAGCTGCTGTCGCGGAATTTGCCGATGCAGTCTGCGAGGCCGCTGCCGCCTGTGCGCTGTTAGCTGCATTCGTTTCTGAGGTTTTCGCCGCGTTCTTCGATGATGCCGCTGCAGTTTCGGATTTCTTTGCCGCCGCTGCGCTCTGAGAGGCGGCTTCAGCGTTGCGTGCCGCTTCTTCCACCATTTCCTCAAAACGACGCAATGCCTCCGGCATGACATCATCTTCCGTCATGGCGCCGAGAAAATCATTCAGCGTACCTGGTCTGGAGCCTTCATAGACGGTAATGGTCCCGGCATGTGAAGGCGGAAAACCTTCAACCAGCAGGATGACGCTGTACTGGCCATACTCAACATCCATGCTGTAACGCCCGGCTTCATCCGGATTTTCAGAGGCCACCGTGTTCACCAGTACCGTGGTGCTGTTACGCTTTGCCTTCAGTTGAATAGTGCAGTTCTGTATTGGTTTTCCCGCACCATCTTTCAGCACACCTGAGATTTTTACTGCTGCCATATCCACTCCACAAAAAAGCCCGCCTGAACCGGCGGGCTGTCATAACACTGTGTTACCTGGCTAATCAGAATTTATAACCGACACCCACGATGAAACCGTCAGTGCGCCAGTCGCCACTGCCGGAACCTTCATAAGCAATATCAATGGCCACGGACTCGGTCGGGTTAAACTGCACGCCAGCCCCCCACGCCAGAGACGTGTTGCTGTGGCGACCGTCATCACTTCCGGTCAGCACATCGTGCGTTTTCCCCTTATTGTCAGTTACGCGGAGATAATCCCCGGAGAAAGTCGACACACGGCTGTAAGCCACACCCGCCATCGCATACGCGCTGAACCATTCATTCACGCGTACAGACGGCCCCGCCATCACGCTGAACCAGCGGTTATGCGCTGAATCTTCATGCCAGCGGGTATCGCTGTAACGGGTAATCTGGCGATTCTTGTTTCCTGCATAGCTGAATGACGTCACCAGCCCCAGCGTGTCCGTAAATTCATAACGGTATTTCACGTTAATGCCCTTCAGGTCATCGTTTCCGGGCATATCAGTATGGGACTGAAGATACCCGCCGCTTAGTGTGGACTGATGCTCTGCTGCACTCGCTGGCGTACCAGCGGCGACCAGCCAGACTACTGCAGACAGAATAACAGCACATAATTTACGCATAATTACCTCTCGCTTTTCTGCAATAAAAAAGGCGCCATTTCTGGCGCCCGTATCTGGGTTATAAAATTCAACTGATACTGATACCAGCTGTAGATTTCTTCATCACAACAACAAGAAGGTCGCTGATACTGGTCGTTGGCGTCCAGTTATTAGCACCATATGAAGAAACATTGAAAGTCAGGGTGACATGGCCGTGTCCGGCAGGCATATCAATGACTGATGAAAATACCCTGCTGACATCCGTCGCGGGTTGCTGAAAGATTTCCTGTCCGTTCTTCAACACCTGCAGCTTACAGGTTGAATACCAGTATGACTGTTGGTTGTTGCTGTTGAAGTTTTCATGCTTACCACCGCGAAACAGAACGGGTGGGATTACTATCTGACGGTCAAAAGCCTGGTCATCGTACACAGTGACCGTTATTGTACCGCTGGCATAACTGCCATTTCTCGGAAAGGCTTTTCCCACCGTTTTGACAATATCACCTTCAATCTGGTTGGCAGACAGTTTTCCCAGAATCCGACAGTTCTGGTTAATCGTGACATTGTTGAGCGTCCCGGAGTTCGCATTCACGTTACCGCTGATATCGGCATTTTTCGCCGTCAGCCGCCCGTCCGGTGTCAGGGAAAATACCGGAGGATTACCGCCGCTGGTAATGGTTGGCGCCGTCAGATACTTCAGGAACACTTCGTTCATGAATATCTGGTTGCCCTGCGCCACAAACATCGGCGTTTCATTCCCGTTTGCCGGGTCAATAAACGCGATACGGTTAGCGGCAACTAGGAACTGGCTCAGTTTACCTTCCTCCGTATCCTCCATGCTGAGGCCAAGCCCCGCGACATAATGCCTGCCGTCTTCGGTCTGCTCAATTTTGACGCCCCACATGGCATTCCATTTATCGTTGGCATCTTTCCACTCTTTCGAAAACTCCTCCAGTTTGCTGGCGTTATCCTCCGTCAGCTCGACTTTTTCCAGCAGCTCCTTGCCGAGATGGGATTCAGTTATCTGGCCTTTGAAAAAATCCAGATAGCCGGAAGCATCATCGCTCGCCTGACCGACAGCCTCCACGAATGCCGATTTGCCAACAGTATTCACACTGCGGATATAAAAATAATAATCATGGCCCGGCTTAATATTGATACTGGCAGCTATCCAGTACAGCGCCGTGCCAAGATAGCGGGCTGTGGTTTCAACCTGCCTGATATCCGCAATCCGCTTTTCCGAGAACCAGAATTCAAACTGTACCGTCGGGTCATAAACGGCAAGATGCGGCGTTGCGGTTATCTGAAAATAGCCCGGCGTCAGATCAATCCTCGACGGTGCTGCCGGTGCGGCAATCCGGAACGATACCGATGCCGGATCGCCCTGCTGCCCCCACGCATTTACCGCCCGGACTGTCAGCCTGTAGTTCCCCAACGCCAGTTGTGTGAAGCGGTATGTGGTTTCCGTCGTCCTGGCAGTGCTGACCAGCCGCTCACTGCCGTCATCCGCTGTCACGGTCAGACGGAGCAGGAAGCTCACGCCCTTCACCACCTTCGGCGTGTCCCATCGCGCCAGCACCTGATATTCCCCGCTGTCTGCGGTGACTTCGGCAGTCAGGTGCTGCACCGCTGGCGGCGTGACACCATTCATCGTGCCGCTCTGGTCGCCGTCAAAGTGCGCCCCGTTATCCACGATGGCCTCTTTTTCCGGTACATGCTGCACGGCGGTGATGGCATACGTGTCGTCGTCGTTCTCACGGATACTCACACAGCGGAACAGGCGCTGGCGCAGCGTCGGCAGCTTCAGCCCCCACACGCTGTATTCAGCAACGCCGTCAGGAACACGGCTCACTTTCACCTTCACGCCGTCGGTGACGGACTGGACCTCCACGCTGACCGGATTCCCCTGCCCGTCAACCAGGCTTATCAGCGTGGTGCCGGAGGATGGCAGCGTGATTTCACGGTCGAGCGTCAGTGTCCGGGTCTGGCTGTTCACCGCCAGCACGCGCCCGCCGATGCTGATCCCCGCATAGTCATCATCACAGATTTCAATGACATCACCCGGTACATGGCGAAGCCCTTCCGCCCCCACGCTGAAGTCCACGGTCTGCGTTTCCAGCAGTTCCGTTTTAATCAGCCACAGCCCGGCGCGGTGCGCCTGTCCCCGGCTGGTACAGCCAAAGGCATCCATCTTCGTGACGTTACGACCGTAACGGGCAATGGCCTGCGTGTCCTCCACAAGCTCTGTCGCCGTCTCCCAGCCGTTATCCGGGTCAATCCAGTTCACCTCAACGGCATTATGGCGGTCCTTCAGGGCGCTGAAGCTGTAGCGGAACGGCGCGCCATCATCCGGCATCACCACATTACTGCGGTTATAGGTCCACACCTTATCCGACGGCCGGTCCTGCACGAACGTCAGCGTCTGCCCGTTCCATACCGGCATACAGCGCATCGCCGAGCAGAAATCACTGAGCACATCCCACGCCTTACGCTGTGTGGTCAGGTAAGCGTTACAGGTGATGCGCGGCTCCGTGCCACCAAAGCCATCCGGCACTGACTGATCGCAATACTGGCCGATGACATACAGCGCCCATTTGTCCACATCCGCCGCACCAAGACGTTTCCCCATGCCGTAGCGCGGGTGGGTCAGCATATCCCACAGACACCAGGCCATGTTATTGCTGTATGCTGGCTTAAACGTTCCGTCCCAGATACCGCTGTATTGCCGCGTCTGCGGGTTATAGTTCGACGGCACCTGCAGAATGCGCCCGCGAAGATGATAATTACGGCTCACCTGCTGGCTGCCGAACTGTTCCGAGTCCACCTGCACGCCGACCAGTGCCGTGTTCGGGTAGCACTGTTTCACATCGATGATTTCGGTGTATGACGACCAGAGCGTTTTGTTCTGCAGCTGGTCTGTGGTGCTGTCCGGCGTCATTCTGCGCATCCGGATATTAAACGGGCGCGGCGGCAGGTTATCCACCACCACCGAGGCCAGATACTGCGAGGTGGTTTTGCCCTTAATGGTGATGTCTTTTTCCGTCACCCAGCCACCATTACGCTGTATCTGAACCAGCAGGCGAACTTCCGACGGATTCCGGTCCCCCTTTGAGGTGGTTTCCACCAGTGCCTGCACACCGAAGGTAAAGCGCAGTCGGTCGATGTTTGCCGACGTGATGGTGCGGGTGATCGGCGTGTCGTATTTCACTTCCGTACCCAGCACCGTCTCGGAGCCGGAGGATTCAAATCCCTCCGGCGGTGTCTGCTCCTGCTCACCTGCCCGGAACACCACCGTGACGCCGGAGATATTGGCATTCCCCTCACTGTCCAGCACCGGCGTACTGTTCAGCAGCACGCTTTTTAATCCATCCACCGGACCTTCAATCGGCCCTTCACTGATGGCATCGATCACACTCAGCAGCTGCGTGGACTTCAGGTTGTCCTTCGCTTCGCGCGGGGTATGCCCCTTACTGCTGCCTTTACCCATTCGTCATGCTCCATAAACGACAAAACCGCCCGCAGGCGGTTTCACATAAAACATTTTGCATCAGCGACCAATCACCACAACCTGACCACCGTCCCCTTCGTCTGCCGTGCTGATCTCCTGAGAAACCACGCGTGACCCCACGCGCATTTCCCCGTACAGAACAGGCAGAACATTGCCCTGGGCAACCATGTTATCCAGTGAGGAGAAATAGGTGTTCTGCTTACCGTTATCCGTTGTCTGTGTGCGGGGAGTTCTGGCTTTCGGTGCCAGCATCTGAGCCACACCGCCCAGGATCATACTGGCCCCTGCCGCATACATGCCCGATACAGCCGCGGCACCCAGCCAGCCCACAGGGTTCCACCATGCCACCGCAATCAGCGCCGCACCCAGCACTGCCTGAAAAACACCGCCACTTTTAGCTCCCGCCAGACGCGGCACAATGTGGATCACGGCACCATTTGCCAGCGGCTCATTAAGACGGGCAGATAATTCATTTTCTCCTGCATCACGCCCGACAATGCGCACCTGATACCAGCCCTCATTCAGTTTCTGACGAAACGCCGGGAGCTGTGTGGCCAGCGCCCGGATGGCTTCGGCCCCCGTTTTCACACGAAGGTCGATGCGGCGGCCAAATCGTTGCAAATCCCCGTAAAGGCAGATGCGCGCCATGCCCGGTGACGCCAGAGGGAGTGTGTGCGTCGCTGCCATTTGTCGGTATACCTCTCTCGTTTGCTCAGTTGTTCAGGAATATGGTGCAGCAGCTCGCCATCACCACAGTAAATGGCGGCATGATTCGGCACCGATGAACCAAAACAGCACAGCAGCACATCGCCCGGTTGTGCTGATGACAACGGCACCTGATACAGCCCTGTGGCCTCCAGATTATCCAGATAGAGATTCTGACCGTGACGCCACCAGTCATCCTCGCGATGAAAATCCGGCATCTCAATCCCCGCCAGATGATAAGCATCCCGGAACAGCGTGTAACAGTCCGTCACCCCGTGCTCAAAGCGCCGCCCGGTGAGATGCGGCACACAGCGGAACTTATGAATCGTCCCCCGGCAGACCAGCCACCACGGCAAATCACTCTGCACCTGCAGCCGCCGGTCGGCCTCACTCAGCCAGGGCAGACCACCGGGGTGGCTGTGGACCAGCGCCACAATCTCACCCTGCATTTCTGCCTGCAGCCAGTCTTCCGGCGACATACGGAAATACGCCTCCGGCTCACCGGAGATATTCACGCAGGGGAAATATCTTTCCCCCTCCGGCGTGCTTACCACGAAGCCGCACGACTCCGCTGGCGCACATCGCCGGGCGTGCGCCAGAATCGCTGATT
>OBUY01000698.1_pt1 | contig 11909 bp, 10 predicted proteins | sample 1475781 | NCBI WGS metagenome assembly OBUY01 (sample SAMEA2579912, study PRJEB22360) | human gut metagenome | biome: human gut; feature: human-associated habitat; material: faeces | place: Denmark | collected 2008/2010 | reverse complement strand
AACCTCAATGCGTTTTCGGTGGCAGGTAAGGTTCCAGCAGTTGAAGCAGACGCTGTAGCGCGCCCTGGTTTTGATACAGTACTTCAACGGCATGACGGCCATAGAAACTACGGTAATCGGCGTCGGTGAGTAAAGAGGAAACCTCTTTTGCAAGCGACGTGGCATCGGTAATGGTAATTAGCCCGCTTGCCTGCTCCAGCCGCGCGCAAATGTCTTTAAAGTTAAAAGTATGCGGCCCCATCAATACCGGAATAGCGTGTGCGGCAGCTTCCAGCGGATTATGCCCACCACGTTCAACCAGTGAACCGCCAACAAAGGCGAGATCTGCAATGCCGTACAGTAACATCAACTCGCCCATCGTATCGCCAACCACAACCTGCGTGCTGGTGGAGGGGACTTCCCCTGAAGAGCGTGTGATATAGCTTAGTCCAGCCTGGCGGACAAGGTTAATCGCATCCGGGAAGCGTTCCGGATGACGGGGTACCAGGATGAGCAATAAATTCGGGAATTGCTGTAACAATACCTGATGTGCGGCGATCACCACACTCTCTTCGCCTTCGTGAGTGCTGGTGGCAATCCATACCGGGCGGTGTGGTGCCCACTGGCGGCGCAGCGTCACGGCTTTAGCAGCCAACTGCGGTGTTACAGAAATATCGAATTTCAGGCTACCGGTAACGGTTACCTGGTTATTTTTTGCGCCCAGCGCCACAAAACGTGCACCATCTTCTTCATTTTGCGCAGCAATCAGCGTAATACGACGCAGCAAGCGGCGGACGAATTTACCCAGTTTGGCATAACCTGCGGCCGAGCGGGCAGAGAGTCGCGCGTTAGCGATCACCAGCGGAATTTTACGTTTATGTAGCGCCGCAATCAGGTTAGGCCATAGTTCGGTTTCCATAATCAACACCAGTTTAGGGTCGACTTTATTCAGGAAACGGTTGAGTGCATCGGGCAGATCATACGGCAGATAAACGTGCTGAACATCCTTCCCGAAAGCCGATTGTACGCGCTCCGAACCGGTTGGCGTCATGGTTGTTACGGTAATCGGTAAATCAGGATAACGATGACGCAGCGCGCGCACCAACGGGATTGCCGCCAGCGTTTCACCGACGGAGACGGAGTGCAGCATAATGCCGCCTGGTTTTAGCGGATGGCGGTAAAAACCGTAACGTTCACCCCAGCGTTTTCGATAGGCCGGAGCCTTACGTCCGCGCACCCAGAGCCGTATCCAGATCAGCGGCTGAATAAGGTAGAGAAGGGCGGTGTAAAGCAATTCGAGCATAGTAAATAGCTGACTTATGGATGTGCTGGGGATTCTATGTATTTAGCTGTGGCTTTACCATTACTTTTCCCGTTTTTGACTTAAATAGCAATTTACCCGCCAATTCTTGCTGAACATCTATACTTTTTTTGTATTTTTATGCGATTCATTGATTTCTGCAGTACGTGCAGGAAGGAATCGCAGAGCAACAGTGAAAGAATATGGTTGCTAATGATTTTATTTGATTGATTTCTTTATTGAAAATCAACAATGTGCTTAAAAATCATTCGGGTCGGATTGCCGCGAAAGAAGTGATACACTAGCGCGTCAATATCAGTGCGGTATCAGTATTCAGGTAGCTGTTGAGCCTGGGGCGGTAGCGTGCTTTTTCTGCTTCACCTTAATCGGATAATCTCAACAAAAAGAGTTACTTGTGGATAAGCCATTTCGAAGAATTTTGCTCATTAAGATGCGTTTTCATGGGGATATGTTATTAACTACTCCCGTCATTAGTTCGCTGAAAAAAAATTACCCTGACGCAAAAATCGATGTGCTGCTTTATCAGGACACCATCCCGATCCTGTCTGAAAATCCAGAGATTAACGCGCTCTACGGCATAAAAAATAAAAAAGCAAAAGCCTCAGAAAAAATTGCCAACTTTTTTCATCTCATCAAGGTATTACGTGCCAATAAGTATGACCTTATCGTCAATCTTACCGATCAATGGATGGTTGCTATACTGGTTCGCTTATTAAATGCCCGTGTGAAAATTTCCCAGGATTATCATCATCGGCAGTCTGCTTTTTGGCGTAATAGTTTCACTCATTTGGTGCCGTTGCAGGGTGGAAATGTGGTGGAAAGTAACTTATCCGTGCTGACGCCATTGGGAGTTGATTCGTTGGTGAAGCAGACAACCATGAGTTACCCGCCTGCAAGCTGGAAACGTATGCGTTGCGAACTTGATCACGCTGGTGTTGGACAAAATTATGTGGTTATCCAACCTACGGCGCGGCAAATCTTCAAATGCTGGGACAACGCCAAGTTTTCCGCTGTGATTGATGCCTTACATGCTCGTGGTTATGAAGTCGTTCTGACGTCCGGCCCAGATAAAGACGATCTGGTCTGCGTCAATGAAATTGCGCAGGGATGCCAGACGCCACCAGTAACGGCGCTGGCCGGAAAGGTGACCTTCCCGGAACTTGGTGCGTTAATCGATCATGCGCAGCTGTTTATTGGCGTTGATTCCGCACCGGCGCATATTGCCGCAGCAGTTAATACGCCGCTGATATCGCTGTTTGGTGCGACAGACCATATTTTCTGGCGTCCCTGGTCAAATAACATGATTCAATTCTGGGCGGGAGATTACCGGGAAATGCCAACGCGCGATCAGCGTGACCGAAATGAGATGTATCTTTCGGTTATTCCGGCGGCAGATGTCATTGCTGCTGTCGATAAATTACTGCCCTCCTCCACGACAGGTACGTCGTTATGATCGTTGCTTTTTGTTTATATAAATATTTTCCCTTTGGCGGTTTGCAGCGCGATTTTATGCGTATTGCTCAGACAGTCGCCGCCCGAGGTCATCATGTTCGGGTTTATGCCCAGTCGTGGGAAGGCGAATGCCCTGATGTATTTGAACTGATCAAAGTGCCGGTTAAATCGCATACCAATCACGGGCGCAATGCGGAGTATTTTGCCTGGGTGCAAAAACATTTACGTGAACATCCCGTCGATAGAGTTGTTGGATTCAACAAAATGCCGGGGCTGGACGTTTATTATGCCGCTGATGTTTGTTATGCCGAGAAAGTAGCGCAGGAGAAAGGCTTTTTCTATCGCCTGACGTCACGTTATCGCCATTATGCCGCCTTTGAGCGGGCAACTTTCGAACAGGGCAAGCCGACACAGCTGCTGATGCTGACAGATAAGCAAATCGCCGATTTCCAGAAACATTATCAGACTGAAGCGGAGCGTTTTCATATTCTGCCACCGGGGATTTACCCTGATCGTAAATATAGCCAGCAGCCAGCCAATAGCCGTGAAATCTTCCGTAAGAAGAATGGAATAACCGAACAGCAATATTTATTGTTGCAGGTCGGTTCAGACTTCACGCGTAAAGGTGTCGATCGTTCCATTGAAGCACTTGCTTCGTTACCGGATTCGCTGCGCCACAACACATTGCTATATGTTGTTGGGCAGGATAAACCGCGAAAATTTGAGGCGCTGGCAGAAAAACGCGGCGTGCGCAGTAATGTTCACTTCTTCTCGGGGCGCAACGATGTCTCGGAATTAATGGCGGCGGCGGATTTATTACTGCATCCTGCCTACCAGGAAGCGGCGGGAATTGTGCTGCTGGAAGCGATTACTGCAGGATTACCGGTACTAACAACAGCCGTTTGTGGCTATGCGCCTTATATTGTCGAGGCCAATTGTGGCGAGGCTATTGCTGAGCCATTCCGCCAGGAAACATTGAATGAGATTTTACGCAAAGCGTTAACGCAATCTTCATTGCGCCAGGCCTGGGCGGAAAATGCGCGACATTATGCTGATACACAAGATTTATACAGTCTGCCAGAGAAAGCGGCGGACATCATAACGGGTGGTCTGGATGGTTGAACTTAAAGAGCCGTTTGCCACGTTATGGCGCGGTAAAGATCCTTTTGAGGAAGTTAAAACCTTGCAGGGTGAGGTATTTCGTGAACTGGAAACTCGCCGCACTCTGCGCTTTGAAATGGCGGGCAAAAGCTATTTTCTCAAATGGCATCGCGGCACGACCCTGAAAGAGATAATCAAAAATTTACTCTCATTGCGGATGCCAGTATTAGGCGCAGACCGCGAATGGAATGCGATTCATCGACTGCGGGATGTCGGCGTTGATACTATGTATGGGGTGGCATTCGGCGAAAAAGGCATTAATCCGCTCACCAGAACCTCGTTTATTATAACCGAAGATCTGACACCAACCATCAGTCTGGAAGATTACTGTGCTGACTGGGCGACTAACCCACCAGATGTTCGCGTAAAGCGTATGCTTATTAAGCGTGTCGCGACGATGGTGCGCGATATGCATGCTGCGGGCATTAACCACCGTGACTGTTATATCTGTCATTTCCTGCTGCACTTGCCTTTTTCCGGTAAGGAAGAGGAGTTAAAAATTTCGGTAATTGACCTGCACCGGGCGCAGCTTCGCACGCGCGTTCCACGTCGTTGGCGCGATAAAGATCTTATAGGGCTTTATTTTTCTTCGATGAATATTGGCCTGACTCAGCGGGATATCTGGCGGTTTATGAAAGTGTATTTTGTCGCCCCGCTTAAAGACATTCTCAAGCAGGAACAAGGGCTGCTGTCGCAAGCAGAAGCAAAAGCCACAAAAATCAGGGAAAGAACGATTCGAAAATCGTTGTAACCCGTAACTTATTTTTGCCAAAATTTTGGATACAGAATAAATATGTCTCAACTCAATGATAGTGACATCATCCTTTTTGAGTATAACTTTCATTATCAAAATATAAGATCTAAAAATACTCTTGATATCGCATTTGGTATTGACAGAAATTTTCTTTTTGGATGTGGTGTAGCCATCGCATCTATTCTATTAAACAATAGAGAAATCTCTTGTGAATTTCATGTTTTCACAGATTTTATCAGTGATAAAGACAAGTTATATTTTTCCGATTTAGCAAAACAATATAATTCAAGAATTAATATTTATGTAATCAATTGTGATAAGCTGAAGTCATTACCAAGCACGAAAAACTGGACTTACGCAACATATTTTCGATTTATAATTGCAGATTATTTCTATCATAAACATGAAAAAATACTATATCTTGATGCAGATATTGCTTGCAAGGGTAGTATTAAAGAACTCTTAGATTATCAATTTTCTCCTAATGAAATTGCTGCAGTTGTAGCTGAAAGAGATGTTGAATGGTGGCAAAATCGAGCCTCGGTATTAACTACACCACAGTTAGGTTCTGGATATTTCAATGCTGGTTTTTTACTGATAAATATTGATGAGTGGAATCTAAATAACATTTCGTCAAAAGCTATTGAAATGTTGCGTGATCCAGATTGGGTAAGTAAAATTACCCACCTTGATCAAGATGTACTGAATGTATTATTGAATGGTAAAGTGAAGTTTATTTCGGGGAAATATAATACCCGATATAGTATTAACTACGAATTAAAAGACAAAGTTGATAATCCAGTCAATGATGACACCGTGTTTATACACTATGTGGGACCTACAAAACCCTGGCATGAGTGGGCTGATTATCCGGTGTCACGTAGTTTTTTGATCGCCAAAGCAGCTTCTCCGTGGTGTAAAGAAGATTTACTTAAACCTGTGAATAGCAATCAGTATCGGTATTGTGCAAAACATAAATTTAAACAAAAGCATTATATGGCAGGCATTTTTAATTATTTAAAGTATTATAAAGAAAAATGCTTCTAAAGATTTAAGGTTAAAATAATTCATTATGATATATAATAAAACGATAAATGGGTTGAAAGTTTTCATAAAAGATAATGATCCCTTTTATGAGCAAGTTCTGAATGACTTTTTAACTTGCAGGGTTAAAACATTAAAAGTTTTTCGTTCTATTGATGATACTAAAGTCATTCTTATTGACACTGCTCGTGGACCTCTTGTACTTAAAGTTTATGCGCCAAAGCATAAAATGATCGAACGTTTCTTAAAATCTTGCGTAAAAAAAGATTATTATGAAAATTTAATTTATCAAACCGATCGGGTACGTGGTGAAGGCATTCAATCAATTAATGACTATTTTTTGCTTGCTGAGCGTAAAACATTAAATTTCGCGCATTATTATATTATGCTCATTGAGTATATTGAAGGTGTCGGGTTAAATGATTATTTGGAAATTTCTGAAGATCTGAAGGAACAATTATCAGAATCGATAAAAGAGTTGCATCAGCATGGAATGGTGTCTGGCGATCCTCATAAAGGAAATTTTATAGTATCCGAAAAAGGTTTAAGACTAATTGACCTTTCAGGTAAAAAAACAACCGCAGTTTTAAAAGCAAAAGATCGCATTGATCTTGAACGGCACTATAATATAAAAAATGAATTGAAAGACTTTGGCTATACATATCTCATATTCAAAAAGAAAATTAAAAAAGCAATCAGGGATGTAAAAGTCAAACTAGGATTGAAGAGCAAATAATGATTATGATGAAGGGTAATTAAATTGGATTTTAAACATCTTACTCAATTTAAAGATATAATTGAACTGGACAAGCGCCCCGTTAAACTTGATGAACGGGAAACGTTTAATGTCTCATGGGGTATTGATGAGAACTACCAGGTTGGGGCTGCGATTTCAATTGCTTCAATTCTTGAAAATAATAAACAAAACAAATTTACCTTTCACATAATCGCTGATTACTTAGACAAAGAGTATATTGAATTATTATCACAATTAGCAACGAAGTATCAAACAGTAATTAAATTATATCATATTGATTCTGAGCCATTGAAGGCGCTACCTCAATCAAATATCTGGCCAGTATCTATTTATTATCGTTTGCTTTCATTTGATTATTTTTCTGCGCGATTGGATTCATTATTATATCTTGATGCTGATATCGTCTGTAAGGGTTCATTGAACGAGTTAATAGCATTAGAGTTTAAAGATGAATATGGGGCTGTGGTAATTGATGTAGATGCTATGCAAAGTAAAAGCGCTGAGCGTTTAGGTAATGAGGATTTTAACGGTAGCTATTTTAACTCTGGTGTAATGTATATTAATTTACGGGAATGGTTACAACAAAGACTAACGGAGAAATTCTTTGATCTATTATCAGATGAGTCAATTATCAAAAAATTAAAGTATCCGGATCAAGATATTTTAAACTTAATGTTTTTACATCATGCTAAAATATTACCGAGAAAATATAATTGTATTTATACTATAAAGTCAGAATTTGAAGAAAAAAATAGTGAATATTACACCCAGTTTATTAATGATGAAACTGTCTTCATACATTATACTGGTGTAACTAAGCCATGGCATGATTGGGCGGACTACGCATCTGCAGATTATTTTCGTAATATTTATAATATATCTCCATGGAGAAATATACCTTATAAAAAAGCTGTTAAAAAACATGAGTACAAAGAAAAATATAAACACTTACTTTACCAGAAAAAATTTCTCGATGGTGTTTTTACAGCAATTAAATATAATGTTATGAAAGGTTAATACTCGAGATGGTTGATAAAATAATATTTACAGTTACTCCTATTTTTTCAATTCCTCCTCGCGGAGCGGCCGCTGTTGAAACGTGGATGTATCAGGTTGCTCAGCGTACCAATTTCCCAAATCGTATTGTTTGTATCAAGAATCCAGGATACTCAAATTACACCTTTGTTAATTATAATTGTAGTATTCATAGGGTTGGATTCAGTCGCATATATAAGCGGTTATTTCAAAAATGGACAAGACTTGATCCTCTTCCATATTCACAGAGAATATTGAATATTGCCCATGATTTTCCTATAACGAAAGAAAGTGTTATTGTAGTTCATAATAGCATGAAGCTATACACTCAAATTCGTAAGCGAGCTCCTCAGGCAAGAGTGGTTATTCATATGCATAATGCATTTGAACCAAAATTGCTTGAGCAAAATGTTAAAATGATAGTGCCTAGTTTATACTTGAAAAAGTATTACCAATCTTATTTAGCAAATGCAGATATTGAGATTGTACCAAATGGAATTGATTTAGAAACCTATCAATCTACTTTTCAGCCGATCACTAGAAGCGAACTTAATATCTCCCCTGAAGAGAAAATTATTTTTTATGCTGGGCGTATCGTCCCTGATAAAGGCATATTACTGTTGATGCAATCATTCGAAAAATTGGCCGCTGTTCACAAAAATTTAAAATTAGTTGTGATTGGTGATTATACAGAAATGAGTAAAAGTGACAAAGGTGCATATCAACACAATGTCAGGGAAATTGCAAAACGTTTGAAGGATCGTTGCATTATGTTAGGAAGCATACCGCCTGAAAAGATGCATTGTTATTACCCACTGGCGGATTTAGTCGTCATTCCTTCCCAGTTCCAGGAACCATTTTGCATGGTGGCAATTGAAGCTATGGGGGCTGGTAAGCCTGTTTTAGTGAGTACGCGTGGGGGGATGACGGAATTTGTCAAAGAAAATACTACGGGATTCCATTTAAAAGAACCTATGACTGCAGACTCCATGAGCAGCGATATTTTAAAAACGTTAGCGAATCCTGAATTAACAGCAGTTGCAAAGCAAGGTCAGGATTTTGTGTTTGATCACTACAGTTGGGATGGCGTAACTCAAAGATTCGAAGAGGTCATTCATAATTGGTTTGAATAAATAAAAAGGCCGCATTATGCAGCCTTTTTTATTTTTTACTTGTTTTTCATCGCTAATAATAAGCCGGCGTAAACGCCTAATAAATTTGGTTCAATTTGTTCTACGTTTCCACGGATAACAAAATAACCTATAAAAGATAGTAAGATTATATAATATGCATTATATGGTGAGCGGTATTTATTCTGGACGCCATTTTTTATACACTCTTTCAATATTGCACAGTATAGCATCATAAGACTTACCAGCCCTAATAAACCAGTGCCAAACCAGATGAATAGCGCAAAATTATGTGGCCCTATTGATTGTCTAAAGGTCCATTCTGGATAATCAACGACACGTTTATTATAGACATCTTTATATGCAACGTTACCGTAACCATAACCAATAACAGGATTCTCTAATATTAGATCGAGTGCGCTGCCTTGAGTACCATTTGCATAGCGATAAGAACTATTAGTTTGTTGAAGTTTATACGTTAGCTTTGCGGTCATCTCCTTATGTGTGAAAATAACCGACAATGCAATGATGGAAACCATTACTCCTACTAATAGTAACTTCCATTGTTTAAACATCAGAATCCATATTAATCCAATGACTAACACGGAAAGCCAGGCCCCTCTGGATAAAGTTCCTAATATCAGAAAAATAAAAATAAAGCTTAGAACCACAAAAGAAATGCGGTATTTTGCTGATTTGATAAGCCAGAGATTTAACAATGCAGGGAATAAAAAGACCATCGAGTCAGAAATGCTACGGTGTCTATAATCTGCGAATGGCATTATCCCTTGTTGATAGTCCTTATAATAGGCAATCAATTCAGAAAAACAGCGTAAGCCCAACGCACTAATAAATGAGAAGAAAACGATTTTTTCGACATTTTCTCTTTTCTCGTCTCTCAATATGACCGGTATTGCTATTGTGCATAGTAAAGTATTCTCTATAATAGCTTTGAAAATTTCCTTCATGCTAGCCCCTGCATCAGGGGATTGAAGAAGTGACAGCAATGCAGCAATAGTTAATATGGCAACACTACCAAAAAGAAATGTTTTAAATAGTGAGAGATAGTGTTTTGGCCGTTTACAGAGATAGACGATTGTCGTTATTGTCATAAGAATAACAATAAGATGTTTATACCTTGTAATCCCACCCAAAAAATAGGTGGTAATGAATAAGAATACGAGAGCTCTGTTCCAGTACGCTATCCAGTTTTTTTTCTCGAGAGAGAAAAATAATGTTGAGGTCATCTTATCTCCGATGTCAACTTATTGGTTATTATTTCAAGATTTAAATTTTGAAAAACGGTTTGAGCTGGCAAATCTGCAAGAGACATACTTGTAGAACGACACTCTACTTGATTCTTCCCATACCCACCAATTAATCCCGGATCGGTTGGTCCATAAACCGTGATATTCGGTCTATCCAGTGCCGCCGTTAAATGGCTTAACCCCGTATCCACCGACACTACAAATTTAGCCCCGGCCAGCACGCGGGCAACGCCTTCCAGACTCATCTTCGGCAATACTTCAACATAAGCAAATCCTTCCGCCAGTCGTTTCGCCCGTTCTTCCTCATGCGGCGCGCCCCACGGAAGTTTAATCCGTATTCCTGAATCAGCCAGTAAACCAATCAATTCTCGCCAGTGTTCTTCCGGCCAGTGTTTATCATCACGGGTCGTCGCATGAAGAAATACGGCATATTCGCCAGCATCTGTAGGCAGGTTCGTCAGGAAATGCTGTGCGATAGCATAATCGCCCTGGGTTTGCGGTTTGCTATAGCCCAGACTTTTGGCAAACAGTTCGCGGGTGCGTTCTACGGCGTGCTGCTGTTTTGCAATATGATGTTTACGATTGTAAAACAGGCTGGCTAAAGGTTCGCGAGCGGTTTGCCAGTCCATGCCATGCTTTACGCCATGCGCCAGACGCGTCACTAGTGCCGCGCTTTTTACCAACCCCTGAGCGTCGATAACTGCGTCATAGTTCTCTGCTTGTAGCGCTTCACGAAACGCTTTGCGTTCAGCTTTTATGGGGGCCGAGAACCAGGCTTTACGCCAGCGACGTATTGCCACAGGAATAACTCGCTCAACGGCGGCGTGCCAGGAAGGAATTTGTGCGAACCCTTCTTCCACCACCCAGTCAAACTTAATCCCCGGGATTGCCTGTTGGGCATCAGTGAGTGCGGGCAACGTATGGAGAACATCGCCCATCGACGATGTTTTAACGATCAAAACCCGCATCCGTCAGGCTTCCTCATGTAACAATAGCGCGTTAAGTTCTTCCAGTACGCGCTGGGGAGTAATGTCGATCAAGCTCTGGTGATAACCCTCCGCAGCGTCACCTTTACGCACTTTGTGATAGCCGGTAATCAGGCGGATCACGCGTGCTTTATGGGATAGCGGCGGTGTGAAGTCCGGGCTACTCGGACCATACAAGGCAACCAGCGGACGATTGAGCGCCGCCGCAACGTGCATCAGGCCAGAATCGTTAGTGACAATGGCTTTACAGGCTGCAATCAGGATAACCGCTTGATCAAGCTGTGTTTCCCCTGCCAGGTTCCGGCACCATGCCTGCTGCTCGGTATTTAAAGCGGCAAGAATCTCATTGCCCGCTTCATGATCTTTCGCCGAGCCAAACAGAACCACCTGATAACCTTCATCAATCAGCTGCTTTGCCAGCTCCGCATAGTGGTAGTGTGGCCAGCGTTTTGCCGGACCAAACTCCGCACCCGGGCAAAAGCCAATCATCGGACGTTCTGATGAAAGCGAAAATTGATTACAGGTATATGATTTTTCACCTTCGCTCACCTGCAACTGCGGCCATAACAATGGCTGCGGCAGATCTTGTGCTGTACGCATAATGCCTTTGTCATAGGCCAGCGCCACATAGCGTTCCACCATTAGCGGCCAGGCTTCTTTATCGAGCACGCGTACATCGTTAAGTAAACCGTAGCGCATCTCGCCGCGCCAGCCGGTGCGATGAGGAATACCCGCGAAGAAAGGCACTAATGCGGATTTGAAGGAGTTGGGTAAGACGTAGGCGCGGTCGTAGCGCTTTTCACGCAGACTATGACCCAGTTTGCGGCGTTCGCCGATTTCCAGCGCTCCGTGACCGAGAGGCATAGGGATCGCTTCGTTAACTTCCGGCATCCGCGATAATAATGGACGGCACCATGCCGGTGCCATCACGTCGATTATCGCCTGGGGATAGCGCGCCTGGAGCGTGCGATAGAGACTTTGCGACATCATCATGTCGCCAACCCAAGACGGGCCGATCACCA
>OBUY01000681.1_pt1 | contig 12141 bp, 10 predicted proteins | sample 1475781 | NCBI WGS metagenome assembly OBUY01 (sample SAMEA2579912, study PRJEB22360) | human gut metagenome | biome: human gut; feature: human-associated habitat; material: faeces | place: Denmark | collected 2008/2010 | reverse complement strand
TCGTTACGAGGGTAAATCACTTCAGTCCCGTCAAAAGACATGTAGAGTTCATCTTGTTTTGATTCTGTGTATTTGGCTGGAATCAAGTCTGTGATATAGCCAATATCTCCATTAAAGACATTGAGCTCGGCATCATTAATTAAATGAAGAACTTTGTCCCCTTTACGGAAATTCATATCACCAAAGGCAAATGATAATTGGTCACCGAGCGGATTAAGCAAATCTTGAATGATTGTATTGAGGCGGTTAATACCAGCAGCGCCACGGTACATAGGCGCTAGAATTTGAATTTCTTGAGGGTTGATGCCACTTTTAATAGCTGCGCTGACGATTTTTGGAATCATCTCAGGAATATACTGAGCACCAGCTTCAAAGTAAGAACGGTCAGCTTTTTTCTGGGTAAAATCAGCTGGCAAGATACCTTGCCTCATCTGATTAGCCAGTGTGACAATGGTCGATTCTTCAGATTGCCTAAAGATTTTTGTGAGTGCTATTTGTGGCAGTGTTTTGATTTTGAGTAAATCAGCTAGCACTTGCCCAGGCCCAACGGATGGAAGTTGGTCACTATCCCCAACGATAATGACTTGGGTATTTGATGAAATGGAGCTAAAGAGCTGATTAGCTAGCCAAGTATCTACCATTGAAAATTCATCGATGATAATCAAATCACAGTCCAAATAATCATCCATGGCTTGATAGTCATTGTCGCCATTTAAACCAAGATGGCGGTGAATGGTTGCACTTGGAAGGCCGGTTAATTCGTTCATACGACGTGCCGCGCGGCCAGTTGGCGCAGCAAGAACAATTGGGATATCCTTTTTCTCTAAATCAATGCCATGTAAATCAGCATAAGCAGCAATCAAACCGTTAATAACGGTTGTTTTACCAGTTCCTGGTCCACCAGTTAGAATGAAAACTTTGCTTTGAAGCGCTTCTTTAATGGCATTTTTTTGGACAGCATCATAAGAAATGCCAAAGGTGTTTTCGATGTCTTCAATTTCTTCTTGTAAGTCTTGATCTGAAAACTGTTTAGTTAGTGGAGTGTCAAGGATACGTGTTAGATTTTTCTTGATACCAGCTTCGGCATAAAACAGTGTATTATCAAAGATTTTTGTACCGATGTTTTGCACCTTGTCTTCAGCGATAAGTGTTGATAATTCCTTAGCGACGGCAGCAGCATCTAGCTCAATTTGGCGGGCTTCTTCCAAAATGGTAATAGCATTTTCTAGTAAATCACGTGCCTCAACGTAAGTATCCCCATTTTCAACCGAGGTTTCAAATAAGCTGTGAACGAGTGCGGCACGAAAACGCTGCGGTGCATCGGCCTCAATGCCCAATTGTTCGGCGAGCTGGTCTGCAATTTTAAAGCCGATACCTTGAATATCTTCGACCAGTTGATAAGGATTTTCTTGGATAATCTCTAAACTTTCTTCCTTATAATGATTGAAAATGTCAATGGCTACGCGATTAGTTAAGCCGTATTCAGCGAGCTTTGAGAGAATTTGTTCAGTACCGTAGTTGAGTTTTAATTTGGCAACAAAATTGTCACGATTTTCTTTAGAGAGTCCAGAAATACTATCAAGCTTACTAGGGTCTTCTAGAATTTTATCAATTGTATCATCACCATAGAGTTGGACGATTTTTTCAGCTGTCTTTTTACCGATGCCTTTAAAGTGGTCACTTGAAAAGTACTTGATGAGTCCAGAAGATGTTGGTTTTGTTCGCTCGTATCGGGTTACTTTGAGCTGTTCACCATATTTTGGATGCTGGGTTAATTCTCCCCAGAAGGTGTAGTTTTCGCCTTCGATGACATCAGCGATGGTTCCTGTGACAATGATCTCAAAATCATCAAAGTCAGAATCGGTATCTGCGATTTCGAGTAATATGATTTTAAAGAAGTTACTGGCATTTTCAAAAATAATACGGTCAATAGTGCCAGAAAAGAAGTATTCCATAAGTCATCCTTACTTGATTGTTATAGTGGCTTTATTATATCATTCGCCAATGGGATAGACAAACATCGCATTAAAAAGACCTAACTCGTATGAGTTAAGTCTTCATTGAACTTAGTTGACGCCTCCAATTTTTGAGAGTGGCCAGAAGCGGAATTTGACTTCGCCAACGATAGCTGATTTTTTGAAGGAACCGACTTCACGGCTGTCTTTTGAAACGATGCGGTCATCTCCAAGCAAGAAATACTGATTTTTTGGAACTTTAACAGTAAACTCAGTACTGCCGTCTTTAGCAGTGGTGAAGGCATCAGAGCTTTCAGCTAGTTGTTGGAATAAGGTGTTGTAAGAGTAAATGTCTTGCAACTCATCATCTTCGAAAGCTTTTTGGTACTTGTCTAGGTAAGGTTCGTCTGTCTTTTTACCGTTGACGTAAAGAACATCGTCTTTATAGGTAATGGTATCACCTGGGAGTCCGATAACACGTTTAACGATTTCTTTGGTTTTGTTGCCTTCTTTTTCTTTCGCTACAACAATATCAAAGCGATCAATTTTGGCAGTTCTTAGAACGATTAGGCGTTCACCATCAGCTAGTGTAGGGTCCATAGAGTGACCGTCAACACTCACAGGCTGGATAAGGAAAAGACGAACAAGACCAAGGGCGATGAAAAAGAGGATAAAAGGCCCCCATTCTTTGATGAATTGTTTCATAATTGGTTCCTCGATGTTATTTTTTTAATAAATTTTGTGCTTTTTGGGTGTTTGCAAAGTGGAGTTTTGCAGTGTGTTCTAAGCCAGGCATGCCGTAAGCTGCTAGGATTTGACTAGCTACTTTATCAGATTTGTTACCAGCACCACTTGGGAGTTTGTACTGTACTTCTTGGCTTAGTTTATCTAAATTTTCTAAGAAAAGGTTACGGGCGATAATGGAGCTAACTGCGACAGCTAAGTATTTTCCTTCAGCCTTTTCTTCTAAGGTTAAAGGATTGTCAAAGTGATTTACCTCGTTTTTGAGGTATTTTTCGTAATTTTGACGGCTAGTAAAAGCGTCAATCACGATTTTTTCAGGTTTTACGCCATCTTGCAGTAGCAGATAAATAGCTTGATTGTGAAGTGCTACTTTTACAGAGACTGCATTATGCGTCTTGCCTTTTCCAACGACTTGGTTGTATTTTTGAGGGGACAATAGCAGAGCCTTATGCTTGATTTTCTCTTCTAAGATTGGGGCGATTTGGCGAATTTTGCTGTCTGTTAAATTCTTAGAGTCATCGACACCAAGTTTCTTTAGAAGTGCATGGTCATCAGGAGTTACAAAACTAGCAACAACCGCTAAGCCACCAAAGTAAGAACCGTTGCCGACTTCATCTGAACCGATTAAAGGCATGGCTTGACCAGCCTTAGTATCTTGTGTGTCTTCTGACGCTTGATAGCCAAATTGGCTTGCGATTTCTTGTGCAGCATTTCCCTGAAAAACGACTTTATCAGAGGTGTACACAAGCACTGTGGCGCCATTTACTTTTGCGGCAAAAGTGACGTAGGGATTATTGTTTGTAACTTGTTTGCCAGCTAGTGTTTTAATGAGGTTTTGCAAGTCAATTTTCCCTAGTTTCATAACAATTGTATCCATAATTTTATTGTAACATAAAAAGATGACAAGGTGGCAAAATAGCCTGTTGAAACTGGGATTTTCACGCTTTCATTTTACGAAATGTTTATTTTAAGGTATAATGTCAAAGAGGTGACTATATGGAAAGCAAAAATCGTTATAAATTCGTCTTTGGAGAAAAGTCGCTCACATTGACAACAGATAAGGATAACCTCTTCATGGAGGAAGTTGAGCGTGTAGCCAAAGAAAAATATAATACAATCAAAGAAAAATTACCACAAGCTGATAATGAAACGATTGCTATTTTGATGGCTCTCAATTTGCTTTCAACTCAGCTTAGTCGTGAGATTGAAGTTGAAAAAATGGAAAAAGAATTGACGGCTCTCCGCTCTGAGGCGATTGACGATATCAAGGAGAAAGCCAGCAAATCTGATTCTGATGAGGAATAATATATGTTATCAGTTTTTATTTTGCTGATTTTAGCTTGGCATTTTTACATTGGCTATTCACGAGGTATTATTTTACAAGCTTACTATTTTGTAGCAAGTATTGTGTCATTAGTCGTGGCTAGCCGCTTTTATCAAGCATTATCTGAAGAGATTACTTTATGGATTCCTTATTCAAATGCAGGACAAGGTGCCAGCATGAATTTCTTCACGGATGTTAATATTTTTGATTTAGATAGAGTTTATTATGCTGGGGTGGCTTTCATAGCTATTTATGTGGTTGTCTATGCGCTTTTTCGTTTACTGGGGATTGTTGTGCATTTATTGCCACTTCATCATTTTGATAATGTCAAGGTTAATTGTGTCAGTGGCGTTTTGGCGATTTTAGTAACACTGATATCTTGCAATCTCTTGTTGACATTACTTGCAACTGTTCCTATGTCAATGGTGCAGAATTTGCTATCAAGTAGTTGGTTAGCACGTCTAATTATTAATGATTTTCAGCCATTAGCGGGAATCATTAAGTCACTATGGGTGACAGCAATTTTAGGATAATGTAAGAGAGTCTGGGGTAGTTTATCTCAGACTTATTCAGTTTATATTTAAAGGAAAACACAAGTGCCAAATGGCGCTTGATGAGATGAGTTTTGGTATAATAGTGATATGAATAACAGAATTTTAGAACAGTTAGAATTTGATAAGGTCAAGCAACTTTTTGCTGGCTATTTACAAACTGAGCAAGGGCAGGAGGAATTACGTCAACTTTCTCCAATGACTGAATCAGATCGTATCTCACGTTCATTTGATGAAATGTCTGATATGGAGCAGATTTTCATTGAGCAACACGGATTTGGTCTTGGCAGTTTGCGTGATATTTCTGAAAGTATGCGTCGCTTAGAATTGGATGCTGATGTTAACGTTTCAGAGATTATTGATATTAAAAAAATCTTGCAAGTATCAGCAGAAGTTAAGCATTTCTATAACGATTTGGAAAATGTTAACTTGACGGCTTTAAATACTCTTTTTGAGAAAATTGAGCTTTTGCCAAGTCTGCAAGGAAAAGCCATTAACGATGGTGGATTTATTGAGAATTTTGCAAGTCATGAATTAGACCGTATTCGTCGTCAAATCAATCATGATGAAAGCAGAGTTCGTCAAGTCTTGCAGGACATCTTGAAAAAGCAAGCTGACCATTTGACAGAGACTTTGATTGCTAGTCGTAATGGTCGAGCAGTTTTACCTGTGAAAAATAGCTACCGCAACCGTATCTCAGGGGTTGTGCATGATATTTCAGCATCAGGAAGCACCGTTTATATTGAGCCACGTGCAGTGGTGCAACTAAATGAAGAAATCACACAATTACGCGCAGATGAACGCCATGAAACGGCTTGTATTTTACGCGAATTGTCAAATATGCTTCGCCCTCATACTAATACTATTCGAAATAATGCTTGGGTTTTGGGACATTTGGATTTTGTGCATGCAAAATTTCTCTTCATGCAAGAAAACAAAGCAGTTGTCCCACAGTTATCCACAGATAAGACTGTGCAACTCTTGCAAGCTCGTCACCCGCTGTTGACAAATCCAGTCGCAAATGACTTGCATTTCTTAGATGAATTGACAGTTATCGTTATCACTGGTCCAAATACCGGTGGTAAAACCGTCATGTTGAAAACTTTGGGATTGGCACAATTAATGGCGCAATCTGGTCTACCAATTCTTGCTGATAAAGGTAGTAAAGTGGCTGTTTTTAATGAGATTTTTGCTGACATCGGTGATGAACAATCTATCGAGCAAAGCCTGTCAACATTCTCAAGCCATATGACAAATATTGTGGATATCTTGGCAGCTGCTGATAAAGATAGCTTGGTCCTTGTGGATGAATTGGGGGCAGGAACTGACCCACAAGAAGGGGCAAGTCTTGCCATTTCTATCTTGGAACATTTGCGTTTGATGCAAGTCAAAACCATGGCGACAACCCATTATCCTGAGTTAAAAGCTTACGGTATCGAGACAGAGTTTGTTGAAAATGCCAGCATGGAATTTGACACAGAGACTTTGAGCCCGACTTATCATTTCATGCAAGGTGTGCCAGGACGCTCAAATGCTTTTGAAATCGCTCGTCGATTAGGTCTTGCAGAAGTGATTGTCAATGAAGCAGAGCGTTTGATGGATTCTGATACGGATGTTAACCGCATCATCGAACGTTTGGAAGAGCAAACGCACGAAAGCCGCAAACGTCTTGACCACATCAAAGAAGTGGAACAAGATAACCTCAAATTCAACCGTGCAGTCAAGAAACTTTATAACGAATTCTCACACGCCAAAGATAAAGAACTTGAAAAAGCTTCTGACAAGGCACAAGAAATTGTGGATAAAGCCATGGCTGAAAGTGAAGAAATCCTCAAAAATCTTCATCACAAAGCTGGCCTTAAACCGCACGAAGTGATCGAAGCTAAAAGCCAGTTGAAAAAATTAGCGCCTGAAGTTGATTTATCGAAAAATAAAGTTCTTAAGAAAGCCAAGAAATTGCGTGCACCGCGCGTGGGTGATGATATTATCGTCACAGCTTATGGTCAACGCGGAACCTTGATTAACCAAACGAAAAACGGTAAATGGGAAGCGCAAGTTGGTCTCATTAAGATGATGCTTAAAGAAGACGAATTTAGCCTTGTCAAAGTTCAAGAAGAAGCGCAAAAACCTAAGAAAAAACAAGTCCATGTGGTTAAGAAAAGCAAGAAATCTGCTGGACCACGTGCCCGACTTGACCTTCGTGGTAAACGTTACGAAGAAGCCATGCAAGAATTGGATGAATTTATCGATCAAGCCTTGCTCAATAACATGGCTCAAGTTGATATCATTCACGGTATCGGAACAGGTGTTATCCGTGAAGGGGTCACAAAATACCTTAGCCGCAACAAACATGTCAAATCATTCGGCTACGCCCCACAAAATGCAGGTGGTAGCGGTTGTACTATTGCAAATCTAGGGTAAGAAAACTGTCCAGTGGACAGTTTTTTTCTGTGAATAGACAAATACCTGCAATTTTGCAGGTTTTTTAAATGTAGAAAATGCAAATAAATTTATTTTTGTCCAAGCAGGATCATTTGGTCAATCGCATGACGAGCATCTTTGATAGTGTCTTCGTCAAGCTCAATCTCTTCACCTGCTCGTCCAAGTAAACAGTTGTAAATATCAGCTAGAGTTGTCATTTTCATGTTGTGACAAACACATTCAGTTGATAGAAGATAGAAGCGTTTATCAGGGCATTCAAATTGTAAGTGTTCAACAATGCTGCTTTCAGTACCAATGACAAATTCTTTATCACTGCTATTTTTAGCGTAAGCCATGATTTCTGTTGTGCTTCCAGCAAAATCAGCTAACTCAGTAACTTCAGCTAGGCATTCTGGGTGAACCAGTACTTTAGCATTTGGATGTTCTTTACGCGCACGAATGACATCACGTTTACGCATGCGCATATGCGTTGGACAGCCACCTTTGAAAAACTCAAATTGCTTATCAGGACATTGCTTAGCGACCCATTGTCCAAGATTGCGGTCTGGAACAAAAAGAATTTTGTCGTTATCAATGTTGTTGATAATTTTGACAGCTGAAGAAGAGGTAACGCAGACATCGACCATTGTTTTCACTTCTGAAGTGGTGTTGATGTAAGCAACGGTAGTGTAGTCTGGGTGAGCATCTTTTAGCCATGTAACGATTTTTTTATCAATTTGCGCAGCCATTGGGCAACCAGCCATTGGGTTGGCTAGAAGAGCTGTTTTTTCAGGTGATAAAACTTTAACGGTTTCTGCCATAAAGCGCACCCCACACATCATGATGGTATCTTGTGGTGCTTTGGCAGCATATTTACTTAAAGCAAAAGAATCGCCTACAAAATCGGCAACTTCCCAAATGTCGTGACTTTGGTAGGCGTGTGCTAAAATACAAACCCCTTTTTCTTTTTTGAGACGTAAAATTTCGTCTTGCATCTCTCTTGTATTCATTATATGTTTATGGGATCCTCCTAGATTGTCTTAGTTATATATTATAGTACCGAGTCAATTAGGTGTCAAGACACCTATAAATAAATTTTGTTCAGGTGTCTTGTCAGGTGTCTTGATTGGTGGTAAAATATGTTCTAAGTCGTATGATTTTAATTGATAAGAGTTGATTGAAAAAGTTCCTAAAGACTGATTTAAGTAAGCCTCGCATTGATATCATACAGAAAATGAGAAGCTTATGCTTAAGTTAGTTGATGATGGTATTCTAGGAATTCTTTTTTTATCTGACTCGCCAAATGGATTGTTTAATCAACAATCGTTAAAAAAGAAGGTTTGTATGAAAACAAATGTACTTATTGTCGGTAGTGGTTGTTCAGGACTTTATACAGCCCTGAATTTGCCACAAGAACTTCACATTACTATTATCTCTAAAGATACATTAGAACACAATGATTCATTCTTAGCCCAAGGTGGTATTTGTATGCTAAAAGATGAATCGGATTACGATTCATTTTTTGAAGATACTTTGCGTGCTGGTCACTACAAAAATAACAAAATTTCTGTTGATTTGATGATTAAGTCATCACCTGATGTTATCAAAGATTTGATTGGTTATGGTGTTGATTTTCAACGTGATGAAAATGGTAACCTTGCTTTCACTCGTGAAGGTGCTCACTCTGATAAACGTATTCTTTTTTACCAAGATACTACAGGTAAAGAAATTACTAGTCGACTTTTAGCTGCTGTTAAGAAATTGCCAAACGTTACTTTGATGGAACACACTTGTCTTCTTGATATCATGGAAGAAGATAACCGTTGTTATGGTGGTGTGGCCCGTCTTGAAAATGGTGATTTAGAAAAAATCACAGCTGATGTGACTGTTCTTGCTAGTGGTGGTGTCGGTGGTTTGTAAAAAAATAGTACCAACTTTAAGCATTTGACTGGTGATGCGCTAGCTATTTCCCTAAAACATAATATTGAGCTTAAGGACATGTCTTATGTACAAATTCACCCAACAACCCTTTACAAAGAAAATCCAAAAGAACGTTCATTCTTGATTTCTGAGTCCGTTCGTGGTGAAGGAGCTCTTCTTTACGATAAAAATATGAATCGTTTCGTCGATGAATTGCAGCCGCGTGATGTGGTAGCGCAAGCCATTTTAAAACAAATGGAAAAAGATGGGACAGACCACGTCTGGGAAGATTTGCGTACCATTCCGAAAAAAGAATTGGAAGAACATTTTCCAAATATCTTGGCACACTGTCGTGAGGCTGGTTATGATCCATTTACAGAATGTATTCCAGTTGTGCCAGCACAGCATTATTTCATGGGAGGTATCAAGGTTAACTATCATAGTAAGACAAGTATGGACTTTCTTTATGCTGTTGGTGAAACAGCTTGTAATGGGGTTCACGGTCAAAACCGTCTAGCAAGTAATTCTCTTCTTGAAAGTCTTGTTTTTGCAAAACGCGCAGCTAAGGACTTGGTTGCTAAGTATGAGAGCGTGGTAGAACTTCCAACAACTCTAGCTGAGCTTGATTTACTGGATTACCAAGACGGTGATATCTTGGCAGACGATTATAAAAAATTAGTTGTTGAAAAATTAACAGAAGAAAAGCAACTGGAAACTGTTATTGGTTAATGGTTGCAAGATATGAGAAAGGATAATGATGTTAGATCCAATTACCCTAAAATTAAATGTCGACCCACTTATTTTGAACGCTCTTTCTGAAGACATCAATAACGAAGATGTGTCAACAAACAGTGTGATGCCTGAAAATGTGGCTGGACAAGTTGACTTGATTTGTAAAGAAGACGGAATCATCTGTGGTTTACCTGTTTTCGAGCGTGTCTTTTATTTACTTGACCCAAGTACTCAATTTGACGTTTTGGTGAAAGATGGTGATGCTGTTAAGGCAGGACAAAAGCTTGGCACAGTCTATGGTGACATTCGCGTGCTTCTTTCAGGAGAACGTACAGCACTGAATTATTTGCAACGCATGAGTGGGATTGCCACTTACACCCGTGAAATGGCTGAGCTTCTAAAAGACAGTCCGATCACGCTTCTTGATTCACGTAAGACCACACCTAATAACCGTGTTTTTGAAAAATACGCTGTTAAAATCGGTGGCGGTAAAAACCATCGTTATAACTTATCAGACGGTGTTCTTTTGAAAGATAATCACATCGGTGCAGCTGGTGGTGTTAAAGAAGCCGTTCTTGCTGCTAAAGCTTACGCTCCCTCTGTCCGTAAAATCGAAATCGAAGTGGAAACACTTGGTATGGTTAAAGAAGCGGTCGAAGCTGGAGCTGATATCATTATGCTTGATAATATGGAACACGATGTTATGAAAGAAGCGATAGCTTTGATTGATGGCAGAGCTGAAATCGAAATTTCAGGAAATGTCACTCGAGAAAATCTTGCTTCTTACGCAGATTTGGCAGTTCAATACGTGTCAAGCGGAGCGATTACGCATTCAGTGAAGATTCTGGATTTATCGCTTAAAAATTTGCATCCTGTTGAAAACTAAGTGGAAAATCTTTTGAAGAAATGATAAAAAAATCCCCAGCTCGACTGAGTTGGGGATTTGATGTTGATAACTAAAAAAGAAAAAGTAATAATCCACAGATGATGCCAATAAGATAACCAGCCGCAACATCATGCGGGTAGTGAACTCCACCAATGACACGGCAAATAGCGATAACTAGCGATAAAACAAGGAAAAGAATTCCTAAAATCGGATTTAGTCGCAAAACAGCCATGCTGATAATCGTTGCTGAAAAGACGTGGCGACTTGGCATGGATTGCCCTTGGGTATCTTTTTGGATGAGGGGATTAATCTGCCAAGCCTCGTAAGGACGTGGTACGTTAATCATCTTTCGCATCAAGGATACAAGGATAAACGACACTCCGGGGATAAAGATAGCTGGGATAAGTTGGCTTTGCTGTTTGAGAAAAAGGTAAATAAGCAGTAGCGGATAGACCAGATACATGACCGCTGTTAATAGTCTGTTGATAAGTCTCAAACTGTGGACAGCGCGTGGATTTTTTCGGATTGGGTCAGTTATTTTGGCATAAAAATCAGCGTAATTTTTCATAGGATTCCTCTGAGTAATGATAATTTTATTATAGCACATGAGCTAGAATAGGGGGAAAATGATAATTTTTCCAAAAAAAGAAAATTCCGTAGCAATTAGTTGTCAAAATGGTAAATTTCCCGTAAAATAGGCTCATAAGCTAATAGAAAAGGAAAAAGAACTTTGAGATGCTTGGTTGATTCGTATCCATTTTTTATTGAAAAAACAAGTCAGCCCATCTGGGAGTTCAAGGTAATTATATTATGGCACACAATATTACTGATGCTACATTTGAAGCAGAAACTAATGAAGGTCTTGTCCTTGTTGACTTTTGGGCAACATGGTGTGGTCCATGTATGATGCAAGCTCCAATCTTGGAACAATTGTCAGAAGAAATGGACGAAGACGAACTTAAAATCGTTAAAATCGATGTTGACGAAAATCCAGAAACAGCTCAAAAATTTGGTGTCATGTCAATTCCAACATTACTTTTCAAAAAAGATGGTGAAGTTGTGAAACAAGTTGCTGGTGTTCACACTAAAGACCAAATCAAAGCAATCGTTGCTGAATTGAGCTAATCAAGCATTTATAGATGATAAACTCCTGAAATTTTTCGGGAGTTTTTTGGTGTTAGAAATAGTATAATGGTAAAAAAGCTAAAGAAAAGGATTTTAGGAGGACGTGAGATGAATTTCTATAATTTAGATTACATTACGCAGCATCAGTCTTTTAATCTGGTTTTGAGATCTGTGATTTTGATTGTCTTGCTTGCTATTGTGATGCTGACAAGTCTGCACTACATGCGAAATAGGTTGAAGACGCGTCTTCGGGATATTAGTATTGGTATCGTGGTGTTGATGTTCATTCTTCTGGGGATTCAAGTTGAAGATTACATGCAAAATAACCATGATTTTTCGCAGTCACAAGTTCTTGTCAAATTCATCAAAAGTGTGGCTACGGATAAGGATTTAAAACCTGAGGATGTCTTAGTCAATTCAACAACTTTAAAAGATGGTATCATCGTTCGTTATAATAAGGAAGACTACACTGTTCATCTGAAT
>OBUY01000680.1_pt1 | contig 12148 bp, 11 predicted proteins | sample 1475781 | NCBI WGS metagenome assembly OBUY01 (sample SAMEA2579912, study PRJEB22360) | human gut metagenome | biome: human gut; feature: human-associated habitat; material: faeces | place: Denmark | collected 2008/2010 | reverse complement strand
TTTTGCACCTTAACATTGGTTTGCAAGGTTTTGGCATAAGTATGTTGGAATTGTTGATAAGTCGCATAAAGGGCTTGATAGGCCCCACGGCGAACCTCACGATTTTTAGACTCCATCAAACGTGTGTAGGTCCCATGAGATAGCTGAACTTCTTTACCATCATCGTCGAGGACATAAGGGAACACAATATCCGCATTGTCCAAAATAGCGAAAGTTTCACTTGCTGAACCAAAGATTTCTCCAGCTCCAGCTAATAATTCTTCTTCGCGTTGTGATAGAACGTGATCCTTGCTTTGCAAGAGCTTGTCAAAATAGTGTTGATAAACCTGCAGCTTTGGTTGAGCCTCTAAAAAGTCAGCATACTGCTTTTCACTAATTTCCATAAATTCAGGCTCATAGAATGAAAAGGCTTGGTCTAGCTGACTGTAGAGAGTCATGGCCTTGGCATAGTACTCTTGGTACTTGGCTTCACGTGTGTCCTGGTCATTCTTCATATGAGCATAAACGTAAAGCTTCTCCATTTGGCGTTCCATTTCAAGAGAAAATTCAGTAATTTCGAGTAGACTATCCGCACTATCCAAGAGATGACCTTCATACTGGGCTACTGTCTCCAATTTTTCTGTTAAATCTTTTAAGGCTTCTTCCCAAGCCTGGTCAGTTGGGTAGATCGTTGATAGATCCCATGTATCTTTTTCATTTATTTCATGTCTTTGTAATACCATTAGATTCCTCCATCCTTTCTATTCTACCATATTTTTCAAGAAATATTGCTGATAAAAGGCTGGTGGATAAAGCTTTTGCCAATCATTTTGATGATTTTCTTGATAATAGGTTTGAAAATGCTTATAATAGCTGGTCAAATCCTTCTCAATTTGGCAAAAATCACCTACTAGTGGTCGAATTTGTGGATACCATTCTTTCAGCCCATAATTCAGGACATTTTCTCCCTTTTGATAGGCTTCTGCTTGTTCTTTCATCCAAATGGGATTTTGATAATAAAGTTGTTGCCGGATATAGCGACAGATGTCCTTGTCCTGAGAAACACTAAAACTAGATATTTTTTGTTTCTTATAGGGAAGACGTAATATTTCCAGTAGACTACTTTGACCATAGATAAATTCCTTAATCTGATAATGGATTTTCCCGCGGAGATCTTGGTGGATAAGATATTTAAGCCTTAAAACCTGTTTTCCCTTGTCTACTTCCCAAACATAAAATCCCATGTTTTGACTGAAGTATAGAAAACCTTGTTGCAGACGAGTCAAACGCTCCTTGAGCCAAAGTTTTTCTCCTAGCAACCACAGTACTTGGTAACCCTGACTACGATAGCCCTCACTACGCTCTTTAAGAACTTTTTGAGGCAAGGGACTACACTGAACCTCTAAAGCTAGATTGCCATTTACAAATACATCCGCAATCTGTTTAAGCTCTGGAAGCGGGTATTCTAATTGAACCTCTGAATCTTTTTTCAACCAGTGATAAAGTGATTCCTTATTTGCCAGATGTTCTGGACTTTCATTTTCAGAGGAATAATCACAGTCTTTTAAGGATTTATGGGCAAAATGGGTCCGTACACTTGATCCTTGATGCAAACGGAGCTGACCTCCACAAGCTGGGCAGGTGTATGCTTGCTTCTCAAGTTTATCCTCTAACACATTTACCAATTCTCCCCTAGCATCTCTCGCAACAAACATGATTTCCCTCCTTTTCTATATTATTCGTAAAAAAAGAAAAAAGATCAGGAAATTTCCTAATCTTCATTCATGTTTATTTAATTTTCTTGGCTAGCATGGTCGCAAAGCGTAGTTGAATGCGATTGCCATTCTCATCGCGACGGTGCAAATGGCCTGGATTTTCATTGTACTTGACCAATTCCCAGTCCTTGTAATAGTTCGCTAGTTCGCCTTCCTTAAAGGTAAATGGGAAGTTCACTGAACAAGGATAATCCTCCGTGTCCATGGCACAAACGATAAGATTGTAACCACCAACAGTGGTTTTCTCCTGCATATTTTTGATAATTTCAGGAATGCGGTCTGCTTGCAAAAACATCAAAACAACAGTTGATACGATAAAATCATATTCTTGCCCAATGCTGGCTGAATTGATATCGTAAAGACCAACAGGCATGTCCAGGTCTTCTTGCTCCACAATGCTTTGCAAGATTTCAAGGGCCAGTTCATTTTGATCTACAGCTGTCACATCAAAACCATTCTGTGCAAGAAAGAGAGAGTTACGGCCCTGACCACAGCCCAAATCCAAGGCTTTTCCTGGTTTTACTGTCTGCATAGCCTCTAGAACCTCTGAATGAACAGGATTGGTATTGTATTTTTTAGGGAAATAATCCTCAGGTTTACAATAAAATTCCAAATACCATTCTACATCGTCTGTGGCAGCTTCCACTCGGTGCCAGGCTTGTGGTTGTGCCATGGGATTGTCAGCCCCTGCTTCAAATAGGTGTTCAGCTAGAACCTCACCATCCTCTGTCAATTCAATAAACTTGAGAACTCCCTTCAAGACAGTAATTTTCCCCCAAGTCCCAACCTTGGTATTGTGTTTCTGCTGAACAGCCTCTGGCATGGTTTCTTTAGTCCACAAAGGCATACGTTTATAGGCAACTAGTTTTTCCATTTTCATTTCCTCTTTTTATCGCTGATTAACAGCTTTCATAACACGCGCGATGTCGCGGTTTTGCTCACGTCGTTTGATAGACTCCCGTTTATCATAGTCATGCTTCCCTTTAGCTAAACCTAAAAGGAGCTTGGCATATCCATCTTTGATATAGACTTTAAGGGGAACCAGTGTCATACCTGTTCCTTTAGTCTCTTGTTCTAATTTTTGGATTTGCTTTTTATGGAGCAGGAGTTTACGACGACGTTCTGGTTCCTGGTTCCAGATATTACCCTCTTCATAAGGAGCGATATGAACATTACTCAACCAGACTTCTCCATTTTTCACTTGAGCAAAGCCATCCTTGAGATTGATTCGAGCTGCTCGCACACTCTTGATTTCAGTTCCTGTCAGGACCATTCCTGCCTCTAGCGTATCTACGATTGTATAGTCGTGGCGCGCCTTTTTATTTTGCGCGACGACCTTTCCCTCGCCCTTTGCCATGCTTGGCTCCTTTCTTAGCTACTTCCTTGTAAAAAGGTTTCTTTCCTTTTTTCTGCTTATCTTTTTGAGAATGCTTGCGCTTATCATTTGAGCGTCCTGATTTCCTCTTGTCTTCCTTCTTATCTGAACGACGACTTGAACCACGCCCTCTGTCACTATGACTAGACTGTTTTAAGACTTTTTCAATCACATCAAACTCACTTGGGATGTAAGAGAAGTCAATTTCACCAGTCATCTTGTCGGCTCTTTCAACCCGGATACGGATTTGCTGTCCGACACGGAAGGTTGTTCCCGATTTCTCCCCACGAAGGGTCAAATCACGCTCATTGAAATGATAAAATTCAGGTAGATTTGTGATGTGAATCAAGCCTTCAACCGTATTTGGCAATTCAACAAAGAGACCGAATTTGACAATACTTGATACAACCGCATCGTACTCTTCACCCACGTATTCTTCCATATACTCAGCCTTTTTCATGGCTTCGACTTCACGCTCAGCCTCAATGGCACGACGTTCACGGTTGGAAGACTGGGTCGCAATCTCTGGAATCACTTGCTCAAAATGCTCTGCTATTTCCTTAGAACGGCCGTAATCCCGAATCATACGGTGAACAAGAAGATCTGGATAACGGCGAATCGGGCTAGTAAAGTGAGTATAGTAATCTGCTGCTAATCCATAGTGGCCGTGATTGTGCTCTGAATAGCGAGCCTGCTGCATGGATCGAAGAAGCATCATGGACAATACATCTGCATAAGGTTCTCCCTCAACAGTACGCATGATGTCTTGAAGGGCCTCCTGGCTAATCTCACTGGCAGTCCCATAAATGCGCAAGCCAAAACTCGAAGCATAATCAATAAACTTCTGAACCTTTTCAGCCTTGGGCTCCTCGTGGATTCGATAGATGAAAGGCAAATCCAGCTTGCTAAAATGCTCGGCAACTGTTTCATTGGCCATCAACATAAAGGACTCAATCATGCGCTCAGCAACACCACGCTGACGAAGAACGATATCAACAGGCTTGCCCTGTTTATCCACTAAAATCTTGGCTTCGTTGGTATCGAAATTGAGGGCTCCACGTTTCACACGCATGTTTTCTAGCCTTTCATGGAGCTTGGCCATGAGTTCGATACTTGGAACAATTTTCTGATATTCTTGTCTCTTTTCCTTGTCTCCAGCTAGGATGTCATTGACATCACTATATGTCATCCGATAGCTTGTCTTGATAACTGTTTGTGTAATAGTGTAATTAACCACACGACCATGTTTATCAATCTCCATGATGGCAGATTGTGTCAGGCGGTCAACTTGAGGATTGAGAGAACAGATGCCATTTGACAGTCGTTCTGGAAGCATTGGAACCACTCGGTCTGTTACATAGACTGAAGTCGCGCGGTTAAGGGCTTCCTTGTCAAGGGCAGAACTCTCGGTTACATAGTAGGAAACATCTGCGATGTGAACTCCGAGTTCCAGATTGCCATTTTTCATAGGCTTGATGTGAACTGCGTCGTCCAAGTCCTTGGCGTCAGCACCATCAATGGTAAAGGTAATCTCATCTCTCAAGTCCAGACGACCTTCCATATCTTTTTGAGACGGAACATCAGGCACACTTTCTGCTTCCTTGACAACAGCTTCTGGAAACTCTGATACAATGTCCATAGACTCCAAAACCTCAAGGACATCAATTCCGACATCTGTTGAGTGCCCAACCACATCGAGTACACTCGCAACAAAGAAATCATGTTTCTTACTTGGGTATTTATCGATAAAGACCTTGAGAACTTCTGTTCCCTCCAGTTTAAGGGCTGGTTTCTTAACATATATCGGTTGACTGATTTTCTGATTTTTCGAACGGATGTAGCCAGCATACTTAGGCTTTTCCTGATCTAGAACGATTTGGCCGACAACAGTTGTCAAACTGTGTTCTAAGATATCAATAATTTTGGCTTCGGCTGCTGTTCCCTTATTGCGGTCAGCGACTTTTTTGATGACGACCTCAACGGTATCACCATCAATAGCATAGTTGACATCGTTTTTTCCTACAAAAAGGTCGTCCTCTTCCCCTTCCAGACTGACAAAGCCAAAACCATTTTTATGGGCATGAAAAATCCCCTTGAGAGTAATCTCATGTTTTTTCTTGATTTCTAATGTCAGACTCCCATCTTCTTCAAAGCGAATCTGGTGCTTCCTTTCCATTAGGGACAAGGTTTTAATCAACTCACGAAAATCCTTGGAACCGTCTTTACCCAAAGCCTGAGCCAAGTCATTGACAGTCACCTTTCTCTTGTCTTGTAAATATTCTTTTATTCTATCTTTCATATTTTCTTTCTAGATTTTTAATTTTCTTTTACTGCAAAACCTTCTCAAATATCTTTTAAAAATAAAAAGAGGCAAAGACCTAGTCCTGCCCATTATTTTCTTATCTACTTGATAATACCGTCAATGCTAAGGCAATGGCTAGCCAGAAAAAGACTAAAATCCCTGTCAAACGCTGCATTACAGCTTCGAAACCGCGTGCTTTACTGCGTTCAAACAAATCACCTGAGCTGGCATCAAATACATTGCTGGATTGGTTTTTAGTTGGTTGCATGAAAATCGCAATCACAATCACAACAGATAATACTAATAAAATGGTTAATAATAGGTTATACATATCAAACTCCTTAAAATCCCTATTATTTTACCATAAAATCTACTTAGATTCAAGATGTAGGGTTACTTTTCTTTCCTTGGGACAATACTTTAAAACCTCGATCTTGTCTGGATGGGTTTTTGAATTTTTACTGGTTAGGTAATTGATACTGCCACAAGAGGAGCATTTGAGATTAATTTTTACTCGCACTAGATTTCCTTTACTTTTAATAATGTTCGAAATTGAAGAAGGTTAAAGAGACAACTAAAGGCAACACAAAGGCTTGTCGCATAAAAGACAGCATGGTAGCCAAATTGACCTGCTACTGCAGAACCTGCCATAGGCCCAACGACACCTCCCAGATAAAAGAATACCTGATTAAAGGCAAAGACCCTAGAAATACCGGCTTTGGGGGTCATCTTGCTAAGAAGAGCATTAACGCCAGGTATTAGCGCACCAGTTCCCAAGCCAAAGAGGAAACGATAAAGTCCTAGTTGAAGGGGGCTAGAGGCATTGGCACAGAGGAGATAGATGATAACTGAATAAAACTGGGCTACAACCAAGAGGCGATGATTCCCCACCTTGTCACCTAGCTTTCCCATGACTCCTGCACTCATCATACTGGAAAAGCCCATACTGGATACAATCAAACCAGATACAAAAAGAAGATTCTCTGTCTGGCCTAAGTCGCGTACATACAGAGCTAAGATAGGGCCGATTGATTGGGCTGAAAATTGGATGACAAAACTGGTCAAAAAGAGGTTGACCAAGAGATAGGGATATTTAACTGATGTAAATAATTCCTTTGTTGGGATGGCCTTTTCCTTGGCTACTGGTTGAAAATCTTCCTTGATAAAGCAAATAGTCAAAATAGCAGCTAAAAATAGAAAACTACCAACCAGTAAAAAAACTGTACGAATACCAAATAATTCTGCAATAAATCCCCCAATAAAGGGACCCGTTAGAGTACCTGCAACTACGCCTGTAGACAAAGTACCTAAGGCAGAGCCTGATTTCTCCTTGGGAACCTGACTGGCTATCAAGGCCGTTGCATTGGGAACAAAACCCGCAAATACACCGTTTAGTAAACGAAGAAAAATTAACCAATAGATATTTGGCACAAAGGCCAAGCCTCCCATAGTGATAGTCATGGCCATGCCAGCCCGAATCATCATAGGTTTTCGACCATATTTGTCAGCAAGGATGCCCCAGATAGGAGAAAAGAGCGCCGCGGAAATAGCAGAGACAGAAATTGCTAAGCCTGCATAAAAAGCGACTTGCTCTCCCCCTACACCCAGACTTTCCACAAAGATGGGCATAAAAGGCACAACCAAGGAAATACTGGCTCCAGTCAGAAAATTACCGAACCAAGCAATGCGCAGGTTATCTTTCCAGTTAATATCTGTCATCTTTTGCACCTCTCTCAAGCAGGGAGACCACCTGAGTAAGAAGCTGGTCCTGGTTTCCATTGTTTTCTAGAACATGGCTGGCCAAATCTTTCTTTTTTTCTAAAGGCCACTGGGCTGCCAGACGCGACTCAGCTTCATCCTTGGATAGCTGATCCCTTTTCATTAAGCGTTCTACTTGAACCTCTCTATCCACATAGACTAACCAGGTCTCATCAAACCAAGAACTATAGTCTTGTTCAAAAAGCAGAGGAATATCCATGAAAAAAATGGATTCTGTTTTAGCCAACTGGTCTCTCAACGTAGCTAGTTCCTCACGGATAATCTCTCCTTGGATTTGCTTAGACCATTCTCGTTCTTGAGGATTTGAAAAGATGAGACTAGCTAGGAGAGGGCGATTGAGTTCTCCGTTTTCAAGGATGATTTCTTGCCCAAAATGCTGAACTAGAGCCTGAAACAGACGAGCACCATGTTTCTGTAGTTGGTGAACAAGAGCGTCGGCATCCACCACTTGAAAGCCTTGCTTTCTTAGAAAATTTGTCACGGTTGACTTACCAGAGGCAATTCCCCCAGTGATTCCAATGATTTTTCCCATCAGTCCCTCCTTTGACAGTTTGGACAAAAGTGGGTGCCTCGTCCACCTAGTTGGATTTTTTCAATCAGAGTGCCACAACGTGAACATTCTTGACTAGCCTTATCATAGACCTGATGAAAATCCTGCATGGTTCCATCTTCCCCAAAGGCATTGGTATAGGTCCGAATGGTGGAACCACCTTTTTCAACAGCCTGGCCCAATACAGCAATGGTCTGGTCATGAATGGCAGTCGCTTCTGCTGCAGTCAAAGCCTGGGAAGGTCTTGCTGGATGAACCTGAGCTCGCCAGAGAACCTCATCCACATAAATATTACCAAGGCCAGCTACCAAGGTTTGGTCTAAGAGATGAGTTTTGATGGGCTTTTTAGACTTAGATAGAGCAACTTGAAAGACCTGCACATCAAAGTCTTGTTCGCTTGGTTCAGGTCCTAGTTTTTTAGAAATAAAGTAGGCTTCCAAAAGGTCAGGAGCCAAGAGTTCCATAGTACCAAACTTGCGTACATCCTCATAAACAAGCGTGCCACCATCTTCAAACTGAAAGAAAACATGGGCATGCTTGCGTTCAGGTACTTGGTCTGGATAGTAAAAATACTTGCCCTCCATCCGCAGATGCGAAATCAAGACCTTGTCTGTCAGGTAGAAAAGTAAATATTTGCCACGACGTCCCATTGACTCAACAACTTGGCCAGGCACTTTCTTTTGAAACTGGTCCAAGTCCATCTTAATCATCTTGGGATAGCGAATATCAATGCTAGAAATCTTTTTACCCAAAATCAATTTTTCTAAGCCACGACGAACGGTTTCAACCTCAGGTAATTCAGGCATACGTCCTCCTTCTGTAAAAACAAGAAGCAGGCATGAGCCCACCTCTACTTAGTATTCTTTTTCATTATAGCCAAAGTCAGCCAAATCTAGCTTTTTATCGCGCCAATTTTTCTTGACCTTGACCCATGTTTCTAGGAAGACCTTATCTCCTAGCATAAGTTCGATATCACGACGGGCCATGCTACCGATTTTCTTAAGCATAGCGCCACCTTTACCGATGATAATCCCTTTTTGGCTATCGCGCTCGACCATGATGGTTGCACGGATGTGAACCTTGTCTGTCTCTTCATCTCGTTTCATAGAATCCACAACTACTGCAACAGAATGCGGAATCTCTTCACGAGTTAGGTGCAAGACTTTCTCGCGAACCATTTCTGAAACCAAGAAACGTTCTGGATGGTCTGTGATTTGATCAGCTGGGAAATACTGAAATCCTTCGTCCAGATTTTCACTCAAAATATCCACTAGACGAGACACGTTATTGCCCTGAAGGGCTGAGATAGGAACAATTTCCTTGAAGTCCATTTGATTACGAAAATCATCAATCTGAGACAAAAGCTGGTCTGGGTGAACCTTATCAATCTTGTTCACCACCAGAATAACAGGAACCTTAGCAGCCTTGAGACGCTCGATAATCATATCGTCCCCCTTACCACGCGCTTCATCAGCAGGCACCATGAAAAGAACTGTGTCTACTTCACGAAGGGTGCTATAGGCAGATTCTACCATGAAATCTCCTAGAGCCGTTTTAGGCTTGTGAATCCCTGGTGTGTCGATAAAGACGATTTGTTCCTTATCAGTCGTGTAAATTCCCATGATTTTGTTGCGCGTTGTCTGCGCCTTGTCACTCATGATGGCAATCTTTTGCCCCATGACGTGATTCAAAAAAGTTGACTTCCCAACATTGGGGCGTCCTAAAATGGCTACAAAGCCTGATTTAAAAGTCATAATTTCCTCTTACTGTTTAAAATAATAAATCCCAGATTCGTGGGAGAAAAATCAATGCGCCTGTTAAGGCTGCGAAAAGAGAGACCACTAATACCGCGCCAGCCGCCATATCCTTGGCATTTTTAGCCAGCATGGAAAAGTGATAGTGACTGGCCAAATCCACCACATTTTCAATAGCAGAGTTGATAATCTCAAAGGCCACTACCAAGAAAATGCTCAATAGGAGAAAGAGCCATTCGATTCGTGACACCTGAAAAACTAAACCTGCAAGAATGACTACAAGAGCCGTCACTGCATGTTTTCGCATATTGCGTTCTTCCTTGATGGCAGTAAAAATTCCGGTGAGAGCAAATTCTAAACTAGATATCAGGTCACGATTTTTCCATTTTCGTTTATTGTCTTGTGAGTCCATAGGCTGTCAAAATTTCTTCTTGTAAACCGAACATCTCCGCTTCTTCTTCCGGAGTGTAGTGATCATAGCCGTTGATATGTAAAAAGCCGTGTACTGCCAAGAAGCCCATCTCACGCTCAAAGCTATGGCCATATTCCTCGGCCTGCTCATGTGCCTTATCGATAGAGATGAACAGTTCCCCAATATAGGCATCAAACTCAGACATCATCTCTGCCAATTCCGGATTTTCAAGCAAATCTTCCTCGTCAAAGGCAATTTCCAACTCCGGCTTATATTCAAGGCTGATAACATCTGTCGGACGGTCTGTATCACGGTACTCCAGATTAAGTTCATGGCTACGCTCGTTGCTCACAAAAGTAACTGCCATTTCCTTGTCTTCTTTTCCTAATTTTTGGGCTGCAAATTCCAAAATTTCTTGGGTTTGTTGCAACATTTCTTTTGAAACTTGACCAGTTTCATCTACCATTTCAATATACATGTGCTTCTCGTTTCTCTTTACTTGGCTTTATTATACCACATTTCCATGATTTTATTCTACCTTTTTGATATAATACTATGGAATACAATCACAAGGAGAGAACGATGTCATTTGACGGATTTTTTTTACACCACATGGTTGAGGAATTGCGCAGACAGTTAGTGAACGGTCGTATCCAGAAAATCAATCAACCTTTTGAACAAGAGTTGGTCTTGCAAATCCGCAGCAATCGCCAAAGTCATCGCCTGCTCCTCTCTGCCCATCCAGTTTTTGGACGCATTCAGCTGACCCAAACGACTTTTGAAAATCCAGCCCAACCTTCCACCTTTATCATGGTTTTGAGAAAGTATTTGCAGGGTGCCCTGATTGAGTCGATTGAGCAAGTGGTAAATGACCGTATTGTGGAAATCACCGTTTCCAATAAAAACGAGATTGGAGACCATATTCAGGCTACCTTGATGATCGAAATTATGGGTAAACACAGTAATATTCTACTGGTCGATAAAAGCAGTCATAAAATCCTCGAAGTCATTAAACACGTCGGCTTTTCACAAAATAGCTACCGTACCTTGCTTCCTGGGTCGACCTATATCGCTCCGCCAAGTACGGAATCTCTCAATCCTTTTACGATCAAGGACGAGAAACTCTTTGAAATCCTGCAAACACAGGAAACGACAGCTAAAAACCTTCAAAGCCTCTTTCAAGGTCTGGGACGCGATACAGCAAATGAATTGGAAAACATTCTGGTTAGTGATAAACTATCTACTTTCCAAAATTTTTTCAATCAAGAAACCAAACCATGCTTGACTGAGACTTCCTTCAGCCCAGTTCCTTTTGCCAATCAGGTGGGAGAGCCTTTTGCCAGTCTTTCTGATTTGTTGGACACCTACTATAAGGATAAGGCTGAACGCGACCGCGTCAAACAGCAAGCCAGTGAACTCATTCGCCGTGTTGAAAATGAACTTCAGAAAAACCGCCACAAACTCAAAAAACAGGAAAAAGAATTACTGGCGACAGACAATGCTGAAGAATTTCGCCAAAAAGGAGAATTGCTGACAACCTTCCTCCACCAAGTACCTAACGACCAAGACCAGGTTATCCTGGACAACTACTACACCAACCAACCTATCACGATTGCGCTTGATAAAGCCTTGACTCCCAACCAGAATGCCCAACGCTATTTTAAACGTTATCAGAAACTTAAAGAAGCTGTCAAATACTTAACTGATCTGATTGAAGAAACCAAGGCAACCATTCTCTATCTTGAAAGTGTCGAGACCGTCCTCAACCAAGCTGGACTAGAAGAAATCGCTGAAATCCGTGAAGAATTGATTCAAACCGGATTTATCCGCAGAAGACAACGCGAGAAAATCCAAAAACGCAAAAAACCAGAACAGTATCTGGCCAGTGATGGCAAAACCATCATCTATGTCGGCCGAAACAACCTTCAAAACGAGGAATTGACCTTTAAAATGGCCCGCAAGGAGGAACTTTGGTTCCATGCCAAGGACATTCCTGGAAGCCATGTTGTCATCTCAGGCAATCTTGACCCTTCCGATGAAGTCAAGACAGACGCAGCAGAGCTGGCTGCCTACTTCTCTCAAGGTCGCCTGTCAAATCTGGTGCAGGTGGATATGATTGAAGTCAAGAAACTCAACAAACCAACTGGTGGCAAACCCGGCTTTGTCACCTACACAGGACAAAAGACCCTCCGCGTCACACCAGATCCAGAAAAAATCGCATC
>OBUY01000668.1_pt1 | contig 12307 bp, 15 predicted proteins | sample 1475781 | NCBI WGS metagenome assembly OBUY01 (sample SAMEA2579912, study PRJEB22360) | human gut metagenome | biome: human gut; feature: human-associated habitat; material: faeces | place: Denmark | collected 2008/2010 | reverse complement strand
TTATTTAAAAATTGAAAGAGCCAAAACTTTAAGTTTATGACCCCTTTGTTTTTAGTTGAATAAGACGCAACTAACTATAGTAAGATAACTAATTTAATTAATAATCTTTAAATTTATTCCACTGCGAAATATGAGACTTTTACCTTTCTTGTTTTTTCTATATATTCAACTTTAGAAGCTTTATACATAATACCATTAACAGGAATTTCTAAATTTCCAATCGCATTATCCCAGCTATCATAATTTAGCTCTTTGTCGTATGTTTTAATTCCAGCTAATTGATCATTTTTCCAGGACAGTAGATTTCTTTGTATATCAACATACATGTCAGCATTGTTAACCACTACTAACATCAACTTACTTCTAACACGTGTTAATGCTTCTAACAATAATCGCATTTCAAGATACGGATACCACTCCTCACCACTCAAATAAATTAATTTACCATCTCTTCCACGTCTAACTAAATTATCTATGACAATAATAACCTTATCGAATTCTTTTCCAACCACCTCATGGGCAGACAGAGAACGATTAGAAATCATAGATTTTTTTTTGGTTCCAGTAAACTGTGTTACATATTCTGTAAATTCTATCGATATCCAGCAGTCATGAGCGACTTTGTTATCAATAAAATCTTTAGCAACCTCCCTCGATTCAAAATAATTGATACTTATATTATTGTAATCATGGGGTGAAATATTTCTGGCAGATAAGTTCATTAACTTACTTATAAAGTCAGCCAATTCCTTGTCTGTACGTATTTTCTCACCTAATTTCACCACTTTAAAATTTGGATTAACCTCTATTTCACCTTCAATATTTCTATCGGCTTCTGAAGGGTGTAGTGTTTGTGAACGATCTACAGATAAAATAATTTTAGTTTCTAACTTTATCAAAAATTCATACTGATCTGTCATTAGCCTCTGGGCCTCATCAACTATCACAATATCGTATGCACCTTCTAATATTTCTTTTCTATTCATAAGCCGAATTGGAACAATTTCGAATCCGAATTTTTCACTTATCGACCTATAATTGTTTAATTGTCCAACAAATATTACTAAAACTTTTTTCCCTTCCTTTACCCATGTCTGCGCTAAATCAAATAATAAAATAGATTTTCCTGTTCCAGCTCCGCCAATAACTCCAATTTTTTTTGAATTAGATTTTATTATTTCATATTTTTTAGTTAGCTGCTGATCAGTAAGAAAATAGGTGTGACTTACAAATCTATCTGTCTCTGAGTATGGTGAGATAATAAAATTAGTCAGCTGTTGAGATTCTAATTCATTTACGTCTAAACTATCTAAAGGTATTAATTCACCTAATCTTTCAAACTCAAGTACATTTAATTCGTCATCAGCTGTTAACGTGTAGATTTTCTCTATATCAGCTACATAAGTACATGAGATTATTTCCTTACCTAGGACTTTCAAAAAAAATTGATTCTTTATTAATTGACTTTTTATGGCTTCTAGTCCTTTACTTGGCATACAATCTTTTAACTCGATATTTACAACTTTTTTTGCACTAAATCTTAATACATCAAACTGCCTTGTTATACCAATTGAAACAGAGTGTCCTATAAAATAGTTGTCAGCTTTAGGTATATTCGTTAACACCGGCAATAATTTTTCTGAAAACTGATAAAGATTTTGAAGTTCCTTTTTCCTAAAAAATTGTTCTGGATTATGTACTATACTATCATCACATAACCTCAACATTGAATTAATTAATTGATCATCTTTCGTTGTATTCATTATATCCATAAATGAATACAAATTTATTGGTCTTCCCATGACAATCCCCTTTACTATTTATGTAATTAAGTTCCCATGATTCCAAATAATAGGTACTTTTAACTAGATAGATCTGTTCTTTATATCAATTTTAGCATACATTCAAATGTATAATAAAGACTGTCTTTTTTTGGGGGGGAGAACAGTCTCTAAGGATATAACACATTTTGACTTTTCATCTCTAACAGATACTCATAAAACCAAAATATCTACTAGTATGGTTCCTATAAGTATGATTAAAAAGTTCTTAATAATACAGTACAGGCATACTAAAAATTTACGCAAATGAAATATGCCCAACTTGAATGGCCTACCACTTACCTAGTAGCAATCAGAATATTAAAAAGACCAACAAGGCATACCCTGTTGGCTCTTTTGATAACTTTATTTTATTTCGTAACATGTTTCTCTATAAAATCACTTTGAACTTTTGTAGAAATCATTCTCTTAGGTAAAATAAAAATTTTTTTTTTGTCGATTTTCATTAAATAAAATTCTTCAGTCTCAAAAACACCTTCTATATCATTCCATAAGTGTGATTTTTTATCTTCTTCATTATTTGCTTGCCAGTAAACAATGCCAGAATCATTAATTTTCACTTTTCTTGGCTCTAAAGTTTTCGGATCTGTATTTTTGTTAATAATCTTAGTACTTGGATAATTGTATGCACTGTATAGGAAAAAAATTCCTAATACCAGATATATAATGAGTATTAGTATATATCCAAAACCTTGCGTAAATAATTTATTAAGTAGTTCTCTAACTACATAGTCAGGAAGTGATTGTTTGAAATAAAGGTATTGTTTAAATATCGATGTAAACATATACGCAGAAGAAATCAATAAAACTAGTCCAGCAAAATAAGTTATTCTTATTTTACGCTTTCCGGTTTTTGTAAATTTTCTAGTATACAGCTTAATTGCTTTATAATATTCATCTTCTTCTAATTTATAGTCAAAAACCATGCATAACCTCCATTGAATTTTAATTTTTAAAATACCTATAGATTATTGATATCTATTACTATATCATAATTAACAAAAATAATATCGAGTTAACTGTCTTATTAACAGATAACTCGATACATAAGTTAAAAATATGAATCTTATAAACTATTTTTCGGAAAACATAGTTGAAAGGAAAACAAATAATGCAGCGCCCAAAGTAGCTGCTTCTCCGATCCCAGTTCCATAAGCTGCAACTAATGCTATAATACCAGCAGCAGTTGCTAAGGCCATGCCTGGGCCATAATCCCACTCTGGGAGGGAGTAATTATTCGTTGCTACATCATTATAAACATCAACATACTTTTGTTGTGGAATTTGAGGTCGCGTAGGTAACAATGGTTTAGGATATACTTCTATTTTCAATTCCATTTCTCCCTTATTTTCCTCATCACCAACATTTGTTTTGATAACAATTTGAGTTCCTACAAGTCCATTTCTAGCACAAAAGCCTGTTTCAATAAACCCTTCTTTTACTGCAGGGGCTAAATCATTAAGAATATTATCCATACTTTGCTTAGAATTATTTACAAAGTATTTTCCATATGTGTTAATAGATTTATCAAGAGGATCAATATAGATTTGTTTATCTATCTTACCTTTTGATACCTTAATAGACAATCCAGACTTATTCATCTGCCTTGTCCAGCTAGCACTTACCGTTGTGTATACATCTAAGGTAGGCGTACTCATGATTTGCATAGGTGTATCAAGTTTAATACCTACATCTTTGATTGTAAAATTTTTTCCTAAAGCATTCAGTAATTTAATTGTTTCTAACTGGATTAAATTACCGATTGTTGTAGAAAATGCCTTGGTCCCATGGTCTCTTCCAGATACGGCCACTTTATCAATAGGAAACCCTAATTCACTATGTTCATAGAATTGATCAAATGCCCACTCTTTTGGCATTGGAAAACCTAGATTTCCACTAAATCCTGTAGACATATCAGATACAAAACAATGTTCAACAAATCCAGCATCAATTGCTTGTTGACAGACGTTTCGTGTACCATAAATTCCAGTTTTGTACATGCCATTTGCATCTAAAGATTCTTTTACTTTCTTGATATACGGTAAGACTGTTCCTGGAATGTTACCATCTAAAATATCTACATCAACGGCAAAGTAAATAGTCGCTCCATAAGGAAACCCTAGTTTAAATGCTGCGTTATGCGCTAAAGATCCATCTCTTAACCCATTTCCTTCGTTAAAGTAGCTTTCTTCCCATCCGCCATCTTGATAAATAGGAAAAATACTTAACCCCACACTAGTAATGGCTTGAATTTCTTCAAGAGTCAGATTTTTATCTTTTTTATTTGTTCCCACTCCTACGCTACCTGTTAAATAACGTCCAACAATAGAATACCCATTGTCTTTAATTAGTTGTGCTTGTTGTTTCGTTAATTGAGTAGCCATGTCACAAGCACTGGCTGCACGATCAGTGTTTCCTGCACTTGATAGAAGACCTTTGATTACCGTCATATCCGCGGAAGTGTTATAGGGGGGGAGATTCATAAATAATCGGAAGTTTTCTACTTCAGCTGCAATATAAGAGGTAAATGAACCACTAAATACTGCAGATTGATTAAATCCATTTACATACAACGCCCATTGTAGAATTTTTACGAAATTACCAGTAGATCCAACCGTTAATGTTGGTGTCTTAGCCGTTGTTCCTGGTCCATAAAATCCGTTTGCTGTGTTTTCATCCATACCCATCTCTGCTTGAAGTGCATAAATTAAAGCACTATTTGTGTCTCTTTGATACACACCATCACATGGCAACAAGCCAAAATAACGATTATACTTAGCATTTAAAGATTGTTGCATTGACCGAATATTTTTGTCCCCTCCTGGCACCAACGCGAATGCACTCATATCAAGTAAGGCTTTCATTAACATTGCATTCATGTACCCACTAGGTGCTAATCCTGCCATTTCTTGAAATTTTTTAATCGCTAATGTTGTGAGGCCTGTCATTAACCCATCAACTGCTTCAGTTCCAGAAACGTAAGGATTAATCCCTTTACACCAAAAGCCACCTTGCATTATTTTCACAATATTTCCAATTCCTGCCCCAAAACGTTCATTTAACTGTTTTTCTACTTTTTCTTTAAAATAACGTTCCGTGGTAGGACCAAAATTATCTGATAATTCTTGGATTCCCATTTCTTTTTGCAATGCTTTACGTAATCCATAGATAGTTGGCCATCCCGTTTTCCCATTTTCTGGTACTTTATTGAACCCAGAAACATTTCCATACGTCTTATTTAACCACTTTTGTGTACCTAAAACCATTTCATCCATTTGTTAATACCTCACTTTCCAAATTTGTTGTACTTTATAAATTTATTTTGTTAAAGCTTTTTCAATGCTTACTCGTAAATCAGAGCTAGTAACACTTTTTACGAACGTATCTGAAGCCCAAGTAATTGACATCATCCCTGAAGCAAAATCTGCCCGAATTAATCCATGATCCGTTTCCGGATATTTTTCAATACTTGATAAAACTTGAACAACTTCCTTAGATAAAGCAACATTGTCTTGTCCTAAAATTGAATTGGTACGAATAAAAACACCATAATTTTTGATATGGAAAGTAATAAAACGAGACCCAGCTCCCCCTTCTTGATAGCCAATAACATTATTCCCCAAATCAACTGGGATCCCACTTTTTTCTGGGATTACTTGAATGTTATCTTTTGCTTCTTCGTGCGTATCAAATTCTAATTCTGAATATTGTGTTTTTGGCTTACTAGTCTTTGATTCAATCTGTTCCTGATTAAAGGAATTATTGCTAGCGTATGTCTCAATTCCTGTTTGTACTGCAATTGTTGTTAACAAAATTGTTCCTAAAATAAATAGACTTTTTTTCATAATTATTTCTCCTCTTTCTTTTCTTTTTCATTTGAATTATTTGTTTTATTGTTATCCATCGTACTTTTACTGTATCTGTTTATGAAATTCTGAAACAATGAAACATCGATTCCTATTTTTTGATAATTTTCTAATATTGATTGAATTTCCATTAATAAATATCCAAAGTAGAGTACATAGAGTAATCCTGTACCTGTATTTCCTGGAATAGTCATTGCTAACGGGATAAAGAATATGAGTAACATTAGTGCAGCTATTTTCTTTAAAATTCCATTGATTCCTATTCTTGATTGAAAGTCTATTTTTGGATTCATTTTTGCGGCAAAAACTCCTGATAAGAAATCAATAATCATTGCGCAGCAAATCATTGCTAGAATAAACATATGGTTACTTTCAAGTCCCATATGAATAATCAGTTCTTGTATCTTATCCATAGAACTCTCCTTATCTGTATGTTTATAAAGATTCACACAGCATTTCATTTAGAAACTTTTTAAAATGTTGTTTCGTTCTTTGTGCTCTCTTTCTACTCTTTTCATCGTAGTTGGAACCCCATTGGCATAGCTTTGAAGCTTCACATGACGTATATCCTTGTAACAACAAAAGGATAAATTTGCTTTGTTTAGGAAATTTTTTTATATAGTTTTTTAGCATCTCTTTATAGCAAATTGCTTCTTCTATATCTATTCCTGCATCTTTTTGTTGACACGTATTACTATCTAACTCGTTCCAACGTGCAGAGTCATAAGAAATACCATTCTTGTCAGCGCTATCACATGTATTGCTTTTGTATAATCGCCACACACTTTTTTCAGCAAGATTCATTCTAAAAAGAACAATATTTTTAAAAGTATGTTCTACTTTTTCTTGTCCTGCATATGTTTCAAGCGCTTCCCATACGGCTAAATCAAAAGAACTTATAAAATCTTCATACGGGATACAAAGCTTATAGAGTTCACTTCTATGCTTTGCATTTTTTGCAGATACACCTATATATCTTTCCATATACTCCATTACATTTATCAAGTCTTCTTCCTTATTTGTAAACCTATAGATATCTGATAACCGAGTTACTTCTGCCCAAAACTCCACATAATCACTACCTTCTATTTTTATAAATGTATGTAATGAAAATATCCATTTTGTGACATAAAATAATTACGTTAGTAATGGATTTCATATAGGTGTGTATTTAGTTTTCAATGATCTTAATGCTTTATCTTAAGAAATATTGCTTTAAACACTAATAACTAGTGTTTAAAGCAATATAATTTGTACTAATTAAAGAATCCTTTGCCCCATACAGTGTCTGTACGACCATCATCTGGTCCCACTGCCACGTAACGGCGCAATCCTGAACCTGCAATATAACTAATCCATGCATAGCCATTTGCGAAAATATAACTGTCATAGCCAATTGACTGACCTGCTTCGTAATAATCTAATGCAGCACTATTTGGATCGGTGTCAGCACTGACCGGAAGCTTGCGATTTGGAACAAAATTACCTGCTTTAGGTACCAACCCAATAGAATTAGGGTGTGCCTGTGAACCAGGATCTCCACCATTATCAAAAAATCCTGTTCCCCATACAGTGTCTGTTCGACCATCATCTGGTCCCACTGCCACGTAACGGCGCAATCCTGAACCTGCAATATAACTAATCCATGCATAACCATTGGCAAAAACATAACTATCGTAGATAATGGCCTGACCAGCTTCATAATAAGCTAATGCTGGGCTATTTGGATCTGTATCACCACTTACCGGTAATCTCATGCTAGGATAAAATACACCATTCAATGCACTTCCCGTATTTGAACCCGATCCTGAAGGGGTATTATTTAAAAATCCTGTTCCCCATACAGTGTCTGTTCGGCCATCATCTGGTCCTACTGCCACATAACGGCGCAATCCTGAACCTGCAACGTAACTAATCCATGCATAGCCGTTAGCAAAAACATAACTATCATAAACAATAGCCTGACCAGCTTCGTAGTAATCTAAAGCCGGACTATTAGGATCCGTATCACCACTTACCGGTAATCTCACACTTGGATAAAATACACCCGCTGAAGGATTCACTGAATCTCCTTTTGAACCAGAAGAATCTCCAGGATATGGTTTTGAAGCACCTCCAAAACGGTAAATTGTAACTGGTGGACGACCTGAAGCGACCCATACTTGATCATGATTATCAACAGAAATTCCATTAATTGAACATTTATTTCCATCCCAGCCACAAGTACAATGAATAATATTATCTTTATCATCTATAAAAATTCCCGTGTGGCCAAGTTCACCACCAGAGTTACCTCTGATTCCCCAAATAAAAATATCACCTCGTTGTACATGATATTTTCCTCCTACTAAAGGAACTTGCGACCATCCAACGCGTTCTAACTGACCAAATAAGGAGTCAGTATTTCCAGGAAAAGTTGAAGGATCAATAAACCCTGCCTCTTTTAATGCAAAATACACAGCACTTGAACAATCATAAGAATTTGGTCCTAATCGGTAATCCATACTATAAGTTATATGTTGAGCTTTTTTTTGTTCCATCCAACGAATCATTACATCAAAACCAATACGTGCGTGATTTGTTGTTTCCTCATTACCAGAGGCACCTTCAAGATAAAGGGCTGTTTCAGCGTTTCTTCGTTCAACAAGTTTTGGTAATTTAATGCTTCCAATATCATAGACATACAATTTCATTTCTCTTGCAGCCGAATTAAATTCTTTGTTATTCGTAAAATGCATGATATCTGAACTTGGTAAAAAGCCTAATCCTTTAGAATGAGAGAAAGAAACTAATGCATCAAATTGATTCTGAGTAGCTTTAATTGCTAAAAGTTTAGATATTAATGCTGCATGTTCATTTAGATCATCACGTAATATCTGAGTAGCCTGGCTCTCTGTAATGACCATTCCTGGTTTAATCGGATGTTTTTCATTTGTAAAGTGACCATAGCCAATAGATAAAATTCCATTTCTTCCTGCTACAGCTTTTAATGAAAAGTTTGAGTACTTTTTACAAAGATCGATTGCTTTTTGACTGTAATTCATAAACTTCACCTCATATTTTTTTGTCGCGACTTTTTTCGTATACGCCAATATATGTGGTTGAATAATCTTTTTTGTGACAAAAAAAAAGTAGAAAATTATTAATTTTCTACTTTTAGTAAATTATTTGATAATGATATGTTAGTTATTTTGCAAATTCTCCATCATAACATCTAATTGATCTTCTGAAACATTTCCAACGTGGTTTTCGGTTGCTAGAGATATAGACCCTTCTTTATTTTTAAATAAATACATTTTCTCTTGGTTATCACATATAATTTCTGTATTCACTTTTACAGTTCTTATTCCTGAACCAATCTTATTATTGGAAAATACTCTGATTTCTTTTGTTGGTACTGTATTTACAACAAATGAAGATTCTCTAGTTTCTATTTTTTCAGGTTCTTTACGAGAGCGTGAGTGAAAAGTAAGCACGCCTTTAGTGTCATTAGCATTATCTAACCTCAAATCTACAGCAAATGAGCCACTCATATAGGGTTGGTCAAACGTTTTTAGTTCTGCTATTTGTTGTAATGATACAGCATATGGCGCATCCACAGATTGATTTCCTGATTGCACAGTATTTGGTAATTCATTCGTACTTTCATTTTTTGAAGTTGTAACTGTTTGTTCTTCACTAGCTTTCTTTGACGATTCACTTATCGAGCTTTTATCCTCTTTTTTATTTACAGTGCTACTATTCGTTTCAGTTGTATTCGTTTTACTTGAATTTGTTTTATATAACGAACTAGTACTTTCTTTTATTGGCGGATTTTCTTTATTTTTTTCTGTGTTAGAACAACCCGAAAAAACTAAAACAACTACACATAACATTATAAATTTCATTTTATTCTCCATTCTTACCTTAGTTTATTTCCCCCAAAATATTAAGTTGTATCTATTACAACTCTAAATATCATTTCAATAAAATATTATCACTTAGTTATACATTTGCCAAACATTTCTATGCTTTCGGACAGTTAAAAAGAAAACGATATCAAAAAGTTACGTCACTTTTTTTACGAAAAATAAAAAGGTGACGTATTTAGTAATCACCTTTTATAAAGTTTTGGAATTAACAAACCTGCTTGTTCTTGTTCTAGTAACATTTCGAGACCAATAGCAAGAATTTTCGATTCGCTTTTTCTATATTTTGTTTTGAGATACTTTAACCCTTCTTGTTGTTTTAAATTTAAATTAGATTGTGCACGCTTATTACCTTTTCTTATAGCCATTCTGATCCATCCTTTTTGTTAAATAGTATTCCCTCCATTAATAATGTATTAGTTGATTAACTCTTTTAATACCTGAAACGACAGCTGTAAAATATTCTGGCAAGATCTTTAATTCATGTGTTTTACGCTCATTCATCTTCTTCACTCACTTTCCATTTAAAAATATAAATTTATATGTTCAAAGACATCTCGTTTTTTGCTCGTTGTGTAGTTATCAAACCTGATAACCAATTCTTTCTTTACATTATTTTTAAAGAACTTAATGGCGTATCCATACTTAAACCTGACTATTTTGATTGCATCTCTGCATATTTTTTTCAGTTCATCTTTGGAAAGTTCAATGCTAAAACTTATCACTATATCAGAAACACCATTCACCATTGCTGTTTTAGTAGACCAATCGTCATTACAATAGTGTCCATAAAATTGATATCGTTTATCATTGTCTGAATCAAACAAACTTATTTGCTCGTTCATCTTCTTTATTTATACCCTCTTTCAGTTACGTATCCTGGTATGCTCCAGATTCCGAGTGACTCATTTTTAGCCTTTTCTTGTGCTTCCTCTAATTCTAGTAGATACTTAGTGTTAGGCTCTTTGACATAAGCCACTCGTGCTAAACCTTCACTCACAAGCGTTTTTTGTAGTAATGTTCCATCTACAAAAATATACCCCAACACTCGTCCGTAACGATCTGTTTTATCGCCACTATCGTATTCAAAAGTAATCTCTGAAGCAGTAGACAAAAGTTCTTTTGTACGTTTACTAGCTTCCAAACCAAAAGTCTGAACTTTTGTTTTCGGATTTACAGTTTCCGGTGTATCTACTAATAAAAAGCGAACCTTTTGTTCTTTTCCGGCAATCCTCAAAACCGTTGTGTCACCGTCTACGTGTCGAACAAAATCAGCTGGTATACGTTGATTGTTTGAAATAGTTTTAAAAAAACCTTCATTAACATCTTGTGATAGGTCTTGTACAAAATCTTGTGCTTTTTGTTCAAGACTTTGGAAGCTTGATAATAGTAAAGTGGCTACTGCTAGCAGCAGCCACTTTTTTCCAATAAATAGTTTCATTTCCTAACTCCTTAACTTTTTTTCCGTTTTAAAGAATACTCAATTTTCTTTTTTTCTAACCTATCAAACGTTAATCCTTCAACAGCTCGTTCCCATTTTGTTTGATGTGCTGTACGTTTCTTTGTACTGTCTGCATATATTTTTTGTAAATTTCCATTACCCATGAGTCACTCCTCCTTAAAAAGGTAAATCATCATCTGAAATATCAATAGAACTACCTTCTAAATCTGGAAAGGGTTGTTGCGCATTGCTTGCCTGCTGTCCAACTGGTGTAGGATTAGAAGCGTTAACACCACGTTGTTGACTAACTTCTTTTGACTCTAACAATTGGAAGCTTTCTACAACCACTTCTGTCACATAAATACGTTGTCCTTGTTGATTCTCATAGTTACGTGTTTGAAGTCTACCCACAAGACCAATCAATGTTCCTTTTCGTGTATAGTTTGCTAAAGTTTCTGCAGGTTTACGCCAAATCACACACTGAATATAGTCTGCTTCACGTTCACCATTTTGATTTGTAAAATTCCGGTTAACTGCTAGTGTAAAAGCCGCAACAGCTACACCACTTGACGTATAACGCAAATCACAGTCTTTTGTAAGTCTTCCTACTAAAGTCACATTATTAATCATTTAAAAAACCTCTTTCTATTATTTTTTTAGAAGTGATAGCAACTGGTACTATCACTTCTAAATATTTACTGTTTTACTAAACCACCAAACATATTTTTAAACTTGATTTCACCAAACTCTGAAAGGAACGGATCCGTTTCGTTTAATCCGTAAGTGTATTGGTAATTCTCTACAATACTTTGATGGTCCATTTCCCAGTCCTCTTCATACGGAGATATATAAAACAAGTACAACATTGTTATATCCCCCATATACTTTTGTTCAATCGCATAGTATACAAGTATATTGTTTTCTTTCTCGATAATTTCGATTGCTTTTTTCCGTTCTTCGTTGATCCAATAGTTGGCGCCTAGATATGATTTTCCCGAAAAACTAATTTTTCCTTCCTCAACAAATTGTGCAATTGTTGGTTCATGAATGCCTAAAATCTTCATTCTTTTTCTTGCTTCCATTTTCATTTTTTCTAAATTCAATTGAATCCCTCGTTTCTGTTTATCTTTATAATTATTATACCATACATTGTATACAATGCATAGTATAATAATGAGGGGTATTGACAAATTTTGGTTTTTTATATACTATATTTTGTATAGTATATATAGGAGGGTAATTCAATGAAAG
>OBUY01000665.1_pt1 | contig 12312 bp, 8 predicted proteins | sample 1475781 | NCBI WGS metagenome assembly OBUY01 (sample SAMEA2579912, study PRJEB22360) | human gut metagenome | biome: human gut; feature: human-associated habitat; material: faeces | place: Denmark | collected 2008/2010 | reverse complement strand
TCAGGCCAAACTGCGGGCACGCGGCGTAGCACAGACCACAGTTGATGCAACCGGAGAACTGATGATACTTCGCCATCTGCGCCGGGGTCTGGATATTAGTACCCTGATCCGCGGTGCGGGAGTTGCCAATGATGTATGGTTTGATCGCTTCCAGACTTTCGATGAAGTGGGTCATATCGACGACCAGATCGCGTTCGATCGGGAAGTTAGCTAGCGCTTCAACCTTCATACCGTCGGTGTAGTCACGCAGGAAGGTTTTACATGCCAGTTTCGGCACGTTGTTGACCATCATGCCGCAGGAACCACAAATCGCCATACGGCAGGACCAGCGGTAGCTCAGATCCGGTGCCAGGTTGTCTTTGATATAGCCCAGCGCATCCAGTAATGAGGTGGTTGCGTCATAAGGCACTTCATAAAATGCGCTATGCGGTGCGGTATCGACTTCCGGGTTATAGCGCACCACCTCGATTTTCAGGTTCTTCATCTCAGCCATTCGCCTTCTCCTTCTTATTGGCTGCTTCCGCCTTATCGGCTGCATCCGCTTCGCCACCGTAAACGCGTTTAGCTGGCGGCAGCGTAGTAATCTTCACGTCGCTGTACTCCAGGCGAGTAGTGCCATCAGCATCGCGGAAGGCGAGGGTGTGTTTGAGGAAGTTGACGTCGTCACGCTCGGTGCAACCTTCGTCCAGACGCTGGTGCGCGCCGCGAGACTCTTTACGCGCCATTGCGGAGTGCGCCATACATTCGGCAACGTTCAGACCGTGGCCCAGCTCGATGGTGTAGAGCAGGTCGGTGTTGAACACGCTGGAGGTGTCGGTGATGCGCACGCGCTTGAAGCGTTCTTGCAGCTCCGCCAGTTTGTCGATGGTTTTCTGCATCAGTTCCGGCGTACGGTAGATACCGCAGCCTTCTTCCATGGCCATGCCCATTTCGTCGCGGATCTTCGCCCAGTTTTCGCCGCCGTCCTGGTTAACCAGATCTTTCAGACGCTGTTCAACGGCAGTAGCCTGTGCATTGATTGCCGCATCGTTGCCATTACCAGCGGTAGATGCGCGCTCCATAGCTTGCTCACCGGCCAGACGACCGAAGACCACCAGTTCTGCCAGTGAGTTGGATCCCAGACGGTTTGCACCGTGCAGACCTACAGAGGAACATTCACCGACGGCGAACAGACCCTTAATACGGGTTTCGCAGTTCTGATCGGTTTCGATACCGCCCATGGTGTAGTGCGCGGTCGGACGTACCGGAATCGGTTCTTTAACCGGATCGACGCCAACGTATGCTTTTGCCAGTTCGCAGATAAACGGCAGACGTTCGTGCAGTTTTTTCTCACCCAGGTGACGCAGGTCGAGGTATACCACATCGCCGCGTGGTGTGGAGATGGTGTTGCCTTTACGCCATTCGTGCCAGAAGGCCTGAGAAACTTTGTCGCGCGGACCCAGTTCCATATATTTGTTTTTCGGCTCGCCCAGCGGAGTTTCCGGGCCCATGCCGTAATCTTGCAGATAACGGTAGCCATTTTTGTTGACCAGAATACCGCCTTCACCGCGGCAACCTTCGGTCATCAGGATACCGGAACCCGGCAGACCGGTCGGGTGATATTGAACGAATTCCATGTCACGCAGCGGAACGCCGTGGCTCAGTGCCATGCCCATACCGTCGCCAGTAACAATGCCGCCGTTGGTGTTGTAGCGATATACGCGACCCGCGCCGCCGGTAGCCATAACCACCGCATTAGCACGGATTTGCACCAGCGTACCTTCCATCATGTTCATTGCCACCAGGCCGCGAACGTGACCATCATCGACCAGAATATCCAGCACGAAGTGTTCATCAAAACGCTGGATCTGCGGGAATTGCAGAGAGGTCTGGAACAGCGTGTGCAGCATATGGAAGCCTGTCTTATCGGCGGCGAACCAGGTACGCTCGATTTTCATACCGCCGAAGCGACGTACGTTGACGCTACCATCCGGGCGACGGCTCCATGGGCATCCCCACAGTTCCAGTTGAGTCATTTCAGTTGGGCAGTGGTGGACGAAATAATCCACGACATCCTGCTCACACAACCAGTCGCCACCCGCTACTGTATCGTGAAAGTGATATTCGAAGCTGTCATGATCCTGCGCGACAGCGGCGGAGCCCCCTTCTGCGGCAACGGTATGGCTGCGCATCGGGTATACTTTTGAGATTAGTGCGATTTTTGCATTTGGATTTGCCTGCGCGGCAGCAATTGCAGCACGTAATCCCGCGCCACCGGCACCTACAATGGCAAGATCGGCTTGAAAGGTTTGCACGACATTCCTCCAGATTGTTTTTATCCCGCAGCACCGTACTTCAGGGTAAGTGTCTGAAAGCTACGGTCTGCGAACGCTATTCCACTGCTCCTTTATAGGTACAACAGTATAGTCTGATGGATAAGTCTGAAATTTGACGAGATCGATTTTTTTAGCGTGCCGGGAGGCTAAATTATCACTGAAGATGATTAATTTAATTACTAAACCATCATATTGCGGTTTTTTTAGTCACTGCCCACCGTTGATTGATTTCTGCGTAAAATTTGTCTCGCCGTCGCGTTGCGAGTAGACTTCGTGCCCTTGTCAAAAACTGGAGATTTTACTATGAGCGAAACGGCATCCTGGCAGCCGAGCGCATCCATTCCTAACTTATTAAAACGCGCGGCGATTATGGCGGAGATCCGTCGTTTCTTTGCCGATCGTGGAGTGCTGGAGGTGGAGACGCCTTGTATGAGCCAGGCGACGGTAACCGATATTCATTTGGTCCCGTTTGAGACACGTTTCGTAGGCCCCGGGCACTCGCAGGGGATGAATCTCTGGTTAATGACCAGCCCGGAATACCACATGAAACGCCTGCTGGTTGCCGGTTGTGGTCCGGTATTCCAGTTGTGCCGCAGCTTCCGTAATGAAGAGATGGGACGTTATCACAACCCTGAGTTCACTATGCTGGAGTGGTATCGACCGCATTATGATATGTATCGGTTGATGAATGAGGTGGACGACCTCTTGCAACAGGTGCTGGACTGCCCGGCGGCAGAAAGCCTTTCTTATCAACAAGCTTTCTTGCGTTATCTGGAAATAGACCCGCTTTCTGCTGACAAAACGCAACTGCGAGAAGTCGCGGCGAAACTGGACTTGAGTAACGTTGCAGACACCGAAGAAGACCGCGACACGTTGCTGCAACTGCTGTTTACCTTTGGCGTGGAACCGAACATTGGTAAAGAAAAACCAACGTTTGTGTACCATTTCCCGGCCAGCCAGGCATCACTGGCACAAATTAGTACGGAAGATCATCGGGTCGCGGAACGCTTCGAGGTCTACTACAAAGGTATTGAGCTGGCGAATGGTTTCCATGAATTGACGGACGCTCGTGAACAGCAACAACGCTTTGAGCAGGATAACCGTAAACGTGCGGCGCGTGGTTTACCACAACATCCTATCGACCAGAACCTGATTGACGCCCTGGAAGTTGGTATGCCTGACTGTTCCGGCGTGGCGTTAGGTGTTGACCGCCTGGTGATGCTGGCATTGGGCGCTGAGACACTGGCGGAAGTCATTGCCTTTAGTGTCGACCGGGCATAATTCTGAAAAGCTAGCTCAATCGCAACACAGAATGGCGTAGCTGACGCCATTCTGTAGCAGATGTTTTCATTTTCCCGCTAAAGCGCACAATTTAAGACTGGATGTTTGCTATCATCCAGGTATCAATTCTGTATTAGTTTTATTGTTGCCTGCCAATCGGTGGGTAGTGCAGTTAATTGGCGCGTTTAATATATGCGCTGAAATGAAGGATGATTCCATGCCTCACACGATAAAAAAGATGAGTCTAATTGGGCTCATATTGATGATCTTTACTTCAGTATTCGGTTTTGCGAATAGCCCATCGGCTTATTATTTAATGGGTTATAGTGCGATTCCATTTTATATATTTTCTGCATTATTATTCTTTATTCCATTCGCCTTAATGATGGCTGAAATGGGGGCGGCCTATCGCAAAGAAGAGGGCGGTATCTATTCCTGGATGAATAATAGCGTTGGGCCACGTTTTGCTTTCATCGGCACCTTTATGTGGTTTTCCTCTTATATCATCTGGATGGTGAGTACTTCCGCTAAAGTTTGGGTGCCGTTCTCAACATTCCTCTATGGTAGCGACATGACTCAGCACTGGAGTATTGCCGGGCTGGGGCCTACGCAGGTTGTTGGTCTGTTGGCTGTCGCATGGATGGTTCTGGTTACCGTCGTCGCCTCAAAAGGGATTAATAAAATAGCCCGTATTACTGCGGTAGGTGGTATAGCAGTAATGTGTCTTAATTTAGTATTACTGTTAGTGAGCGTTGCTATTTTGTTATTAAATGGTGGTCATTTCGCACAGGATATTAATTTTGTGGTATCTCCAAATCCGGGATATCAGTCCGGTCTGGCGATGTTATCTTTTGTCGTATTTGCTATTTTCGCTTACGGTGGAATTGAAGCTGTTGGCGGTCTGGTTGATAAAACGGAAAATCCTGAAAAGAATTTTGCTAAAGGTATTGTTTTTGCCGCTATTGTTATTTCGATTGGTTATTCCCTGGCAATATTCTTATGGGGCGTCAGCACTAACTGGCAGCAGGTATTAAGTAATGGTTCGGTTAACCTTGGCAATATTACTTATGTACTGATGAAGAGCCTTGGGATGACGCTGGGTAATGCACTGCATTTGTCGCCCGAAGCATCATTGTCGCTGGGGGTATGGTTTGCGCGTATTACCGGACTTTCGATGTTCCTCGCTTACACGGGGGCGTTCTTTACGCTTTGCTACTCGCCGTTGAAAGCAATCATCCAGGGGACGCCGAAAGCATTGTGGCCGGAACCAATGACGCGTCTGAACGCGATGGGAATGCCGTCTATTGCGATGTGGATGCAGTGCGGGTTGGTTACTGTCTTCATCCTGCTGGTTTCGTTTGGCGGCGGCACCGCATCGGCGTTCTTTAACAAGCTGACGCTGATGGCTAATGTCTCCATGACCATTCCGTATCTGTTCCTTGCCCTGGCATTCCCGTTCTTTAAAGCGCGTCAGGATCTCGACAGACCGTTTGTTATTTTCAAAACGCACATGTCAGCAATGATTGCCACAGTGGTTGTCGTATTGGTGGTGACGTTTGCTAACGTCTTTACCATCATCCAGCCAGTAGTCGAAGCCGGAGACTGGGATAGCACATTGTGGATGATTGGCGGCCCTGTCTTCTTCTCGCTGTTAGCAATGGCGATTTACCAGAACTATTGCGGCCGCATGGTGAATAGGCCTGAGTTAACCTTAGATTGATTGTATGCAATAACAACTCATCGCCAGCCCGGCGATGAGTTGTCTGAAAAGGAAGATGTCATGGATGGCACGGGTCGGGGCCCGCTGATAACCGAAGATCAAGTCAGAGCACTGCAATTTTCTGCTGGGGATGTAGCGGAAATAGAGCAGACTATTCTCTCTTTTTTCGATGCCTGCCACACCCGTAAAATAGCGATGGTGGTCGGCAATACCATTAATACCCTCAAAGATCGAGACCGGAATCGGTGGCGAAACCTGTTGGATATTTATTGCGCTTACCTTATCAGGTTCCTGGTTTTTCGTGGCGAATTGGTCGGATACGGTGATTTGTTCAGAATGCGTTTTAGCGAAATGAAACTGTCGGTTGAAACGTCATGAGTGCACATCAGTTTATTTTATGCTGCATTTGGTTCTTCGTATCTGTTCTCTGGATTCTGATACTGTCCACGCTGGACAAAGAATGGATGATTGATGGACGTGGGATTAACAACATCTGCGATGTGTTGGAGCATCTGGAAAATGACGATACTCGCGATGTCGGTGTGATAATGACGTTGCCGCTGTTTTTCCCTTTTCTTTGGTTCACGCAGTGGCGAAAAAAACGCGGCTGGTTTATGTACGCCACCGCACTGGCGATCTTCGGCTACTGGCTATGGCAGTTTTTCCTGCGCTATCAGTTTTGTTGGTGATTGAAACTGCCAGAGTCGCCTCCGGCAGTTTCTCACGTTACAAGCTTCCTGCCTGACGCCCTTTACCCGCAGACGTTAATGTTCTGCCCGTTTGTTTACCGTTAAGACTTTCCAGACGCATCTGGAACGGCGGGAATGGCATATCGATACCGTGGGCGTGGAAGCCCGCCAGAATTAACTGGTGGATCTCGTGGCGCAGCGGCATACGGTGACCCATTTCCGCGGCGTAAATACGCAACTCGAAAATCTGAATCCCCTGTTGTAGATCGACCAGGAAGACTTCCGGTGCCGGGTTGTCGATGACCAACGAGCAGCGACGCGCTGCGGTTAGCAAGATTTCCGTCACTTCTTCACTGTTGGCATCGGCAGGAGCCGGAATCGTCAACACCACGCGCGTGACCGAGTCAGAAAGCGACCAGTTGATAAACTGCTCAGTAATGAACGCTTTGTTCGGCACAATAATCTCTTTGCGATCCCAGTCGCTGATAGTGGTGGCGCGGGTGTTAATTTTCGTCACACTGCCAGTAAGATCGCGAATTGTCACCGTATCGCCAATGCGAATCGGTTTTTCGAACAGGATAATCAGACCAGAGATAAAGTTGGCGAAAATCTCCTGCAAACCAAAACCGAGACCAACACCGAGTGCAGCGACCAGCCACTGCAATTTCGACCACTCAATACCAATCATCGAGAAGCCGACCAGCCCGCCAATCAGCATCAGCAGATATTTGGTGATGGTGGTGATGGCGTAACCTGTACCTGGCGTTAAATCAAGGTGCTGCAAAATCGCCAGTTCCAGCAGCGCGGGCAGGTTGCGCACTAGTTGCGTGGTGATGATAAACACCAGAATGGCAATCAGCACTGCACCGAGAGTAATCGGTTCCAGACTTTCCACGCCCTGCACTGTGGAGGTGACATCCCACAGCGAAATATTTTCGAGGAAGCCAAAAGCGGAATGAATTTCTGACCACAGCACGATGACTGAAAGAAGGGCGATTAGCATCAGGATTGAACGCACCAGCCGCAAGGATTGTGCACTGATAGCATCGAGATCGACTTCGCTTTCATCCACTTCAATCGCCCCTTCCGGGCTACTGTGATGATGCGCTTCTTCTTCGCCACGCGCGCGTTGTGCCAGCATTTCAGCACGGCGATGCTTCGCCCGGTCAAACGCCAACCTGCGGCGTTGGATCAGCATCCAGCGGCGGATAACGTGATAAATCACCAGTAACAGGAACCAGATGGCGACCGATGTTTCCAGCCTTGCCAGCAGAGCCTGCGCTGTTGCCAGATAACCCACGGCTGCGGCGAGAATAGCGACCAGTGGCGCGCCAATCATCATGTTCCACAGCATATGGTTGGCAATGTTGTCACCACTGCCTTCTTTGTTAAGATACAGTGGGATCCCGGCTTTTTTCAGGCTGAGCGTGACCACTGCCAGTGCACCGCAAATGAGGATAAAGCAAAGACGTCCCAGTGAGCCGGAAAACTCGCGGTCGTCGAGATTATCAAACATCATCAGCGCCATAATCAGTGGCACGATAAGCCCAATGCTCATCAGGTAGTAGCGCATACCACGGGAAACACGTTCGCGCGGCCAGCCGAAATGGGCGATAAACAAGCCGTTCGGGCGAGCAAAGGTGGCGCAAATCATCACCACCCACAGCAGTGGCACGGTGGCCGTTACACCATCGCCAATCGCTACCGCCAGCGGATAAGGCCACGCCTCGCGCAAGCCGTAACCCAGCGTCATCCACAGCACTGGTAGCGGCGAAGCGACGAGGATCGACCAGAAAAGCGTCCGTAACGTCAGCCAGAAATGATCCTGAGTGACTTTGCCGACTTTAGCCGCCGAACGTTCAAGAAAACGGGTGAAATAGCGGCGCGAGTAAATGCTGCAACCGACCAGAATCAACGCGCCAAACAGCGGTAAAATAGTCTCTTTGCTGGTCAGCATCATCATGGTGGCTTTACCTAACTGACTGAAGGTGTCCAGCGAGATCAGACGACGCAGATCCTGGGCGATTTCCAACGGCCAGGCGATGGTCATCGGGCGCACATCAGAGGTCCAGAACAGATAGCGGTGTGTCGCTTCGTTGACCTCTTTCAGCGCATCTTCCAGTTGCCCGTTGGAAACTTTCAGCTTGGTTAGCTCAAGCAGTAGCGTGTCGCCGCCCTGGAGTAATGAGTTAAGCAACTCGCGCTGAGTACGCAATTGAGCTTCGAGTATCCGGTTTTGCTCGGCAGTCAGCGGCTGGCCGTCGGCCTGAAGGATCTGTCGCAGTTGTGGCTGTTTATTGAGGAGATCTTCATAATGCAACCGTTGCACGCGCAACTGAGCCATCTCGGTATCAAGCTGTTGCGGTTTCGGCATTTCCGGCAGGCGTGCCACTTGCGCCCGCAGTGCTTCACCGAGCAAGTTTGATGAACCCAGCCATTGCGACTGTTCACGCAGCGTATTCAGCGCCTGCCGGACTTGCAACGTCTGGCTGGCAGCCTGACGTTGCTGTGAGGCGACGAGATCCATCCGCTGCGCTTGTTGATTCAACGCCGCCGATAGTTCACGGTTAATTTTGAATTGAGCAACGATATCTTCCGGCAAATCGGCACTGCTTTCTGCCAGTAATTCAGTGCTTTCCAGCGCCCGCTCTGCCTCAAGCTGGCGTTGGCTGTTCAACTGGTTGCGCAGGGCCTGCAAATACGCATCCAGTTGCTGACTCTCTTTTTCTGCCAGTGCCGAGCGCAGACGAGCCAGTTCCTGACGGTTATTGGCAGAAAGTTGCGCCAGCTCGAGTTCATCGACCAATGATTTCAAACGTGCGGAGTCGGCCTGCAACGCGAAATTTTGTGCCTGATTAAGCGGACTATTTCCCGTGAGTGTCCCCAGTCGGCGCTCAATTTCATTCAACTGGCGGCGGGCGTCAGTTTGCTGTTGTGGTAATTGATTAAGCGAATCCGCAATCTCGCGGGCGCGTTCCTGCTCTTGCTGGGCCTGACGGCTTTTATCCAGCAACTGACTGCTGACCTGGAGTATTTCCTGATTCAGCGCGTCGGTAGACATCCCCGGCGACACGCTGCGCGGCTCATCACGCATATTGTTTAACTGTGCGCGCAGAGTAGCGGAGAGTTTCGGGTAGTTATCAATGACTTCTTGATATTGCTTGATGCGCTCAAGGGAACCTTTACGTTCCTCAAGCGCATTTAAGGCAGACTGGAGCGCTTCTACGACTTCCGGCTGCGCGGGTTTCGCCGCTTTTGCCTGCTCCAGTTCCTGGGTGATTTGTTTACTATCGGGGGCCGTCGCGGCGTACGCCCCCCAACTGAGGCACCAGGCCATCAGAAAAGTGATAATCAGGCGCACGTCAGCGTTTCCTTTGATGGATTAGACCTGGTCTTTTTTGTCGTCAACCAATGGGCTGGCGTCGTGTTCTGCCTCGATCTCTTCAGCAGGAAGCGGGGCCGGTTCAGTTTCTGGCGTAACAAAGGTTTCGGTAGATACAGCCAGCGGCTGACCAATCTTAGTGACAGAAAGGCTTGCCAGTTGCTCAACCAGATTCACTTTACCCGGCGCAAACAGGTTGATAACAGTAGATCCGAGTTTAAAGCGCCCCATTTCCTGGCCTTTCAGTAGCGCCACAGAATCGTCGTTTTCCCCGGCAGGCCAGGTCCAGCGTTTGATGATGCCTTCGCGCGGTGGCGTAATGGTGCCTGCCCAGACAGTTTCAATGCTACCAACAATCGTCGCACCGACCAGAATCTGTGCCATCGGGCCGAATTCGGTATCGAAGAGACAGATTACGCGTTCGTTACGGGCAAACAGATTTGGCACGTTCTGGGCTGTGAGATGATTCACCGAGAAGAGATCGCCCGGCACGTAGATCATCTCACGCAGGATACCGTTGCACGGCATATGTACGCGGTGGTAGTCACGCGGGGAGAGGTAAGTGGTCACAAACGTACCGTTGCGGAAGAGATCCGCCATCAGGTAGTTACCCGCCAGCAGGGCTTCAAGACTGTAGTTGTGGCCTTTGGCTTGCAGGATTTTATCTTCTTCGATTTTACCTAACTGGCTGATAACACCATCGGCAGGCATGACCAGAACATTCGGGTCGGTATCGATCGGGCGTACATCGTCACGCAGCGGACGGACAAAAAATTCGTTAAAGGTACGGTAGCTGGCGGTGTCCGGTTTCTGCGCCTCTTTCATGTCGACCTTGTAGTATTTAACGAACAGATCGATAACCAGTTTTGTCAGCCATCCTGCCCGCTTGCTTGCACCCCAACCCGCCAGGCGAGTAAGCCATAGTTTCGGCAGAATATACTGTAGCGAAAGTTTGAATGAATTTAACAAGGTAGCCTCCAGGCCATTGTTTTGTCGTTCCTGATCCGGCGTACATGCCGGATCCTGAAAAAAAGGGGACGATTCTAACGACGGTTAGCTTAATTGTCAGTCATCCGTATCAGAAAAGTTTTTACGCGTTTTTACCTGCGCCATGCTTTCCAGAATACGGTGATAGTTTTCGAAACGAGTTTCCGCGATTTTCCCATCTTCAACCGCTTCACGGATAGCGCAGCCCGGATCGGTATCGTGTTTGCAATCGCGATACTTACACAGGCCTAAGTAATCATGAAATTCGACAAAGCCTTGAGTGATTTGTTCCGGTGCCAGGTGCCAGAGACCAAATTCACGCACGCCAGGGGAATCAATCACATCACCGCCGTGCGGGAAGTGATACAGCCGTGCGGCGGTGGTGGTGTGCTGACCCAGACCAGAGTTGTCCGAAACATCGTTGGTCAGGATCTCTTTTTGCAGCCCCAGCAACGCGTTCAGCAGACTGGATTTACCGACGCCAGACTGCCCGGCAAAGATGCTGATCCGCCCGGTCAACGCCTCTTCCAGCGGTTTCAGGCCATCCTGAGTATGGCTGGAAACCATTAATACGCGATAACCAATGTTGCGGTAAATATCCATCTGCTCGTTGACAAATGCCATACCGTCATCGTCCAGCAGGTCGATCTTGTTGAGCACAATAATCGGCTCAATCTGCAAGGTTTCGCAGGCCACCAGGTAACGGTCGATAATATTGAGCGACAGCTCCGGCAAAATGGCGGAGACAATGACGATCTGGTCGATGTTGGCGGCAATGGGCTTCACGCCGTCGTAAAAATCCGGGCGCGTCAACACCGAGGTGCGCTCATGCACCGCTTCAACGATCCCTTTGACATTAATACCTTCCGCCGCCGGTTTGCCCGGACGCCAGACAACGCGATCGCCAGTCACCAGCGAACGGATGGTGCGGCGAATATTGCAGCGGTGAACTTCGCCATCGGCGGATTCCACATCAGCATGCATGCCAAAACGGCTGATGACGATACCTTCATCAGGCTCGCCAAACAGATTGTCGTCGTAGTCGGGCTTCTCCTTAGACGTTTTAAGACGACGCTGGTGATTGGCGTTCACACGGCGCTGCTGGCCTTTGGAGAGTTTATTTTTACTCAATCGTACTGACTCCTGGTCGCCCCTGATGGGCAAAACATCTATGATACACGCAATTGCGAATCAATATAGTCACTGTGAATGGGTGGAAAATAGCATGAGTGCCAATGAAAACAACCTGATTTGGATCGATCTTGAGATGACCGGTCTGGATCCCGAGCGCGATCGCATTATTGAGATTGCCACGCTGGTGACCGATGCCAACCTGAATATTCTGGCAGAAGGGCCGACCATTGCAGTACACCAGCCTGATGAACAGTTAGCGTTGATGGATGACTGGAACGTGCGCACTCATACCGCCAGTGGGCTGGTGGAGCGTGTGAAGGCGAGCACGATGGGCGATCGGGAAGCGGAACTGGCGACGCTCGAGTTCTTAAAACAGTGGGTGCCAGCAGGAAAATCACCGATCTGCGGTAACAGTATTGGTCAGGATCGTCGCTTCCTGTTCAAATACATGCCGGAACTGGAGTCGTACTTCCACTACCGCTATCTCGATGTCAGCACGCTGAAAGAGCTGGCGCGCCGTTGGAAGCCGGAAATTCTTGATGGTTTTACCAAACAGGGGACGCATCAGGCGATGGATGATATCCGTGAATCGGTGGCGGAACTGGCTTACTACCGCGAGCACTTCATCAAGATGTAAAATTTTTCCTGGTCACGTAACCGCCGAAATCCACTTGCGGCGGCGTGATTTTGACGCTAAATTGAACGTCTTGCCGATAATTTCAGCACTTGAGATAAAAACTCAAAAAAATTTTTTTAGGGGGGTTGCAGAGGGAAAGATTTCTCGTATAATGCGCCTCCCGTAAC
>OBUY01000664.1_pt1 | contig 12329 bp, 13 predicted proteins | sample 1475781 | NCBI WGS metagenome assembly OBUY01 (sample SAMEA2579912, study PRJEB22360) | human gut metagenome | biome: human gut; feature: human-associated habitat; material: faeces | place: Denmark | collected 2008/2010 | reverse complement strand
GTGGGAGACGGGGTATCAGGTCTGGGGTAACACGATACAGGAGAAGGACCACGGCAGGGTGGAGCAGAACCTGCGCTACCAGGGACAGTACCTCGACAGGGAAACGGGGCTGCACTACAATCTGCACAGGTACTATGATCCGGATGTCGGGCGGTTCATGGTAACGGATCCGATAGGGCTGGCGGGTGGAATAAACCTCTACCAATACGCGCCGAATCCGCTGGGGTGGATTGATCCACTTGGGCTAAAATCATGTTTCTCTAGTAGTACAGGCCAGAAACGTGCTGAAGATATTATCAAAAAGCATGGCGGGATTCAGACCGCTGAGAATCGATATCAGATGCCTAATCGTCGAGCTGCAAGACAGGCTGCATCAGAAATAGCGGGGAATCTCGGTTCTGATCGTATCATAACAAGAAAGCCTGACTTTAGAGGTGGTCCATATACGTGGAAAGATTCTCAAGGACGTATAGGTGCTACAAACGCAAGTGGAACTGCGGGGTGGCGTGATGACATTTTAGGACATCCTGAATTCGGGGCTGGTTCCCATGTCAATGCCTGGAATGAGGCAGAGGGTATTTTTAGTAATTTACATTTGGATTATTAAAATGGACAAAATTATATTTAGATCCGAGTCTGATAGAGAGAATGCAAAGGCAAGTGATACCGAAGCTATTTGGTATACAGTAGTGAATGAGCTGAAACAATCAGAACAAATGGCAAGTACAAATCCATGGAACCAAGATGATGCGATTATAAAGAAAAGATTTTGTTTATTAGATGATTGTGTTATTTCTATACGTTCGGCAAGAGCTGAAGATAGAATAGAAAAAAGAGATTATAATAAAGGATATTATTTTATTGAGATAATGAACCAAGATGAATCGATAAAATTTAGCTCACATAAAATATATTCATGGGAACAAGTTATTGAATGTGCGTCTTGGTTCAAAGGAGTATCTTTTTTAGCTGCGCAAAGAATATGGAAAGTAAAGAAGTTGTAATGAAATAGAATTGAAGTAAGGGATGTTACCAGATATTATTTAGCACCCAGTGAATTGAGGTATGGTGATTGCTCCTTACTTTTTCTGAAACTATGCCTTGATGTTGCAAGGCGGGATTGCACTGCAACCTTCTGAGGTACTACGACTCGGACTGTGGAACATTTACGTAACCCGACCCGATAGGGTTAGCGGGGGGAATAAACCTCTACCAATACGCGCCGAATCCGCTCTCTTGGATCGATCCGCTGGGACTGACTGCATGTTCCAAAAACGTGAAATCTTTGCGAGAGGGGCCTCAAGGAACCGTTGTCACAGTTAAATCAAAACAGGAAGCCCATGATTTATTGATGGAGGCCTTTCCTGATGCTCAAAAAGTAAGAGGGATCGGTTCGCAGGATGCCGCCGGTATTAGAAAAAAACATAAGATGGAACAATTTAAGAAAAGAGATGGTACTGTCCGTTATAGGAAAGATTACCCTATTGATTCTAATACTGGTCGTGTATATGGTCATGATGACCATAAAGGCACAGGGCATGGTTCTTTGCCTCATATAAATATTAAACGTTCTGATGGGACAATGGTGAGGATAGATATAGATGGTTGATTTGTCTATTGAAAAATTAATTGTTGCTATAGAGAATGGTAAGGTTAGAGGTTTTGATGAGATAAAGGAAATAAATGGTGAAAGTTATTTTTTCCAATATGCCATTAAAAAACAGGATGAAAAATACAATACCTATTTTTTCAAAATACCAGAAAATAAAATGGAAGTGTTCGAAGATTATGCAACTGAAGAAATTAGTGCGTTTTCCAATATAGAAGATGCTTTTAATTACTTTAAATTACAAGGTATTGATATTACAAAATTTTCTCCTATTAGAGGATTATTACCTTTTTAGATGATAAAGAAAGCCGGGAAGATTTTAAATCTCCCCGGCTTTTTTATTATTTAATTCTCGTTCAGCACACTAAACATCCCGTTCCGCATCCCCTTAACCACCTGTTTAACCTGATAAAGTTCCTCCCGCAGTTCCTGCACCTCGTCACTGTCAGCGATGATGGTCAGGCCCCCCTCCGAAATCTTCACCGTGACACCCCGTCCGGTATCAAATCCGGCCTCTTTCAGCCAGTCGCCCTTAAGGTTCAGGCTGGGGTGTCGTGAGTAGTACGTGGTCATGTAGGTTTTGCTGTTTATGTGGCGGGCTCTGACATAGCCGACTTTATAGCGGCGCTGTGTTTTGGAAATGGCGACTTCTGGCGTAATATCGTGTTCAGCCATGATTAACTACCTCTGTTAGTTGCTTGTGGTGAGCAGATTGTCAGTGTTGGTAGCACTGGCAATCTGCGTTAAAAATCAGTGTATTACTCTCTTTTCCATGGAAAGATCACGTAACGCTGCTTTTTTGTACTAAATAATTCGCATTTTATGTTTAAAAATTGAGATATTCCTCATTACCTAAAGCTGTTTTTTATTGCTTATACATGATCAAATACTCCTTACATAATTAAGGAGAACAAAATGGAACTTAAAAAATTGATGGAACATATTTCTATTATCCCCGATTACAGACAAGCCTGGAAAGTGGAACATAAATTATCGGATATTCTACTGTTGACTATTTGTGCCGTTATTTCGGGTGCAGAATGCTGGGAAGATATAGAGGATTTTGGGGAAACACATCTCGATTTTTTGAAGCAATATGGTGATTTTGATAATGGTATTCCTGTTCACGATACCATTGCCAGAGTTGTATCCTGTATCAGTCCTGAAAAATTTCATGAGTGCTTTATTAACTGGATGCTTGACTGCCATTCTTCAGATGATAAAGACGTCATTGCAATTGATGGAAAAACGCTCCGGTACTCTTATGACAAGAGTCGTCGCAAGGGAGCGATTCACGTTATTAGTGTGTTCTCAATAATGCACAGTCAGATTCCTTGGAAGATCAAGACGAATGAAAAAAACAATGAGATTACAGCTGTTTCTGAATTTCTTAACATAATGGGTATTAAAGGAAAAATAATTGCACCGATCCAATGTGATACCAGAAAGACATCGCTAAGAAGATAGCTATAGACAGTTATTACCCTCCGTCAGCCCTTGTTAAGCGAGGAGAGACGTAATCTGTCCAGTCCCCTAATGCTTATAAAGCCCATCGATTTCGCCCACTTTCTTTCGCCCGGTATAACGCAGCGTCGGCATCTGAAATAATTTGTTCAGCCGTTTTTGCGGGAGCAGAACAGGTAATCCCCTGACTAACCGTAACGAATGCATTAACAGCAGATGCCTGATGTGGGATAGCTGCCAGTTTAAGTTCTTGCTTCACTCTGGTTGCTACCGTCTCTGCTTCCGGCAATGTTGCATTAAAAAGTATGATGGCAAACTCTTCGCCACCATAACGGACAACAACATCCTCCGACTGGCGAGTTGAACGCTGTAGAGCGTCGGCAACTTGTATTAGACAACGATCCCCAGCAGGGTGCCCGTAAGTGTCGTTGTAACGTTTAAAAAAATCGACATCCAGCATAATAAGAGCAAATGACCCGCCGTTATCCATCGCGTCGTGTAAGATACTGTTCATTGCACGTCGGTTTGCTATCCCAGTTAAAGGATCACGATGTGCTAATGCATCAAGGCGATTAATTAACTGGTTGTTATAACTGTTTTGTACCCATGCTTCTTCAAACCAACGTAACAAAATGAGTCGCCCACCATATAGCGCCAGTGAAAAAATACACCATACAACAGCAAAATGAATATTGATCTGTTGATTAAGCATAAGACTCGCTATTGGAGTGGTGAACCATAAGGGAATGACAAATGCGAGCAATGATGGGGTATGGAAATAAAGTGCGACAACGCCACTAAGCATTAATAATACACATAGTGGATAAGCAAACTGCAGCGTCCAGTACGCAATAAAGTGATAACTACACCATGACCATAGCAGGCTCAGGGCAACTAATAGCACCTGGATAGGTAATGTTTTTTGCCGAGGGATGAGTAGTAAACCACTGCAAATCAGCAGAATACCCGTTGCAGATATATCAATAGAATGTATAAGGCTTTTTTCATTTAACCAGGGTGGAGTAAGGTCATTAAACAGAACACGGCGCAGCAAAATTATCAATGCAAAACTGACATTGATAAAAGCAAACCATGGCAAACTAATCGTCATGCCGCGAATAACCATATCGCGGCGGGTTTTCCATGAGTGATGCGTTTTTCTTCGTTCAGCCATTTTTTAACCAAAAAAGGGCAGGATACCTGCCCGGTATGCAGTAAATTTATGGTGTCACTATATTGAACCAAAATTCAAAATTATCCATATAACCTAACAGCTCGTTGAGTTTTTCCGCATTGCCAGTAATTTTGACATCTCCTTTGGCCGTGGCTTCTTTCAGCGTCTCTTCTTTCAGTACAATTTTGTTCAATACATCACGAGACAGAGTGATAGTGGCATCAGCATCCGAAGCCTCTACACCAGCGGTATGATTGAGAACACCATTTTCAAGCTCCACTTTATAGGTGCCGCCATCTTCACCAAAATCGAAATTCAACACGGTTTTGGCATCTGCCGCTTTCTCACCATTAATATGGACGGCAAGATAATCAAAGAACATCTCCGGCGTCATCGCACGCACGGTGTCTGGGCTGGCAGTATTTGGTGTTGGTAATTTTTGTACGCCATTACGCAATTCCTGTGCGCCAGTGAGATAGAAATTACGCCACGGCCCAGATTCAGCCTGATAGCCTAACTGCTCAAGCGCATCAGCTTCCAGATCTCTCGCTGCCTGGTTGTTTGGATCGGCAAACACCACCTTACTAACAACTTGGGCAACCCAGCGGAAATTACCCTGGTCATAATCCTGTTTGGCTTTCTGTAAAATGGCATCAGTACCGCCCATATACTCGACGAATTTTTTTGCGCCTTCTTCTGGCGGCAGTTCATCAAGCGTCGCGGGGTTACCATCAAACCAGCCGAGATAAAGCACGTAAGTTGCTTTCACGTCATGACTTACCGAACCGTAATAGCCGCGATTCGCCCAGGTGTTAGCCAGTGAAGAGGGCAGTTTAAAGTTTGCGGCAATTTCATCACGGGTCATCCCTTGATTAGCCATGCGCAGAGTTTGATCATTGATGTAACGATACAAATCACGCTGGCTTTTAAGCAGTTTGACCACGTTATCGTTGCCCCAGGTTGGCCAGTGATGTTGAGCGAGAATAATCTCGGCTTTATCACCCCACAAATTGAGAGCTTCATTAATATATTTTGACCACGGCAGCGGTTGGCGAATTTTAGCCCCACGCAGCGAATAGGTGTTATGAAGGGTGTGCGTGACATCTTCAGCGGTTTCGATCAGTTTCTTTTCTTCAATAAACCACAGCATTTCAGAAGGCGCTTCAGAACCTGGCGCCATCAGGAAATCATAAGTCAACCCGTCAATAGTTTCTTTTTGTCCGGTTTTGGTGATGTAGTTAGTAGGAGCAATCAACGTGACTGTTCCTGCTGAAGTAGTCGTTCCCAGTCCAGCCCCCACCTGGCCTTTAACATCAGGTTTCAATAAGTTGCCATACATATAACTGGCTCGTCGGCTCATAACATTGCCAGCCATGATGTTTTCGGAAACGGCTTCCTCCAAAAATCCGGCTGGCGCATAGATTTTAACTTTGCCTGATTTAACGTCAGCTTCATCAATTACGCCACGAACACCACCGTAGTGATCGACATGACTGTGTGTATAGATAACCGCCACTACCGGTTTTTTGCCGCGATTTTTGTAATAGAGATCCATACCCACTTTGGCTGTTTCTGCTGAAACAAGGGGATCAACGACGGTAATACCCTCTTTGCCTTCAATGATGGTCATATTTGATAGATCGAGATTGCGAATCTGATAGACACCTTCAGTTACTTCGAATAACCCGCTGATATTTATCAGTTGCGCCTGACGCCATAAACTCGGATTCACCGTATCAGGGGCTTTATCGCCTTCTTTGATAAAAGCGTATTGTTGTGGATCCCAGATAACATTCCCTTGTTCGCCCTTAATCACGTCTTGAGGGATAGGGGCAATAAAACCTTTATGGGCATCAGTAAAGTCAGTGTTATCGGCAAACGGCAACTGGTTGTAGAGTAAATTGTTTGCTTGTTGCGTGGCTGCGGTGGCGTCTTTAGGAGCTTCCGCCGCGAGGAGAGGTAAAGAACTGGTGGTGAATAATCCCGTTATTAGCAGACTTTTAACGATATGATTAAGCTGCATCTTAAGCGTCTCCAGAATGGATTTTTATTGGGGGTAATTACGGATGAAAATTTTTAGTGAGGGCAAGAATAACTATAATGGGCGTTAACAAATTGGCAAGCCGGGAACTTGATGTTTTCTTAATGGCATGTTGGCGAAGAATATATTCTGCAAGTTAACGTTTTCATTGGCGCTTTATTTAAAAGTGTGTAGTACAAATATGTACAATTTCAAGTAGGCATTATTGCCGTAAAAACGCATTACCGGACACACGACATTCACAACGTGTGTTAATTTTACTGACATCTTTCAAAAGGAGCACAATCATGCCGCACATAGACATTAAATGTTTTCCGCGTGAACTGGACGAACAACAAAAAGCAGCACTTGCTGCAGATATTACCGACGTTATTATTCGCCATCTGAACAGTAAAGATAGCTCGATAAGCATTTCTCTACAGCAGATTCAACCAGAATCTTGGCAAGCTATCTGGGATGCCGAAATCGAGCCCCAAATGGAGGCTTTGATAAAGAAACCCGGTTACAGCATGTAATGCTTAACCTGCCGTAACACGCTTGCCGCTGGTAACAAACGTGCCAGCACCTAAATGATGCAACGTATTGAGTTTATCATCATCAAACTGCCAGCGGCCTTCGACAAATACCCGTGCGTCTGCCGCTGCTGATACTACCTCGCCAAACAGTGTGTCGTATTTTTCTTGCGCAGAAGTCGCAGGTAGCAGGCGACACTCCATCCACGCCAGACATTTTTCCTCGACCAGCGGCAAACCAAGCACCGGGCCTTTCACAACCGGAATACCATAGCAATTAAACTTATCTTCATCACGCCCCGACACACTTCCCACCGCCCACGTCCAGTTAGTTGCTGCAACGCCCGGGATAACGATGCCAAACTTACCATTACGTTCAATCAACTCCCTGGTCCATGTCGATTTATCTACCACAATCGCCACGCGTGGCGGTTCAAACTCCACCGGCATTGACCAGGCTGCTGCCATAATGTTACGCCGCTGGGATTGCTCATCGAAACTGGTGATCATGACAGTTGGGCCATGATTTAACAGACGGCTGGCATGGTGTAATTCGACGGGAATGAATTGGCTCACGATATCGCCTCGCTATGAAGGGTGTTTTAAAAGCGTAGCTCGTAACGCAATAAGTAACGAAATTAACGGGATTGGCGATTTGCGAACGTGATGCATGTCCGCGATCGCACAAAATAGCCGGTGCAGCGTCTATTCCAGGTTATAAGTTGAGAAAACCACTAAGGGAAACGCCTGATGACGCCCATTCTGAATCATTATTTTGCCCGTATTAACTGGTCGGGAGCTGCTGCGGCCAATATTGATACGCTGCGTGCATTGCACCTGAAACACAATTGCACCATTCCATTTGAAAACCTCGACGTTTTGCTGCCAAGGGAAATACAGCTTGATGATCAATCGCTGGAAGAGAAACTGGTGACAGCCCGTCGTGGCGGCTACTGTTTTGAGCAGAATGGCGTGTTTGAGCGGGTGTTACGCGAGCTGGGATTTAACGTTCGCAGCTTGTTAGGGCGCGTAGTGTTATCAAATCCGCCAGCATTACCGCCGCGCACCCATCGTTTGTTGTTGGTGGAACTGGAAGGGGAAAAATGGATTGCTGATGTCGGTTTCGGTGGACAGACGCTAACCGCGCCGATTCGTTTAGTTCCCGATCTCGTGCAGATCACGCCACACGGAGAGTATCGGTTGTTACAGGAGGGTGATGATTGGGTGTTGCAGTTTAATCATCATCAGCACTGGCAGTCGATGTACCGTTTTGATCTCTGCGAGCAGCAACAAAGCGATTATGTAATGGGCAATTTCTGGTCGGCGCACTGGCCGCAGTCGCATTTTCGCCATCATTTGCTGATGTGCCGCCATTTGCCGGACGGCGGCAAGCTGACACTGACCAATTTTCATTTTACCCATTATGAAAATGGGCACGCGGTGGAGCAGCGAAATCTAGCGGATGTGGCGTCGTTATATGCCGTGATGCAGGAACAGTTTGGTCTGGGCGTGGATGATGTGAAACATGGCTTTACTGTGGATGAGTTAGCGCTGGTGATGGCGGCGTTTGATACGCACCCGGAGGCGGGAAAATAATTTATGTCAGGTTGCCGGATGTGGCGTAAACGCCTTATCCGGCATACATTAGCTCGGTTGTAGACCTGATAAGCGAAGCGCATCAGGCAACGGTTTCAGAGTTTAATTGCCCATTCGGCATGAAACAAAATCACCGCCGCGCCAGAAATGGTGACTTTCTCCGGTTGGTTATCACGAATTGTCACCGTCACTTCAATCACGCCGTCACGTCCTAATGCGCGTCCCTGATGGCCTTTAACACGCAACACGTTGCCATCGTGTGGCAATACGTTGTGATGTACTAACCATGCACCCATCGGGCCATTGGCATTGCCAGTCACCGGATCTTCCACAATACCAATCGCAGGCGAGAACATGCGACCATCGGTTTCGTTTTTGCCTGGGCGGATCTGGAACGGGAAGAAACCATTGCAGCCAATCTGTTTGCTGATTGTGGTCAGCGCAGCAAGGTCAGGCGAAAGGGCGTCGATATCCACTTCCGGCTTCAGTGGAATCATCACTTTTGAGTGTCCTGTGGTAGCCACCTGAATTGGCAAGCCTGGCAGAATATCGTCTTCAGTGAGATGAAGCGCGTTGATAATTGCCGCTCGTGTTTCACCTGTCAGTGGTGGCTCAAAGCCTGGAGTACCTTGTTCCAGCGAAATACGATAATCATCATTTTGCTTTTCTATAGTCACACGATGTTTTCCTGCCAGCGACGTTTGCCAGACCGTGCAATTTCCTAAATCTAACACCTTTGCACGTACATAGTGCGCAGCTACTGTCGCGTGACCACAAATCGGCACTTCAACCGTTGGCGTAAAGTAGCGGATGCGCACATCGCTGTCGTCGCTGTGCAGCAGAAAAGCAGTTTCGGAATGACCTAATTCGCGGGCGATAAGCTGCATTTGCGCTTCGCTGAGATTATCGGCGGGGAAAACAACACCGGCAGAATTGCCGCGAAATGGTTGAGAGGTAAAAGCATCGACGTGGTAAACCTGCGGTTTCATTAACGTTCTCCTGTGGCTGGAGAACTAGCATAGCCTGCAAGTGGCCGGAGAGCGAAGGGCTAATCCGGCCAACGTGAGAATCAACGCCGCGAGCGCACAATCTGATACCGACGGGTAAAGTACTCAAACGGCGCACTCCACACATGCACCAGTCGGGTGAACGGGAAGAGCAGGAAGATGGTCATTCCTAACACCAGATGAACGCGGAAGATATAAGCCACACCATCAAGATGCGTCGATGCACCGCCCTGGAAAGTGACGATGCTTTGCGCCCAGCCCACCAGCTTCATCATTTCGCTGCCGTCCGGATGTTGTGCTGAAAAGGGAATGGTGGTTAACCCCAGAATGCACTGAATTAACAAAATGGCGAGGATCAGGATATCCGCACCAGAAGACGTCGCCCTGATACGCGGATTCGTTAAACGGCGTACCAGCAACCCCGCTCCGCCAATCAGTGTCAGCACACCGCAAATACCACCGAGGATCATCGCCATCTGCTGTTTTACCGCCACTGGCAGAAACCATGCGTACATCCAGTGTGGCGTTAGCATGCCAAACAAATGGCCGAAGAAGATCCCCAGAATGCCGATATGGAACAAGTTCGACCACAGCACCATTCCACGTTTATCCAACATCTGGCTGGAGGAGGCACGCCAGGTGTACTGTCCGTAATCGTAGCGCAGCCAGCTTCCGAGGATAAAAACCGTGCCACACAAGTACGGGTAGATATCGTAAAAAAAGACGTTCAGATACTGAATCATTTCCCACCTCCCGCACTGATGTCGACATACTGCGGTGCGACATCCTGGCTAAAGCGTCGCTGATATTGATTAAGCGGCGAGCTGTCACACGCCGTGGCGTTATCTTCAATAAACTTCACCTGTTCTTCTTCCCACACCGCATCCAGCGCCTGGCGGGTGTCGTCACGCTCTTCACTGCGAATCTGTTTTGTGACACTGTCACTTGATAGAGGGCTTCCTGCCAGTTGCAACAGGGCGTCAAATAACGCGTACCACGGTGCCTCGCGTTGTTTTAAGCGTCCGCCAAGCAGGGCGAGGATCGGCGCAACGTTGAGCAAGCCTTCTTTCGCCTGATCGTCCGGCAGTACGCTTAAGTACTCCAGATACAGCGGCAGATAATCGGGCAGTTCTCGACAATCCAACTGCAGGCCGACCTTTTCATACTCCGCCAGCAGGTCCACCATTGCCTGGCCGCGATCGCGGGACTCGGCATGAACATGTTCGAACAGCAGCAGCGATGTGGTACGTCCACGGTCAAACACTTCGCACCATTCGGCCTGTTTATCCAGCAGCGGCGCGTTAAGCAGGTTGCGGGTAAAATCCGTAAGCATCGGTGCGTCGCGGCGGATCAACGCCAGCGCGTCCTCCTTACATTCCCACAACAGCTCGTCCGGATACTCCATCAACAGGCCGATCACTTTGAGGATCTGCATTATTCGCCCTCCGCTTTGTCGCGCACTTCGGTGATGTTGATGGCATCGATACGGCTACTGTTGAACAGGTTGAATTTGCTGTCCGAGCCGTGGCAACTGTCGCCAAAGGTAAAACCGCAGCCGTTGCGTTCTGCGAAGGCATCGCCCGCCATTTCCCGATGGCTTGTCGGGATGACAAAACGGTCTTCATAGTTGGCAATGGCGAGGTAACGATACATCTCTTCGACCTGGGCGACGCTCAGGCCTACTTCGTCGATGGCACGAGTATCAGTAACGCCTTCCACGGTTTGTGAACGCATATAGTGGCGCATCGCCATCATCCGTTTCAGCGCCCGCAGTACCGGACCGGTATCACCGGCACTCAACATATTGGCGAGATATTGCACCGGAATACGCAGGCTTTCGATGGCGGGCAGCACGCCTTCGCTTTTCGGCAAGCCGCCCGCATCAGCGTAGGACTGAATCGGTGACAGCGGAGGAACGTACCAGACCATCGGCAGGGTGCGGTATTCAGGGTGCAGCGGTAGCGCCAGTTTCCAGTCCATTGCCATTTTGTAGACTGGCGAACGCTGGGCAGCGTCAATCACGTTTTGTGGAATACCTTGTTTCAGGGCTTCTTCGATCACTGAGGGATCGTGCGGATCGAGGAACACTTCGCACTGGCGTTCATAGAGGTCAACTTCGCGCTCGGTGCTCGCCGCTTCCTCGATGCGGTCGGCGTCGTAAAGCAGCACGCCCAGATACCGGATGCGACCCACGCAGGTTTCTGAGCACACGGTGGGTTGGCCTGACTCAATTCGTGGGTAACAGAAGATACATTTTTCTGACTTGCCGCTTTTCCAGTTGAAGTAGATTTTTTTGTACGGACAACCGCTAATGCACAAACGCCAGCCACGGCATTTATCCTGATCGATCAGCACAATGCCGTCTTCTTCGCGTTTGTAGATAGCGCCGCTTGGGCAGGTAGCCACGCAACTGGGATTGAGGCAGTGTTCGCACAAGCGCGGCAGGTACATCATGAAGGTGTTTTCAAACTGCCCGTACATCTCCTTTTGCATGGCCTCGAAGTTGCGGTCACGGGCGCGTTTTTCGAATTCGCCGCCCAACAATTCTTCCCAGTTTGGCCCCCAGATCACTTTGTCCATCCGTTTGCCGTCAATCAGTGAACGCGGGCGAGCAGTAGGGATATGTTTGCCTTCCGGTGCGCTATGCAAATGTTCGTAGTCGAAGGTGAAAGGTTCGTAGTAATCATCAATCTGCGGCACCACCGGGTTGGCGAAGATTTTGGTTATTACGCCCATCTTGCTGCCCAGACGCGGGCGGATCTTGCCATTCACATCACGCACCCAGCCGCCTTGCCACTCTTCCTGATCTTCCCAGTTTTTCGGATAACCAATGCCCGGTTTGGTTTCGACGTTGTTAAACCATGCGTACTCCATGCCTTCGCGTCCGGTCCAGACGTTTTTACAGGTCACCGAACAGGTATGGCAG
>OBUY01000663.1_pt1 | contig 12354 bp, 6 predicted proteins | sample 1475781 | NCBI WGS metagenome assembly OBUY01 (sample SAMEA2579912, study PRJEB22360) | human gut metagenome | biome: human gut; feature: human-associated habitat; material: faeces | place: Denmark | collected 2008/2010 | reverse complement strand
GTCATCGATGCAGATGGTTTTCTGCCTGATGGTCTGGTTTCTCCTTTTACCTATTATCTAGGTTACGAGGATGGAAAACCTCTCTATTTTAATCAAGTTCCCGTTCCAGATTTTTGGGAAATTATGGGGAATAATAGTTCGGCCACTATTAACGATTTACTACAGGAGAGGGCTGTAATTCACTTTGCAGATGGAATGCAGGCTCGCTTGGTTAAACAGGTAGATTGGAAAGACTTGGAAGGAAGAGTACGCCAGATTGACCATTACAATCGCTTTGGTGCTTGCTTTGCTACAACGACCTATAGCGCAGATAGTGAGCCGATTATGACAGTTTATCAAGATGTCAATGATCAACAAGTTTTACTTGAAAACCATGTGACGGGAGATATCTTATTGACTTTGCCTGGTCAGTCCATGCGTTACTTTGCAAATAAGGTTGAATTTATCACTTTCTTTTTGCAAGATTTAGAAATAGATACAAGTCAGCTTATCTTTAATACTCTAGCGACTCCTTTCTTGGTTTCCTTCCATCATCCAGATAAATCTGGCTCAGATGTTTTGGTTTGGCAGGAACCTCTCTATGATGCTATTCCAGGTAATATGCAGTTGATTTTGGAAAATGATGATGTGCGTACTAAGAAAATCATTATTCCCAACAAGGCGACTTATGAACGTGCTTTAGAGTTGACTGACGAGAAATACCATGCTCAGTTTGTGCATTTGGGTTACCATTATCAGTTCAAACGTGATAATTTCCTAAGACGAGATGCCTTAATCTTGACTAATTCAGATCAGATTGAGCAAGTGGAAGCAATCGTAGAAGCCTTGTCTGATGTCACTTTCCGTATCGCAGCGGTGACAGAGATGTCTTCTAAGCTCTTAGACATGCTTCGCTACCCTAATGTGGTCCTTTATCAGAACGCTAGTCCACAGAAGATTCAGGAGCTTTATCAACTATCAGATATTTACTTGGATATCAACTATAGCAATGAGTTATTGCAGGCAGTTCGTCAGGCTTTTGAGCATAATGTGTTGATTCTTGGATTTCATCAGACGGTGCACAATAGACTTTATATCGCTCCAGAACATCTATTTGAAAGTAGTGAAGTTTCTGCTTTGGTTGAGACCATTAAATTGGCCCTTTCAGATGTTGATCAAATGAATCAGGCACTTGGCAAACAAGGCCAACATGCAAATTATGTTGATTTGGTACGATATCAGGAAACCATGCAAACTGTTTTAGGAGGCTAATATGTCAGAGGAAGATTTATTTTACAAAGACGTTGAAGGTCGCATGGAAGAGTTGAAACAAAAACCCATCAAGAAAGAAAAAGAAACCCGAGGGGAAAAGATTAGTAAGACTTTTTCACTCTTACTGGGCTTAATGATTCTGATTGGTTTGCTCTTTACTTTGTTGGGAATTTTGAGGTAGGCCTATGATTGAAATACTGATTGTTTTAGCTATTGTCCTTTCTCTTGCTTTGATTGTATTGGTAACTATACAACCCCGTCAAAATCAACTATTTTCTATGGATGCCACCAGTAATATTGGTAAACCAAGTTACTGGCAGAGCAACACCTTGGTCAAGGTGCTCACCTTATTGGTGAGTTTGGCTTTATTTGTTCTACTATTAACCTTTATGGTGATTACTTATAAATAAAAGAAAACTTCAGATATTCACCTTTTGTGATTGGTCTGAAGTTTTCTTTTTTATACTCTTCGAAAATCAAAGAGCAAACTAGGAAGCTAGCCGCAAGCTGCTCAAAACACTGTTTTGAGGTTGTGGATAGAACTGACGAAGTCAGCTCAAAACACCGTTTTGAGGTTGTAGATAAGACTGACGAAGTCAGTAACCATACCTACGGTAAGGCGACGTTGACGTGGTTTGAAGAGATTTTCGAAGAGTATTAGCTTTTAATAAACTGATAACAATAATGGTTGCTGGAGTTCCTTGGCAATTCTGGAAGATATTACTCCAATATTTTCTATCTATCTGTATCTTATAAACTGTAGATTTATGAAGCTTTTTACTAGTTTCATTTTGTTATTTACTAACTGATTTGGCAACATATTTCAAACAATAAAAAAAGTAATAAATGTTAATGTTTTTATTAAGAACGTGATATAATGTATAAAGGAATATATGTCTACTTACAGTGCATATATATATATATATAAGGTGGAAAGCTATGTTTAAATTATCTAGACAGCAAAAAGATCATCGTTATTTTTGTGGGAATAAATATGAAAAATATTCTATCAAAAAGTTAAAAGTTGGTGCGGCAAGTGTATTGGTTGGTACAGGGTTTTTATTTGGTTACAATTTGGATCAGGTAAATGCTGATGAGCAAAAGACTGAAACGGCTACGGTAATGTCAAAGGTTGGAGATACTCCTCAATCTGCGAATAAGGTAGAGGTTGCGACTGACCCAAAACAAGAAAAGGCTCCAGAAGTAGGTACGGAAACACTAAAACCTGGGACGAAAGAAGAAGTAGTTCCAGCAACAAGTCCACAAGTGGCCGAAACGAAGGAAACTCCTGAAACTAAGGAAGTATCAAAAAATAAAGTAAACAGTGTAGATAAAGAAACTGTCAACTCATCTACGTTGAGAGCTAACTTAGCAGATTTGGAAGCTCAAATTGAACGTATCCGAGGAAATAAAAAACAAGCTTCTCAAATCCAAAATGCTGAAAAACTTGTTGCTGACGCTAGACAATATCTAGAAGCTTTGAGTACTACTCAAAAAGAAGTAGATGCTAAAGCAAAACAAATTAGCTCATTAACTTCTATCTTGAAATCAATTAAGGCTGAAGAAACAGTAAAGGAAAATAAAAACACTGATAGCCGTAATGGTAAAAAGATGCAAGAAGGAACTGGTTTCAGAGAAGGTGGAGTAGCTGGTACAGGTGTTGGCGCAGATGTAGTAGATGCAACAGCGAAACCGTATAATCCTAATGCTGTTAGATCAGATTTTTCAAATAAGGAAGCTTCAGCAGGGATGCTAAATCAAGTCAGTTGGTTAGATTTCAGCAATCTAGCAGATTGGCAAAATGTTAAAATGCTACCAGATGGGAATATGGCACTACAAGAAGGCTCAGTTTATACAAAAGAAATCATGAAAGATTATATTGTTAAAATTACTGTAAAATCTTTGAAACCATTCCAAGCAACAGAAATCTATAGAAAACGTCTGGAAGCAGCTGGGGCTACTGAAGAGGAAAAAGCTACTTATGATCCAACTGCCCGAAATTGGTATATGAAAAATCGTGGTTCAGGTGCTGGAGACGCAAATCAAGAAGTAAATATTATCGCAAAACCAATGGATCGATGGACAGAAATTAAAAAAGCTGGCCTCGATACTGGTACAAGGAAAACGACGATTAAAGCAGAAAAAGTTGCTACTAGTATAGGAGTACAATTTGATATATCAGGAACTTATAGAGGAAAACCAGTACGTCCAGCAGTTGTAATGACAGATGGTGAATCAGCCAACCCAGGAGAATCAGTTCTTTTTACAACAAATGGAACGGGTTGGCAATTAATTTCTGAAGTTAAACAAGATCGTCAAGATGCAAGACATTATACTCCAGTAGATATAGGAAGTATTCAACGCAGTACTTTTAATGAACGTTATGGAAATGGTATTGATTACAATAACTATGAAGAATTAGAAAACCATGGAATGAGACAAGGTAAAGGATATGGACCAGATAATAAAAAAATTGCCTACAAATATTTATCAAGTCCAGATCTAGAAACAGGTGGATTAGGTTCGGGTGTATTTGGACCAGTGACTAATGCTGGATCAAATTCAACTCCGGTTGTAATGACAAAAGATGCAACAGAAGTTGGTATGTATATCGTATCTGATGGACATCAGGCTGCCATGATTGGTTTTGTACCAGTTGATTCAGGTGACGCGCCAGCAACATATGGAGAGGCAACTCATACCTTGACTACGATTAGTAGTTTAGATGGAAGTGAAGTGAAGCAACCATATTTAGGAAGCGTACGCCCAGATATGGATACTGGAAATGAAAAAAATTGGCTAGGGGATGATCGAACAGAGGAAGCCGATGAAGGTATCGATCAAATTTTACCAGATGATCTAAAAGGTCAAACAAATCAAGTCATTAAGATGAATAGAGAACGTCAAGGCTCTTATACATTGCAAGTTCAAGCCCATACTGGAGGAGCACCTGAAGCTCATATCTACGGTTGGATTGACTTTAACCATAATGGCACATTCGAAGAAAATGAACGTTCTGAATTAGCAACAATTACTAAAGATGGGGCTGTAACATTACAATTTAATAATAACATTGCAGTAGATGATCCTTCTCTAGTGGAATTAGGAACAAGGGTACGTATTGCTACTAGTTCAAAAGCGATTGAACAACCAACGGGAATCGCTGGAACAGGTGAAGTTGAGGACTTTAAAACTCAAATCACACATCCGCCTGTTGGGGAAAAGAAAACAACGGAAGGTCTTGCAAAACAAACGCAAAGAGAATCGATTCATTTTACAGCACGTGGTAAAACTTCATATGACTTCAATACTGATACATCAATCGATACGAATACACCACCGGTATATATTGATAATAAGACAGGTCAAGAGATTACATTATCAGCTGATGGAACTTACACTGTAGCTGGTCAAGGAACTTATAAATTTATTGTTGCTGACAATAAAATAGATGTAAATGTAGAATTTACTCCAGAAGATGGATTTGTAGGTGAAGCTCATGGTATTACACTTCGTAGACAAGATACTAATGGAGCTACAACGGACTGGATTTCTAAAGACACAACAGCAACACCAACTGTTAATGATGTAAGACAATCGATGGATGGACTGTATATTCCTAAAGTTACAGTTCCAACTTCAGTAGAAGCAACTCCAGTTAATGCAGATAGTCAAAACTTACAAGGATTACCACAAAAAGGGCAACCAACATTTACTGTTGAAACTTCACCAACTCCAGTGATAGCTTCAGCTAAATATCCTGCGAAATTAGTGGACCCAAGAACAAATACAGTTACAGAATTAACAACAGTAGATGCATTTGAAAATGGAACAACGAATAAGATTGGTACCTATACAATTGTACCTGAAACAGGAGAAGTTACATTTACACCAAATAAAGATTTCAAAGGAATTCCAGCACCAGCAACTATTTCTGCTGATGTAGAATTAACGCATGACAAGGATGGAAATGTAACGACTAAAACGTTAACAGCTACTTATACACCAACAATTATTCCTGTAACCCCAACAGCTGAAAAATCTAAAACAAGTGATGTACAAGGAAAAGTACAAACATCACCAATCAAGTTAGACACAGAAGAAACTGGAGACGATAAAGGTAAGACAGTTAACTTTGATAAAGGAACTCAAACAGGACCAAAAGGAGAACGTGTAGAACTAAACCCAGAAACATTAACATTATTAAATGAAGCAGGGGCAGAAGTAGATAGCGTAACAACACCACAAGGTACGTATGAGTTAGATAAAGCTAACAAAACAATTTCGTTCACACCAAATAAAGACTTTGTAGGAACAGCAACACCAGTTAAAGTTCAAATCAAAGACGTGAATGGAACAAAAGTTGAAACAACTTATACTCCAACAGTTACAGATGTCACAATGGAAAGTGTTGATAAGACATCAGAAGCACCACAAGGACAAACACAAACTGGAAAACCAGAATTTACAATTTCAAGTCCAAATGTGCAAATTACAGGATACAAACTAGTAGATCCAGTAAGCAAAACACCTGTAGATAGTACTGAAATCGAAGTTCCAGAACAAGGAACATATAAGATTGACAAGACAACTGGTCAAGTAACATTCATTCCAAAACCAGGATACACAGGAACAGCTGACGGAATCACAGTACAAGCAACAGATGAAAACGGAGAAACAAAAGATGCGAAGTACACACCAAAAGTAACTCCATTAACAGTAACTCCAGAAAATAAAACATCTAAAAATATCCAAGGTGTACCACAAGAAGGAACACCAACCTTTACAATTCCAGAAGGTGTAACAAATGCTTCAATCACAAGTCGTAAACTAGTTGATCCAACAGACAACACCCCAAAAGACTCTGTAATAGTAGAAGGAAAAGGAACATTTGTCATTGACGAAACTGGAAAAGTAACCTTCACACCAGTACCAAGCTACACAGGTGAAGTACCAGCAATTGAAGTAGAAGCAACAGTGACTGTAACAAATGAGAAAAATGAGCCAGCTACAATTACTTCAAAAGCAACATACAAACCAGAAATTGTACCTGTAAAACCAACAGCTGAAAGCTCAACAACAAGCGATGTACAAGGTAAAGTACAAACTTCATCAATCGTGCTAGATACTGAGGAAACTGGAGACGATAAAGGGAAAACTGTTAACTTCAATAAGGGAATTGAACAAGGTCCTAAAGGTGAAAGAACAGAATTAAATCCAGATACATTAACATTATTAAATGAAGCTGGAGAAGAGGTAACTAGCGTAACAACTCCTCAAGGTAAGTATGAATTGGATAAAGCTAATAAAACTATTACCTTTACACCAAATAAAGACTTCGCAGGAGAAGCTACACCAGTTAAAGTTCAAATCAAAGATGCAAATGGAACTAAAGTAGAAACTACTTACACTCCAACTGTTATCGAAGTAACGCCAACAGGTAAAGATTCAGCAACGACTGGACCACAAGGAATTGCTCAAACATCACCAATCGTATTCAATCAAAAAGATGAAGCTGATAATACAACAGTAAACTTTGAAACAGGTCATGAGAGAGTTGAATTAAAACAAGATACATTAACATTAGTTAATGGAAATGGTGAAAAAGTTACAACAATTACTGTTCCAGAAGTTGGAACATACGAATTGAAAGATGGTGCAATTACCTTTACACCAGTTAAGACATTCACTGGAACAGCTGAAGGAGTAACAGTTCAAGTTGAAGATGAGAATGGTAAAGTTGTTACGAAGAAATACACACCAACAGTTACCCCAGTAACGCCAGAAGGAACCCCTGCAGAAACTACAGGAATTCAAGGAGCAACACAAGAGGGAACCCCAACATTTAAACCAGGAAACCCTAATGTGCCAATGGATGAAGAAGTAGCTCCAACATTAGAAGGAGCAAATCCTGAAGGAAAAGTTGTGGTACCAGGAGAAGGAACATACACAGTTGACAAAGACGGTAAAGTAACCTTCACCCCAGAACCACAGTTCACAGGAACAGCAAAAGGAGTAACAGTAAAACGTGTAGATAAGAACGGAACACCAGTAACGGCTAAATACACACCAACAGTTACCCCAGTAACACCAGAAGGAACCCCTGCAGAAACTACAGGAATTCAAGGAGCAACACAAGAGGGAACCCCAACATTTAAACCAGGAAACCCTAATGTGCCAATGGATGAAGAAGTAGCTCCAACATTAGAAGGAGCAAATCCTGAAGGAAAAGTTGTGGTACCAGGAGAAGGAACATACACAGTTGACAAAGACGGTAAAGTAACCTTCACCCCAGAACCACAGTTCACAGGAACAGCAAAAGGAGTAACAGTAAAACGTGTAGATAAGAACGGAACACCAGTAACGGCTAAATACACACCAACAGTTACCCCAGTAACGCCAACAGGTGAAAATGCTGAAACTGAAGGACCAAAAGCAAAACCTCAAACATCAACAATCGTGTTTGATAAGAAAGATCAAGACAACACTACAGTAAACTTCGACAAAGGTCATGAAAATGTAGCATTAGATCCAACAACGATTACATTAGTAGGAAAAGATGGAAAACCTACTACAGAAGTTAAAGTTCCAGGTGAAGGAACGTACACATTAGCGAATAATGTTATTACATTCACACCAGAACCAGACTTCGTAGGAAAAGCTACAGGAGTTACTGTTCAAGTAAAAGATGCGAACGGAACAAAAGTTGAAAAAACATACACACCAACAGTTCGCCCAGTTACAACATTTGTAGATGAAGCTGGAAATCCAATTACTGTAGATAAGAATAATACACCAGTTGTACCTGAAGAGGATGGAACACAACCTAAGAAAGACATTCCAGGTTACCGCTTCGTAGAAACTAAGAAACTTCCAAATGGAGATACAGAGCACGTCTACGAAAAAGTTAAGACATCATTCAAGGATAAAGAAGGAAACGAGATTTCAGGTAATCCAAGTGAAGATGGCGAACAACCTAAGAAAGCTATCCCAGGTTACCGCTTCGTAGAAACTAAGAAACTTCCAAATGGAGATACAGAGCACGTCTACGAAAAAGTTAAGACATCATTCAAGGATAAAGAAGGAAACGAGATTTCAGGTAATCCAAGTGAAGATGGCGAACAACCTAAGAAAGCTATCCCAGGTTACCGCTTCGTAGAGACTAAGAAACTTCCAAATGGAGATACAGAGCACGTCTATGAAAAAGTAACAACACCAACTCCATCAGTTGAAAAACCAAGAATTATTGCACGTGACACAGAAGGAAATATCATTCCAGGATTTGAATTCGATATGCTGTCACCAATCTTGGATATTCCTGAGTATGAGTATGTAGGTGAAGAGCCTCTTTCTGATGGTACAATCAAACGTATCTATAAGAAAGTGAAGAAATCGACAACACCAGCAAAACCATACAGTCCAACACCAACACAAATTACAGAAAAAGTATTAACAACGTTTGTGGATGAAAACGGTAATGTGATTATCCAGGAAGAAAATGGTTCACATCCAGGTAGAGAAATCGAAGGATATGAGTTGATTGGTATCAAACGAGATTCTATAGGCAATGTTCGCAATATTTATCGCAAGATTCACTCGACAATTCCAGTTGAATCAGTTCAACCAACTACTCCAACTATGCCTGAACAGTCAGCGCAGCCAGTTCAGACAGTAGCAGTGAAAGAAGCTGAAGCTAAACGTGAATTGCCTAATACAGGGACAGAAGATCACGCTAACCTTGCAGCACTTGGACTTCTTGGAGTATTGAGCGGATTTGGTCTTGTAGCTCGTAAGAAGAAGGAAGACTAATCTTTCGAAATGCTGTTTATAGTTCTGAATGAACAGATAATCCCCTAAACTGATGAATCAAATGATTCATCAGTTTTTTGGGAAATTAGAGAAATGCATAGTAAGAGAGTCATAACAAGGTATATTGAAAAATCTCCAAACTAGTGAACTAAATTTATAGTTTCTAGTTTGGAGATTTTATATTTAATACTCTTCGAAAATCTCTTCAAACCGCGTCAACGTCGCCTTGCCGTAGGTATGGTTACTGACTTCGTCAGTTCTATCCACAACCTCAAAACAGTGTTTTGAGCAACCTGCAGCTAGTTTCCTAGTTTGCTCTTTGATTTTCATTGAGTATAAAATGTTTTTATTTTTTTATCTGGTTTAGTATGATTGATTTTTCTTTACTGTCCATATTTTTGGTAAAAATCAACTTTTACTTGGATGAAGGTTTTGGCTTCACGTAGGAGTTGGAGAAGGGTGGCACGGGTTTCAAATTCTTCTCTTGTCTTGGGCAGCCTGCGGTTGCGGAAGACTTCTAGATAGCGTTCAATTTCATCTAGTAAATCAGAAGCAGGGTTGGTCTGGCTCAGTTGACCTGCAATTTTTGAAAAGAGTTGCGCTAAAATCAGACTTTCGCTGGCAGCTAGGTGACAGGTGTTGATTTGCTGGGCCATGTTTCGCAGGATACGACTTTGTCGCTGTCTCATCTCAAAGTAGTGGATATGGTAGTCGGTTTGGTGAAAGAGGTGATCAGAGTGATCTAGATAGACCAGTCTGAGGGCTTCTTCTAAAAGGGTGTCTAATTCTTCTACTAGCTGTGCTCGGTTGCGTCCGTCCCCTCTGGATAAATAATATTTGAAGCGCTGGAGAATATCTTTTAACTTTTCTTCAACCATCGTGTAGTAGAGCTGAATTTTCTTTTCTCGTGAAGGCATATAGAGATTGGCTAGTAGGGCAAACCCTGTACCGATAGCAAAGAGAAGAAATTCATTGACTAGAAGGTCTAGAGAGGTTGACTCTTGCACCAAGAGATGGCTAACCAAAACGCTACTTGGTGTGATACCAATTTCCCAACCCATCTTGTAGGCTAGAGGAACGTAGAGAGCCAGATAGAGGCCAAGACTCCAGATATGAAATCCGCTCAAGTGAAAAGCTAAAACACCGATAGCCAGAGCGAGGAGCATAGAAAAAAGACGATTGCGGGCCAGTTTTAAAGTACTTCTACGCGTATCAGATAGGCTCAAGAGGGCGATGATTCCAGCCGAGACTGCTGAGGAAAGATTGAGAAAATAAGCAAGAAAACAGGCAAGACAGGTAGCTAAGATGAGCTTGGTCGTACGTTGGCTAATAGACATAAGAATTTCCTGATAAGTTAGAATAAAAGCGTAAAAGACAAGACCTGAGTAATCTTGTCTTTATGCCTTATTTTTTACGGGCTGCTGCGTATTCGGCAACGGCGGTAAAGAGGACATCTGTAGAAGAGTTAAGGGCTGTTTCACATGAGTCTTGGATGACACCAATCACAAATCCAACCCCAACAACTTGCATGGCAATATCGTTAGAAATACCGAAAAGGCTACAAGCAACTGGGATAAGAAGGAGGGAACCTCCCGCAATACCAGAAGCACCGCAGGCTGAGATAGCTGCTACCACACTGAGGACAAAGGCTGTGGCAAAGTCAACAGGGATTCCAAGAGTATTTACTGCAGCAAGGGTCAAAACGTTAATCGTAATCGCTGCTCCGGCCATGTTGATAGTAGAACCAAGTGGGATAGAAACAGAGTAGGTATCTGGGTTGAGTCCAAGGTCATGGCAGAGTTTCATGTTGACAGGAATGTTAGCTGCAGAACTACGAGTGAAGAAGGCTGTCACACCACTGACACGCAAACATTTCCAAACGAGGGGATAAGGGTTGCTCTTCATAAAGAGGAAGGCAATCAATGGATTAATAACCAGAGCTACAAAGAACATGGTTGTAACCAATAGTCCTAATAAAATACCGTAGTTTGCGAGACTGCCGATTCCTTTATCAGAAATAGTTTTAAAGACAAGGCCTAGGATTCCAAATGGAGCTAGGTTGATGATCCATTCGACAATCTTAGAAGTCACATCAGCTATGGTGTTCAACAATTCTTTACTATTTTTGCTGGCTTCTCTCATAGCAATCCCGAAAACAACTGCCCAAGATAGGATACCGATGTAGTTGGCAGTAATGAGGGCATTAACGGGATTGTCAACCAATTTGAGCAAGAGGTTGCTGAGGACCTGTCCAATCCCATCTGGTGGAGCAATATCGGTATTAGCACTATTTAGGGTAATTTCAACAGGGACGATGAAACTTGCTAGTACAGCGATAAGGGCAGCGGCAAAGGTTCCCACCAAGTAAAGGAAGATAACCGTTTTCATATTGCTATCTTGTCCCTTTTGATGTTGGGAAAGGGCATTGGCAACGAGGGCAAAGACCAGAATCGGTGCGATGGCTTTAAGGCCACCAACAAAGAGATCTCCTAGCAGGCCAATTCCTGAAACGTTAGGAAGTGTCAGTCCTAGGGTTCCTCCAATAAGCATGCCAATCAAGATACGTTTGATTAGGCTTGCCTTATTCCAAGCATGAATGAATTTTTTCATAACAATCTCCTTTGTTGTGTAATGTTTATGATTATAGTATAAATATGAACTAAAATCAAGAATTTTCTGTCTATTTTTGAAATTATTTTTGAATATTTATGGAGAATGACACTTTATGAAAGTATGGTATAATAAATGAAAGGAGTTTTCTATGCAAGAATTTTTTCAAACCTACCTCAATAAGCTTGATATAACAACGATTATTGAAAATATCTTAACCAAGTTACTTTCTCTTTTATTCTTATTTTTACTCTTTTATATAGCTAAGAAACTGCTCCATACCATGGTGCAGAGAATTGTTAAACCTTCTCTAAAAATGTCTCGTCATGATGTCGGGCGTCAGAAAACCATCTCACGTCTGTTAGAAAATGTGTTTAATTATACCCTTTATTTCTTTTTGCTTTACTGCATTTTGTCGATTTTAGGTTTGCCAGTTTCTAGTTTGCTGGCAGGTGCTGGAATCGCTGGGGTGGCTATTGGGATGGGAGCCCAAGGCTTTCTGTCTGATGTCATCAATGGCTTTTTCATCCTCTTCGAACGTCAACTGGATGTGGGGGATGAGGTCGTTCTGACAAATGGTCCTATTACTGTATCGGGCAAGGTCGTCAGCGTCGGCATTCGAACAACGCAACTCAGAGGAGAAGACCAGGTTCTGCACTTCGTTCCCAATCGGAATATCACCGT
>OBUY01000662.1_pt1 | contig 12373 bp, 3 predicted proteins | sample 1475781 | NCBI WGS metagenome assembly OBUY01 (sample SAMEA2579912, study PRJEB22360) | human gut metagenome | biome: human gut; feature: human-associated habitat; material: faeces | place: Denmark | collected 2008/2010 | reverse complement strand
AGAAAGACCCTTATAGGGTCAGAGCAAACCACCCGTTCTACGGGTGGTTATGATTTTTCATATTATGTGATTTTCGATATTATTTGTGATTATATTATTTGCGATTTATTTTGCAAAATATCCTAACGCTTGGATATGTGCGATGGATTCGTCTAAATATTGTTCAGAGGACACAATGTGTTTAGTGCCATCATCTTTTGTTCTTTCAACGGTCATGTTTTCGTTCATAGTATCAATCAATTCTTGACGAGAAATTGGTTTTGCCATCAATTTCATGACGTACGATAAACCTTCATCAACAGAATAGTCTATTTGATTATACATATTGCCAAGGCACATGTATTGATAGCCACCTTTTTCAACCAGGGTGGATACATAGTTTATAAAATGCTCTGGAATATAGGTTTCATTTTCCACAAACGGTAATTGATCATACTTTTTAGCATACGTGTTGACATGTCCAACGATAGCAAGATGGAATAAACGTCTATACATAGCATCAGTATCGATTTCATAATCAGGATGGTGTTTTTCAATATGTTTCATAATAGCTGCTACATTGAATGGTCGTTTTGTATCCATTAATTCTTGAATGCTAATGTGCATAACATTGGTCCACTCTGGAGGAACACCAGGCTCTTCATCTAATGCATTGTTGAAGTATAGTGTATCTAGTACTTTCTTCTCAACCCTTTCGTCATGGGAAATTTTATCTTCGTTGCTACACTTTGTTAATAGGGCCATGCGGAACTGAGTATCATACACATAATCGTAGTACTGCTCCTTATCAATGTAGCTATCTCTAGCTAATGTTCTAATATTATTTTCGACATTACTATCAAGCCATGTAATGAAGGAACGATTCAATGTTTCGTCACCGATGTAAGCGCAACCTTGCTCTTGCGCACGTTCAATAAATTCTGATACATATACAGGATCATTAATAGCTTCTAAGTATTCGTGCCCAACGTAGTAATCGTTAGATTGGAGTACACGATTTATGTTTTTGATCTTATAATCAGAAATTTGTTGGGAACGTTCATCTAGCTTCATTGTTTCTGCAATGAGTTTTAATACATTTTTTGTGTAGACCGTACGCTCTTGTAATGAGTCGTTAGGTGCATGTTTTTCAGAATATAACATAATATCCCGCAATTGCTCTAACCGTTTCCAACCTGGATACGTATTATATGAAACATAGGCAATACCACGATCAGATAGGTTGTGACTGCAAATATTAAGGATTTTATCTTTTACCACATCAGGCACCCAAGACCAAATACCATGAACGATAATGTAATCGAAGGTACCGAATGTCTCATCAATATCCATAATATTTTTTTCTAATAAGGTAATATTTTTAAGCCCCATGGATTCAATTAATTCATTCCCATGTTTCACCTGTGTAGGGGATAGGTCGATGCCTGTGAAAGTTGCTGTTGGATTATATAGGGCTTGGGGTATGATATTTCCACCGCAAGAAGAGCCCAACTCTAATACGCGCGCGTCTTCAACTGGTACTGGGTCTAAGCCATAAATAAGAGCTTTTGCCATTAAAGATGTAATACATGTATTGGAAAATGGTTTTGATACGTATAGAAAATCGTCGTAAGATTCCTTTAGGTCGTTAATTTTAGATTGATCTACACTAGTAATGTGTTGTTTACTCATTAGAATATATCCCCTCTATAACTAATACTCGTAAAATAGTTCTCATAATGATTTAGTATATCATAATTTTTATCAGAATCGGTCAAAAAAATTCATAGTTATTTCATTTATGAGTTCGTATATGAAAAAAATGTGAAAGTACCTTTAAAAGGTTGTTGGATTATTATAATTATATTTTTCTATGATCCATATTTTATAGATAATATATAAATAGATGCCAAAATCGAGAAAAATCAATGAGATTAAATCAATTAATCGTTTATTTATAACTTGCATTAATATTGTTATCGAAAAAACTAGTACTGCATAGAGAAAAATAGATTATATTTTATAAAATACGTATAAAACACCGAAAAAATGAGTAAAAAAACACTCATATATTAAATTTTGTTTAACAAAATAAAGGTTCTGACAACAAACCTTGCTGTTTATGATAAAAACATGAAGAAAACTATTTACAACATTTTCGATATATGATATTCTGTTCATGACACAAAATGAAAGAAATATGAAAGATACTCAGAAAGTCGTAAAGGTATGGGAAATTTAGGCTTTTCGTTCTTTTGTATTTAAATGATTTAATTATAAGGATTGTAATTGTGTCTAGTTAAGAAAGGGGTTCATAGTAATATGAATAAAATCTTTAAAGTTGTTTGGAGCAAAACTAAAGAGTGCTACGTAGTAGTTTCCGAAGTTGCAAAAAACAATGGTGGTAAGAAAAAAGCTCTTGCTAGCGTGTTAGCTGGTTTGGCTATGGTAGCTGCTGCAGCTGGTACACCAGTACATGCGAACGTTAATACTGGGGGTAGTGCCGTTAATATCTCACCTGATGCTTATAATGGTTCAAATACTACTGGAAGAAACTCTGTAGTAGTTGGTTATCAAAATAGAACTGATAACCATGATGGTACTATCGCAATTGGTGCAGCAAATACTGCAACAGAAAATTCTGCAATGGCTCTAGGTAATGGTAACCAAGCAACTGGCGGTGCAGCAGTGGCTATGGGTGCTTATAACCAAGCAAAAGGACGTGCTTCTGTAGCTATTGGTAACGTATCTATGGCATCTGGTGAAGACTCCATTGCGATTGGTAACCGTGCAAACTCTAATCCAGCTAACCAAGATTTAGGTTCTGGACAATTTTCTATTGCTATGGGACGTGAAAGCTGGGCTAGAGGTACTGATAACATCAGTATTGGTCATAATGCTAAGACTGATTCTAGTGGTGATAGTATAGCTATTGGTCGTGATTCCACAAGTAACTCTGTAAATACTGTTACAATCGGGGCACAGACTAAAGCCACTGGTGGTTATGCGGTAGCAATCGGTCGTGAATCTGAAGTAAATGCTAATTTTGCTACTGCAATGGGTTACCAATCCAAAGCAAAAGGTAGTGCCTCTATCGCTATTGGTAAACAAAATAATTCCAATCTTGGTGATACTATTACAATGGGTAATAGCAATACTGCTAATACGATGGGCGGTATCGCAATCGGTAAAAATAATATCGCTGACTCCTCTATTGGGGATTCTACTACTGCAAATAAAGAAAACTCTCAAATCGCTATCGGTTTAGACAACAAAGCAACAAGTCTAGATACAGTAGCTATCGGCCGTGAAGCTGAGTCTACAAAAACTGGTGCTGTTTCTTTAGGTGCACGTACAAAAGCTAAAGGTGACTATGCAGTAGCTCTTGGTTCTGCCTCTGAAAATAAAACTGTAGAAGCAGCTGATTATGCAGTGGCTGTTGGTGCTATGTCTAAAGCAACTGGTGACCGTTCTGTAGCAGTTGGCGGTGGTGCTGAAGCAAGTGCATCTCGTTCCGTAGCGCATGGTTATAAAGCTAATGCATCTGTTGCTGATGGCGTTGCTCTTGGCTCTAACTCTAAAGCAACTGTAGATAAAGGTGTTAAAGGCTTTAACCCTGCAGAAACTCGTACAAATAAATATTCTGGTTTAGCTGGTACTGCACAAACATCCACATTGGCAGCTGTTTCCGTAGGTGATGGTGCTACTGCAACTCGTCAAATTACAGGTCTTGCTGCAGGTACTAATGATACTGATGCAGTTAACGTAGCTCAATTAAGAAGCGTTAACTTGAAATACGCTGGTGACACTGGCAATGGCGATGTATTGTTAGATGATGGTACATTGAAAATTAAAGGTGATGATCCTACATTTATTTCTACATCTGCTGATAAAAATGGTGTTACAGTAAAAGCTAAAATAGGTGCTGATATTACTAATACTAATGGTAAAGCAGTAGCGCCTACTACAAACGGCATTGCTACAACTGATAATGTAACTCAAGCAATCAATAACTCTGGTTGGAAAGTAACTTCCGCTAACAATGGTGGTACTACAAATGGCACTACTTCCGAAAAAGTAAGCCCTGGTGACACTGTTACTTTCAGCGCTGGTAAAAACATTGTATTAGACCAAGCTGGTAAACAATTCACATACTCTTTGAATAAAGATGTTGATTTGACTAACGGTGGTTCTTTAACAATTGGTGATACTAAAATTAACAACGATGGCATGACTATCACTGGTGGTCCATCTGTAACTAAAACTGGCATCAACGCTGGTAACAAAAAAATCACTAACGTAGCTGCTGGTACAGATGATACTGATGCAGTTAACGTAAAACAATTGAAATCCGCTAAGACAGAAGTTAAAGAAGGAACTGGTGTTACTGTTGTTAAGTCTCAAGGCACAGACGGTCATGATATTTATACTGTAAGTGCAACTGGTACTGCAGCTGCTGACCCTACTAAACTTAAAGCAGGTAAAAATACTACTGTAACAGGTGACGGTTCTACAGCTACCCCTTATAAAGTAAATGTGGAAGGAGACTTGGCTGATATCTCCTCCATCACAAACGGTAATGGTTCTGGTAAAATCTCCTTCGCTGGTGATCAAGTTGTAAAAGTTGAAGGCGACAACCCTATTTCCTTAGATGGTAAAGGTGGCTATATAACTGGCTTACAAAACAAAGATTGGGATATTACTAACCCAACTGTTGTTTCCGGTCGTGCAGCAACTGAAGACCAATTGAAAAAAGTAAGCGATGGCTTCAACAACACAATTAAATTAGCAGGTAACACTGGTAACACAGATACTCAAAAATTCAATAAAACTGGTGGTTTGAGCTTCGGTGTAGTTGGTGCTAACAACGGTCAATACATCAAAACAACTGCTTCTGGTACAGATGTAGTAGCTGATTTGTCCGAAGATGCAAAAGCTAAATTGAACCATACCTTTGAAGTAGCTCCTGGTTCTAATAATGTAACAGTAAGTAAAGATACAACTGATCCTAATAAAACAGTTTATAAAGTATCTGTTGCTAATACTACAGCAGGTGCTGCTTCTACTGAAAGCGTAGTTAAAAAAGCAGCTGCAACTGGCGATACTAACTTGGCTGATATTGCTGTTGAAAACGGTAAAAACTCTGGCGATCCAGATGCTCAATACTCCGTTAATGTTTCCCGTAATGCAGTTAAAGATGCAGCTCGTGAAGCAGTAACAGTTAACAACGGTGGTACAACTACTGGTGGTAACTACACAGCTGACGCAGATAACCCTATCACTGTTAACCCTGTGAAAGATGATGCTAAACACAACACTACATATGAAGTGAAATTCGATGGTGAAAAAGCAGCTAAACAAATTCCTTTGACATACAAAGCTAATGGTACTGGTGACCAAACAGTTAAATTGGACAAAGGTTTGAACTTCACTAACGGTTCCAACACAACAGCTTCCGTAGCAGCTGATGGCGTAGTTAAATACGACTTGAATAAAGACGTTGATTTGACTAAAAACGGTTCCTTAACAATTGGTGACACTAAAGTTAACAACGATGGCGTAACTATCACTGGTGGTCCATCTGTTAAGAAAGACGGTATCAATGCAGGTAACCAAAAAATCACTAATGTGAAACCTGCTACAGATGGTACTGATGCAGTTAACTACGATCAATTGAAAGCAGCTCGTACAGTTGTTACTTCCAACGACAAATCTGTAACAATCAATAAAACAGAAAATGGCGATCAAGTAACATATGACTTACATGTAAATGCAGCTGCTGGCACAGCATCTACTTGGAACTTGAAATCTGGTGCAGTTTCTGCTACAGAAGGTACACATACTGGTGATACAGCTCAAAACATTGCAGACGGTAAATCCGTTACAATGCAAGCTGGTAAAAACTTAACTGTTAAACAAACTAACGACGCTGCAGGTAACACAGAGGTTGCATACGCTCTTGATAAAGACCTTAAAGATCTTGATAGTGTAACAACTAAAGAAGTTAAACTTGGCGACAAAAATGACAACATCTCCATTAAGAAAGATGGCGACCGTATCACTTATAGCACTGATGGTGGCACAACTGTTAAGAAAGTAGCTAATCTTAAAGATGAAAAACACATTACAGCAACAACTGCAGGCAATGAGTATACAGTAGATAACGATGGCAATGTTACTATGACGTATACAGATGGTAATGGTGACTTGGTAACAGGTGAAAAAGCTGTTATTAAAGGCGTTGCTAAAAACGATCTTTCCAACATCAATAATGATGGTAAGAAAGTAATCACTGGTCTTGGTTCTAAAGTTGAAGCTGGTGACAACGTAACTGTTACTGATACAACTGATGCAACTACAGGTCAAAAAACTTACACTGTAAATGCTAAATTAGCAAAAATTGAAAACGGTAAAAATACTACTAAGACTGGTACTGGTACAGACGCTGATCCATACAAAATCAACGTTGAAGGTGACTTAACGGATATCAACTCCATCACAAATGGCGCTGGTTCTGGTAAACTCACATTCGGTCCTAACGAAACAGTAACAGTTGGTGGTACTAACCCTATCACATTGAATGCTAAAACTGGTAATATCGGTGGTTTGACTAATAAAACTTTCGATCCTACGAATATTGTATCTGGTCAAGCAGCTACAGAAGATCAATTGAAATCTGTACATGATACATTGAAAGCTTCTGAATTGCACATTGCTCCTACAGCAGTTAAAGCTGGTAGTACTGAAGCTAAAGGCGGTGTAGTAAGCGGTACTGAAAACGTATACAAATATGATGCAGGTACTAAGAAAGTTACATTGACTTATAACGATGGCAATGGTAAAGCTGTAACTGATACTAAAGCAGTTATCGACTTCTCCGACTTGAACATTCCTGCAGCTGGTAATAACTACAGCTTCAAAACAAATGCTACTGGTAACATTGAAAACAATGGTACAGCAACTGAAACTGAAGTACCAAGCGGTAAAACTGTAAACTTCGGTGCAGGTAAAAACTTAACTATCAAACAAGATGTTACTAATGGTAACCAAACTTACACTTATGCATTGAACAAAGATTTAACTAACTTGGATAAAGTAGTTGTTAATGGTAAAGATGGTAAGGACGGCGAAGATGGTGTATCCATTACTGGTCCTACTGGCGCAGCTGGTACAGATGGTAACAATGGTAAAGTTGGTATCACTGGTAAAGATGGTAAAGATGCGGTATCTATCTCCGGTAAAGATGGTGTAGGTCACATTGGTTTGACTGGCCCTGCTGGTAAAGATGGTAAAAATGTAACTGCTGATATTACTGTTAAAGAAGGTAAAGCTGGCGTTGACGGTAAAGACGGTGTTGATGGCATCACTCGTATCTTCTACAATGATAAAGATGGCAACGAACATCAAGTAGCAACTCATGATGATGGTATGAAATTTGCTGGTGACGATGGTCAAGCAAACCAAGATACAAATGCACAAGTTATTAAGAAACATCTTAACAACGTTGTCGACATCATCGGTGGTGCAGATAAAACTAAGTTGACTACTGCTAATAATATCGGTGTTAATAATGTTAATGGCAAATTGAAAGTTCAATTGGCTAAAAATGTTGACTTGGATGCTGATGGCTCCTTGACTACTGGCGCTACAAAAGTTGATAACAACGGTGTTACAATCACTGCTCCTGCAGGTGGTACTACTACTGATGTTAAGTTGACTAACACTGGTTTAGATAATGGCGGTAACAAAATTGTTAACGTTAAAGCTGGTGAAAACGATACTGATGCAGTTAACGTAAAACAATTGAAAGACAAAGTTACAACTGTTGAGTCTTCCGATAGTTCCATCAAAGTAGTAGACAAAAACGTTGCTGGTCAACCTGGTTATGATGCAGCTAAAGGTCACCAATATGACATCACTATCAATAACCAAACTGTAGTTGAAAAAGCTCAAACTCCAGTTGTTTATACTAATAAAGATGGCGACAAACTTTACAAAATCGTAGATCCTGCTACTGGTAATGTTACATTCAATACTAAGCCTGATGGTACTGGTACTACAGTTCAACCTGCTGATGTAATTGCATCCATGAACAATGGTGGTGATTCCACAACAACTCCTATGAAGTTGAACAACGTAGGTTCCACTATTGCTGATCAAGCTGGTAACACTTACTTAGATAAAATTGATGCAGCAGCTGCTGACAACAAAACTAAGAACGGTGCAGTTAATGTAACAGACCTTAAAAATACAGCTGATGCATTGATTGAAAAAGGCTTGAAATTTGATGCTAACGCTGGTGGTGTAAAAACTAATAAACTTGGTTCCACTGTGAAAATCCAAGGTGAAGGTGCTAAAGCTGATACTGAATACAGCGGTGAAAATGTTAAGACTATCATTGGTCAAGATGCAGATGGTAACACAACTATCGACGTTAAACTTGATAAAAACCTTAAAGCTGACAGCGTAGTTGTTGGTAAAGATGGTAAAGACGGCGTTGATGGTAAGATCGGTGTTAACGGTAAAGACGGCGCATCTGTTGTACTCAACGGTAAAGATGGCTCTATCGGCTTGACTGGTCCTAAGGGTGCTGACGGTAAAGATGGCGCAAGTGCTAAGATTTCTGTTAAGGACGGCGTTCCTGGTGTTGATGGCCAACCTGGTGATAAATTGACTCGTATCGTATACCAAGATAAAGATGGTAACGAACATGAAGTAGCAACTCACGATGATGGCATGAAGTTCGCTGGTGACGACGGTCAAACTGATCCAACTAAAGTTATTAAGAAACATCTTAACAACGTAGTAGATATCGTTGGTGGTGCTGATAAAGCTAAATTGACTGATAACAACATCGGTGTAAATAACGACAATGGCAAATTGAAAGTTCAATTGTCTAAAGACCTTGATCTTACTAAAGATGGTTCCGTGAAAATTGGCGATACTAAAGTTAACAACGATGGCTTGACTATCACTGGTGGCCCATCTGTAACTAAGACTGGTATTAACGCTGGTGATAAGAAAATCACAGGCGTTAAAGCTGGTGAAAACGATACAGATGCAGTAAACGTTAAACAATTGAAAGATAAAGTTACAACTGTTGAATCTTCTGATGGCACTATCTCCGTAACTGATAAAAATGATCCTACATCTGCAACTTATGATGCAGCTAAAGGTCACCAATATGACATTAAGATCAATAACCAAGGTGTTGTAAACAATGCTCAAATTCCAGTGGTATACACTAAACAAGACGGCACTAAAGTTTACAAACAACCAGATGGTACTTTCAATACAGCTAAAGATGGTTCTGGCGATGTTGTAAATGCTGGCGATATTATCGCTTCCATGAACAACCCTAACGCTTCTACTACAGATCCAATGAAATTGAACAACGTTGGTTCTTCCATCGCTGATAAAGCTGGTAATACATTCTTAGATAAGATTGATGCTGCTGCTGGCGACAACAATACTAAGAACGGTGCTGTAAACGTTACTGACCTTAAAAATACTGCTGATGCAATCGGCAACAAAGGTTTGAACTTCGGTGCTCAATCTGGTAATGACATCCACAAAAACTTGGGTGAAAAACTTGAAATCGTAGGCGAAGGCACTAAAGCTGATGACAACTACAGCGCATCCAACATCAAAACTATGACTAAAGATGGTAAAGTTGTAATCGGTCTTGATAAAGATCTTAACGGCTTGAACTCCATTGGCGTTCCTGGTAAAGATGGCGTAGCTGGTAAAGATGGTGTATCCATCTCCGGTAAAGACGGTGCTAACGGTATCGACGGTAAAGTTTCCATCGGTAAAGATGGTAAAGATGCTGTATCCATCGCTGGTAAAGATGGCGTAGGTCACATTGGCTTGACTGGTCCTCAAGGTCCTGCTGGTGCAGATGGTACTGGTGTAGATATCTCTACAGATCACGGTTCCAAAACTCTTGTTAAACCAGAAGCTAACAATGGCGACAAATCTGAACGTATCGTATACGTACCAAAAGATAAAGATGGCAACCCATTGAAAGATACTGATGGCAACCCAATCAAACGTGAAGTAGCAACTATGGATGATGGTTTGAAATTCACAGGTAACAACACTGGTACTGAAAACAAACATGCGTTGAATACGCTTGTTAAAGTTCAAGGTGAAGGTGTGACTGCAGCTCAATCCACTGCATTCCAATCCGCTGCTGGTAACATCAATGTAGTAGCTGATGGTAACGATACATTAACTGTTAAATTGAACAAAGACCTTAAAGGTATCAACTCCATCAAGAATAGCGACAATGGTCCTGCATTGAACTTCAACGCTGGTGACCTTTCCGTAACTGGTGGTAACCTCAACATGGGTGGTAACAAAATTACTAACCTTGGTAAAGGTACTAACGATACAGATGCGGTTAACTTGAAACAATTGAAAGATTCTCGTACAATCGTTAAATCTACTGATGGTTCCGTAGGTGTTCGTGAATCTGAAAGTGCTGATGGCGCTAAAGTATACGACTTGTCTACTGGTGCAAGCCCTCGTTTCGATGAGTTAACTGATGAAATCGGTCGTGTAGGTGCACAAGGCGCAGCTCTTGCAGCATTGAAACCTATCCAATACGATCCATTAGAACCAACTCAAATCATGGCTGGTTATGGTAGCTACCGTGGTAACTCCGCTATTGCAATGGGCGTTGCTCATTACAAAAACGAGTCCACAATGATGCATGCTGGCTTAGCATGGGCTGGTGGTTCCCGTCACATGATGGCAAACGCTGGTGTAACTTGGAAAGTTGGCAACCGTGATAGCGAAGCTGCTGTAGCAGATCGTTACCGCAAAGGCCCTATCAGCTCTGCTTATGCAATGCAACAAGAAATGGCTTCCGTTAAAGCACAAAACGCTGGATTAAAAACAGAAGTATCTGATTTGAAAGCTGAAAACGAACAAATGAAAGCTCAAATTGCTGCTATGATGGCAAAACTTGGTATGTAATCATTTGTGAGTGTAAGAACTGAATGAACAAAGGAAGGTATGCGCTACCTAGCGTAGCGCTTACCTCTCCCTATTGTTTATGAAAATAATGCTTTTAAATATGAACGTGAAACGCGTAAGAGATACTTTCACCATAATCTAACGATAGAAAAGAGGAATATAGAATGAAAAAATCTACATTACTTGCTTGTGCAGCGGCTCTTGTTATTTCTACAGGCGTTGTAGGTGCACAATCCGCTCCAACATATGACGATAATTTGATTTTACGTAATCCAGTATCTGCTCCAGCATTGGGCAATGTAGTATTGGTTCCAGTGGCTAGTCCACAAACAGTGTCTGCTGTTCATGACTATGTGAAAGCTTGGCAAAATGCGGAAATCAACATCGCAAAAGCTAAAGTAAAATACGAAAACCATGAACGTATGACTAAAGCTGAGAAAAAATGGTTACATTCCTATGACAAACACAACTATGCTGACTACTTCCGTACACATTCCATCGGTCGTGTACATGGTCAAGAAGTGTTCTTGAACTGGAATGGTGAAAACCGTAATAAAAACGAATACGAATACTTTGAAATGCCTAAATACAATAAAGAAGATGGCTTCACTAACAGCTATGGTTACAATGTATTGCGCGGCATGACAGATCGTATTAACGAAATCATCCAAAAACAAAAAGAAGTTGGCGGTCCTATGACTGACGACGAAGCACAAGCATTAGAAGATGCTATTTTGGATGTAATGGCTAAAGACCAAGAAAACGTTTCTAACGAAGAACTTCGTCACTACATGAACGAAATAATCTGGTTCGCAGCTAAACAAACAGTTAAAAATAAAGCTAGTGAAGAACCTACTGTTCAAGATGAACACACTGTAGATCTTCGCGAAGCAATCAATCGTCCAGCTAACCAAGAAACTAAAAAAGTAGACTTGCGCGCTGCGATTCAATAATAAGGTTTGTAAATTTAACTATAAATCATTAACACACTGAGAGCTCGGCATAAACGATATACAATGAATTAGGAAATGATGTGTGACGCACAGTGTATATAATGAACAACTACATATGGCCCTCATACGGCGATTGTTTGAGGGCCTTGCTGTTCCCTGGACCCCGACTAGGGCACACAATCCTTATGCGAAACGACGCCATCCGAAAGGATGGCGTTGTTTTTTGCGTTTATGTATTGTTGCCCTTACTTAAGACTCAATAGCTGTACAAATATAAACAATTATAAAATAATAGACTGCTTATATTAACTACCTTTTTCTATGCATTTATGAAGAAACGCTTTATTACTATGTTTTATCTTCATCTAATTTAGAAAGTTTATATATTTTAGATGAAGATAAACTTGTATAAGATATACAAATATAATGTAAATATAAACTAATAAGATCTGTTTTAT
>OBUY01000659.1_pt1 | contig 12453 bp, 11 predicted proteins | sample 1475781 | NCBI WGS metagenome assembly OBUY01 (sample SAMEA2579912, study PRJEB22360) | human gut metagenome | biome: human gut; feature: human-associated habitat; material: faeces | place: Denmark | collected 2008/2010 | reverse complement strand
CAGCCGCCTTCTCAACGATTGCATAGGTCTCTTTTGTCTTATCTCCTTCATAAGGTGTCACCAAAACCATATGGTGGCCTTTTGGAAGATTTTTCACGATACTATCCCAGTCATCCTTGTAATTCTCAGGATTATTTACCCCAGTCGCAATGACCACCATCTTAGGTAAAAATTTATTCTGGCTATTGTTTAGCATAATCTCATTGGCATTCTTGGTTGTTCTGCTAACCTGCGCATTAATCTGTGCTCCAGGAAGAGCTGTCTGCAAAGCTGTATTTGCCCTTAAGGCCACCGAGTCACCAATTAACATAGTGCCATCAGCAATCCCCAAACTATTTGCATCTGCCCGTTCTGTCATCACCTTGGTCTGGCTAATATTTGTTGCAGCTTGCTTCAAACCATTGACAGTTAAGTCTGTCTCAAACGCTCCCACTTGTGGTGCCAACAGAGTTACTAAGAAGACAATGAAGGCCAAGATTCCTGTACTTGCTGCAAGAATTGTGTGAATATAAGGCAGGGGACGGAGAGTTTGTAAAATAGGTGTGTTCTTTCCTGCAATCCACGGCTCCAATACATAAAATGAAAGACTGGCAAATCCATAGGAACAAATCAGAGTCAGTAACACAGCAAGAAGATTTGAGGTCAACTGTGAGAAAATAATGTAGAAAGGCCAATGGAAGAGATAAACCGCATAGCTAGTATCCGCTAAAAAGCTGATAATCTTTGGCTCCTGCACGTTAGGAGTCTTTTCATGTAAGACACGCGCCGCCAGAATCATAGCAAGGGCTGCAAGGCTGGCAAGCAAGAAGCCAATAAGATAGGCAAAGAGATAGGTAAATTTGACAAAGAAGGTCAAAATGAGTAAGAAGCCAAAACCGCCTCCAAAAACCAACAGGGTCTTTCGTAAATCCCAGATTTTATCCAACTGCTTGACGAGGGAGGTCGTCTGACGAACGCTTACAATCGTTGCTAGGATACTTCCCAAAAAGAATGGATAGACATGAGTTAAACTGGAGAAGTAAACAGAGGAATAAGAGGTTACTAGAAAACTACCAATAAACATGGAGAAGAAGCTGATCAAGAAGGTAGTGGCAGATAAAAGAAAGACCATCCCCTTCAACTGACCATTTGATTTAGCCTGTTTAGATAAGAACCAAACTGCCAATCCCCAAAGAATATAGTAGTGAACCTCAACGGCCAAACTCCAATTATGAACAAACAAATGAGGAATGAACTGTGATTCATAACTCCCACCTGTTAGAAGTTCATAAAAGTTGGTCATAAAGCCTAAGACACCCGCAATCTGACCGCCAATTCCAGCTACATAGTCTTGGCGAACCAAGAAAGTAAAGGGCATGGTTACCAAGACCATCAAAACCACAGGTGGCACAATCCGATAAAAGCGTCTTCTAAAAAATCCAATCAAGTCAATCTCATGATTTTTAGAAAATTCTTCGACGAGTAGAGCCGTAATCAGGAAACCTGAAAATGTGAAAAAGACATCTACCCCGAAAAAACCTCCAGGAAAGATAGTCTGAAAGAAATGATACAAGAGTACCAGTAGTAAACCTGTAATCCTAATCAAGGAAAACCATTTAATGCGCATACGAGTTTATTCTTCCTTTCATTGTACACTTTATTCTATCAAAAAAAGAAGAAAAATCCTAAGAGAAAACTTAGGATTTTTAGCTTATATCTATTCCATTTTAGAAATTACGCCCTGATTTATTATAGCCATATTTTTCAACAAAATACTCACGGAATTCCAAGAGATTGTCATCCATGATGGCTTGTCGCACTTGCTTCATCAGGTTAAGCAAGAAGTAAAGATTGTGGTAGCTAGTCAAGCGGATACCAAAGGTTTCATCGGCCTTGAGCAGGTGACGAAGATAAGCGCGTGTATAGTTCTTACATGTGTAGCAATCACACTCAGGATCCAGTGGCGTAAAGTCCTCAGCAAACTGAGCATTTTTGACAACCAAACGACCTTGACTGGTCATACAAGTCCCATTACGAGCGATTCGAGTCGGCAAGACACAGTCAAACATATCCACCCCACGAATCACCCCATCAATCAAGCTATCTGGCGCTCCCACCCCCATCAGATAACGAGGTTTATTTTCAGGAAGCAGTTGGGTTGTGAAGTCCAAGACAGCATTCATCTCTTCGTGGGTTTCTCCCACTGCCAAACCACCGATAGAGTAGCCTGGGAAGTCCATACTGACAAGGTCGTGAGCTGATTGGCGACGCAGGTCTTCAAATCCTGCCCCCTGCACAATTCCAAACAAACCTTGGTCATGTGGACGACGGTGAGCCTTCAAACCACGCTCAGCCCAACGGCTGGTACGCTCGATTGATTTCTTAACGTAATCATAAGGTTGATAAAACTGAGGACATTCGTCAAAGGACATCATGATGTCTGAGCCCAGATTATTCTGAATAGAAATGGCTTTTTCTGGGGATAAGAACATCTTGGAGCCATTTAGATGGTTTTTAAAGGTTACTCCTTCTTCTGTGATATTTCGGCTATCTGCTAGAGAATAAACCTGGAAACCACCACTATCTGTCAAGATAGGCTGGTCCCAATTCATGAACTTGTGGAGACCACCAGCGCGTGCAATGAGTTCATCTCCAGGGCGAAGCCAGAGATGATAAGTGTTTGATAGGATAATTCCCGAACCCATCTCCTTCAATTCTTCAGGTGACTGAGTTTTGACAGTGGCTTGTGTCCCAACTGGCATAAACATAGGTGTTGGGAAGGTACCGTGGGGAGTGATGATTTCTCCCAGACGAGCTCCTGTGTGTTTTTCTTTCTTAATCAAACGATATTTGATTGGTGAATCTGACATTTTTTACCTCCGAAGCTGGGAAAGACAGTCCCAGTTCATACTTTGTACCCAAGGGCATACTGTATGATTTTATCAAAAAAAGCCGGAACTGTCACGAACTATGTATAAGAACTATGGTATAATGAGAGAATGAAATACCCAAAAATTGATTTAAAAACCGTTCGTCTGCAAGCCAGACAATTTCAGGCTGAAAATCCCCGCCTCTTTCTCGTCTATCTCTTACCTAGCATGCTGGTCATATTGTCTGGCTTTCTTAATCCCTTAGAGCGCATCAACGAGAGTGTTTTAGAACAACCCTTTTTAAGCGTACTTAGTCATGTATTCCAAGCCTACCTTTTTCCAATATTAGTCTCCTTTATCGGAGCTATTCTTCTAACCAGTTCAGTCTATACAACCCTAAAACTCATCAAGAATCCAGATACAGAACTATCCGTCAAAAATAGTCTTACTCTCTTTAACGAAGTACACTTTTCACAAACCTTTTTGACTCTACTTCTCAAACGTTTCTATCTCTTCTTATGGAGCATTCCTAGTTTGCTTGGGATTTACCTCCTTTTTTACAGTAGCTTTCTAGCAAAGAAATTCGTTGCAATCCATCCTGAATTTCCCAATCTGGATCTCTCGTCAGTTGAAACTGAACGTTTCCTCATGACATTTGGTCTCTATTTTCTAGCAAGTATCCTCTTGATGATTGTCGGAAATAGTCTCTATATTCCACAATACTATGCCTATTCTCAGGTAGAATTTCTCCTCTGTGACACCCTAGACTTAGGACAAGCTAAACCAGGACAAATCCTTAAGACTAGCCGTTTCCTGATGAAAGGCTACAAATTTCAACGCTTTGTCCTAGACTTACAACTCCTTCCTTGGTATTTCCTCAATTGGATTACCTTTGGGATTGCTAGTTTCTCACTCCTACCCTACATTCAAATCAATAAAATAATTTTTTACCGAGCAGTACTGGCTCGAAAACGTCCAAAAGCTTGAAGGTTTTCCCTCAAGCTTTTTTTCTATCAATGAGTTTCTCCACCTACCAACTTGAGATCCTGATCTCCATGTTCGATAATAGCCCCGATTGCTGCTTCTATCCCTCGCCTAATATCCACTAAACTCATAGCTGGAGTTGTAGGTCGATTCACCACCTGTTCCATCATATAAGGAATATGCATAAAACCTGCCTTAACATGTGGAAATTTCTTTTCTACCAAATAGAGGGCCTGATACATCAAATGATTGCAGACAAAAGTCCCTGCCGTATTGGAAACAGAGGCCGGCAAGCCCTCTTTTTTTATAGCTTGGACCATCGCTTTAATCGGCAAACTACTAAAGTAGGCCGGAGCACCATCTGGACGAATAGGAAGGTCAAGCGGTTGATTTCCATCATTATCAGGAATGCGTGCATCGTCTTGATTAATAGCCACTCGTTCAGGTGTCAAGCTAGATCTTCCACCTGCTTGGCCGATACAAAGGACAAAGTCCGGTTGATAATGACTCATCTCTTCCTCCAATACATGGGCCGATTTGTGAAAGACTGTCGGCACTTCTAGGCAACGGACCTCAGCACCATGGATTTCAGCTGGTAAACCTTTAACAGCCTCCAAAGCTGGATTAACCTTTTCCCCTCCAAATGGCTCAAAACCTGTCACTAATACTTTCATCTCTAACTCCTTACAAATGATTTCATGAAACACTTTTCTTAAAGACAAGTATAACATATTTCCCTTATTCTGGAGTTGAAAAGGACTAGAGAGGATCAGACCGGCATTAAAGTTTATTTAAAGAGTAAAATACTGATCAAGGTCAAAATAGCTGGCCCACCTTGCTTCAAAATAATTTTTTTATCTGCTGTGAGAGAGCCATAAGCCGCAGCACCTATCACAAACAGGACAAAAATAGTCACAATTTCTAAATTCTGTGAGAAATAAATCCCATATAAGAGAAAGATACCTAGCAAAGCATTATAAATCCCTTGATTTTTAAACAATGAACTTACTGACGGACGAGCCAGTTCTTCCTTGTCCATGTTAAAGACACGACTAGTCGCATCTGATTTCGTTGCAATACTTTCCAAATAAAAAATGTAAAAATGCTCCAAAGCAACAATCGTTGCTAAAATGGTTGTCATAATTGACATCTATTTCTCCTTAAATTTCTATATTTTCAATACCCAAAACCAATTTATTTACTAAACGGCTGAGTTCTGTTCTTTCAGACTCTGTTAAGATACTTTCCATCTCTTCTTTAACCTTGATATGCTGCAGAGGCGGATTCACCACTAACTGCTCCTTGGCATACTTCGTAGCCTCTACCAACACTTCTCGCTGATTTTCAGGATTACGATGACGCTCCACCAAACCTTCCTTTTCCAGAATTTTGAAATGTCGTGTCAAAGCAGCCTGATCAATCTTCAAACGCTCCTGAACCGCTATTTGATTACAAGGGGAATGCTTCAGCAAAAATAATAAAATCTGATACCGTGTCAAACTAATCCCAAGCCTTTTTTCAAACAATTGCGTGCTCGCTTGCTCAGACAAGCGGAGTTGATAAAGCAGATCTTGAATCTCTATCATTTCTTCCTCCTTTCTATTGATTCATCAATAGTTGACTAATCAAGTATGATACAAAGTAAAATAGATTGCAAGAATGTTGCTTAAAGCATTACAAAATTCTAACTTCTCATTCTCCATTCATATTAATACTCAATGAAAATCAAAGAGCAAACTAGGAAGCTAGCCGTAGGTTGCAGATAAAACTGACATGGTTTGAAGAGATTTTCGAAGAGTATGACAGAGAAAAAAACGAACGAGACTCGCTTCCTATCACGAAAGCTAGATCTCATTCGTCAAAATGATATTACCAAGTCTGATTTATCCATTCATTGATACGTGAACGTGATCATAGTGATTTTCTGTCACGCTACCACGGTCTGGCATTGGGTTCCAAGTGTTAGCTGGCCCATATTTGCTATCGAATGTGGCATAGAAACGCTGTTTCCAGATGATGTAACTAATTCCTCGGCTGGCCATATTTTGAATAGCGTATTCCGCAATCTTATCCCCTAGTTCTGAGCTTTCTGGTACCATAAAGTCGATAGCCAAACCTTTTCCGTGATCTCCACTGTCCCCTGGACGGTAACCACTAAAGGATGTGATACCAAACAAGTTGGCAATTTCTTCTTTAAAGGCAGCTGTTTGTGGTTGAAGACCTGCATTTTCAGATTTCGCTACCGCAAGTCCAGCATAATCGGGCGCAGCTGGAGCTGCGTAAGTTGTTGAAACTGTTTTCGTCTCTTCTGGTTGATAAGTAGAAATTGCTGTTGTAGCTTCATTTGATGATGCTTCTTTTGTTTCTTCTGAACTTGTTGCAGTTGCTTTTTCTTCTACTGGTGTTGTAGTTGCTTCCACTGCTGACTCGGTTTGAGGGCTGGCTTGTGTTTCCGATTTATCAGCTGGAGTCGTTGCCTGAGGAACTGCTTCTTCAACTGGACTAGTTGTTTCGGCTGTTTGCTCCTCTAGGACAGAAGTGTCTGCAGATGCTGCCACTTCTTCAGAAGCAATCACTATCTTTGTAACTTCTGAGCTTAATGCTACTTCTTTTGGAGCTTCTGCAATCGGTTGAGAAAGATCTGCAATTTGAACAGTTTGATCATCTACGGTCACTTGATTGGTTGTCAAATCTGCTGTCGCAATTGTCACTTCTTCACTAGAAGCCGCTTGAGGTGTTTGGATTTCAACTTCTATTACTTCTTCTGCTTCATTGACGGTCGTTGTCAAAACAGTTTCTGGGAAAATCAAGTCCATATTAGTGATTTTATTCAAATTCGCAAGAACTGTGACATCTACACCCAAGGCTTCTGCAATTGTGCTCAAAGTATCACCATACTGTACTGTATAACTTGTTTTGTTGTCCGTTTTAGTTAAATCGTTTTGGATTTGCTCAACACTACGTGCAGTCCAAAGAACTTCTTCTGCTTGAGTTGCCAATACTGAGGCAAATGACAAGGCTACTGTTGAGGCTAATAATATTCTTTTCTTCATTCTTTCAAATTCCTTTCAAATGAGTACCTGTCTATGATAACACAAAAAATGCAGAAAAAAAGCCCTCTCGGGCCTATTTAACAGAACTGTCTATTCCTTGTAACAAACTCGGTTACTTGAAATAGTTTGTTAGGTCACTGTCACAAAACTGACACAATCTTATCGTTCCCAATCACCAAAAATGCAAGGAATATCTGCTAACCCTTGAATCCTATGATTGCCTCCATAAGACGACTCTAAAAAGTTGATACTTTGAATCCCACTATTCTGGGCAAATTCCACATCCAGAGTCCGGTCCCCTATATAATAAGTCTTCTCAGGATTCAGCTGATACTTGTCTAACAGATAGGTAGCCGCTTCTGGATTAGGCTTGCGCGCAAAGCCACTCTGACTAGTTATAATCTCTGTGAAATAGATTTCCAACCCCAAGTCTCTGAGGATGGCAAAAGCATTATCTCCTTTATGAGTGTAGACAAACTGTTGAATTCCTACTTGGTCTGCCCAAGCTAGCACCTCACGCGCACCTGGCATCAAGACTACCTGCGCATTCTTCTCAGCCAGACTCTGGGCACGTACCTGATTTAGTATTTCCACATTTAGTTTTCTCTCTTCTGCCACCTGCACAAGCAAATCCTGCACAGAATACTTGAGAATAAACTCTCTCACCTTCTCCTTATCATAAGGAATAGCAAACTGACCAAAAGTCTCCTCAATCCCTGATAAAATCGCTTCGTAAGAGTCCAATAAAGTCCCGTCTAAATCCCAAATAAAAGCTGTTTTTTGCATTTCCTATCCTTTCAAGCTCATATAACGCTGGTAACGGTAGCGTAGAAATAACCAACGAAAACCATTATCCAAAAGGGTTCCGGCCCAAATACCGGGCAATCCCCAACCAAGCACAATCCCCATCAGATATCCTGTTCCAATGCGGATACACCACATTCCTATACTTGTCGCATAAAAGGGAAGCCGAGCATTGCCCAAACCCTGCCAGACTGCTGTATAGATGACTGTTCCTATCGTCATAGGAGTACCAAGGAGTGAAAAAAGTGTCACTAGAACACTAGCCTCCACCGCTAGAGAATCTGTCGTATAGAGATGAGTTAATGGTACACCCAAGGCATAGATACTAAAGGTCAAAGGCAACATGAGAAGCAGAGAAAGCCAAAAGGTTTGTTTGCTCAAACTAGCGACTCTTTTCCAATCATCTTCTCCAACCGCTCGAGCCACTTGCATGACTGTTGCTGTAGCCACACCAAAGGCAGGCATATAGTTAAACTGAGTCAAGACTTCTCCAACTGCATTCCCAGCCACTGCCTCCGTTCCAAAAGAAACGACCAAGGCAATGATCACTACATCTCCAGCTCGCATCATAAGCCGCTCTCCAGCTGCTGGCAAAGCTAAGGTCAATAGTTCCTTATCTAAACCAAAAGTCGGTTCCTCAAAAGGCAACTTTAATTGCGACCATAAAATCACAAGACCTACCAAACGAGACAGAATTGTCCCCCAAGCAACACCAGCTATCCCCATATCCAGAACAAAAATAGCTAGACTGGAAAAGAGAATATTCAAAGCATTTGACAAGAGACTAACATAAAGAGGCAGACGTGGATTATGCGTTGCACGAATCAAGGCTCCCAAACTAGTCATTAAACCTAAGAGAACAATCGATCCGCCTACCAAAGATAGGTAGAGTCCACCACTCTCAGCTACATCTCTCTCCGTCCCCAAAAGTCCTATCATCTCTTTCCCAGCGAAGATGGACAAAGCTCCTAAAAGAAAACTTAATAGTAAGGTAATCTTCAAGGCCTCAGTCACATGATAGGCTAGCTTAGACTGATCCTTCTGCCCCAAACTTTTTGAAATAACACTGGAAATAGCAGCTCCCAGAGCGATGAAAATCGCCTGGTAAATCGTGATAATATTGCCAGCTACTGATACACCCGAAATAGCTATCAAGCCCAAGTGGGCTACCAAGTAACTATCCACCATCCCCATGAGCATCTGCAAAAAGTTTTCACCCATAGCTGGTAAGGCAATATTAAGAATGTCTTTATTTTTCTTAAACAATCCTTCCTCCTTATGAAAAGAAACTCAGTTGGTTTCCCAACCGAGTTTACTTCCTCTGTCTTATGTCTTAAAGTCCTAGATAAGCCTCAACCTCTGCTTGCATATCTGCAGCCGCCACAGTTGTCTTGTGACGAACAGGAGCTGTTTCAAGCCCATCAACTGCTGGCGGCACTGCCACTCCTGAAATATCATGTAATTGAGCCAAGGCTTCAAAGTCGCCAAGCCCTGATTTTCCAGTTACAGCTTCTACTGCAACCACTGGGAACTTGTATGGACTAGCTGTTGATGCAATCACTGTCTTAGTCGCATCGCCAGTAGCAGCTTGATATTTCTTATAAACTGCCGAGGCAACCGCCGTATGTGGATCCTCGATATAAGAATCTGACTCATAAACACGCTTGATTTCTGCCGCTGTTTCTTCCTCAGTCGCATATTCAGCTGCAAAGAGGTTAAGAATCTCTGCATCAAAGTCTGTCAACTCATATTGTCCTTGCTTGTTCAAGGCATTCATGAGTTCAGCTGTTTTAACCGCATCATTACCCAAAAGATGGAAAATCAAACGCTCTAAGTTTGAAGATACCAAGATATCCATAGATGGACTAGTTGTTACCTTAAACTCACGCTTCTTGTCGTAAACACGTGTCTTGAAGAAGTCTGTCAAAACATTGTTGTCATTTGAAGCACAGATTAATTTGCCAACTGGTAGACCGATTTGTTTGGCATAAAAGGCAGCCAAGATATTTCCAAAGTTTCCTGTTGGTACTGTGAAGTTGACCTTATCGCCAGCCACAATCTCACCAGTCTTGACCAACTGAGCGTAAGCATACACATAGTAGACAATCTGTGGCACTAAACGGCCAATATTCATAGAGTTAGCTGATGAAAATTGCAGTTTATTGGTAGCCAACTTTTCACGAAGGGCTACATCGTTAAACATATGCTTCACATTAGTTTGCGCATCATCAAAGTTACCATCAATAGCGATAACATGAGTATTGTCACCAGTCTGAGTGGTCATTTGCAACTCTTGTACCTTGCTGACACCATCCTTTGGATAAAAGACGATAATCTCAGTACCAGGAACATCCGCAAACCCTGCCATAGCAGCTTTCCCAGTATCACCAGATGTCGCTGTCAAGATGACAATCTTATTCTCCAAACCATGTTTCTTAGCAGCTGTTGTCATAAAGTATGGTAAGATAGACAAGGCCATATCCTTAAAGGCAATTGTTGAACCATGGAACAATTCCAAGTTATATTGTCCGTCTAATTTCACCAAAGGCGCAATAGATGGAGTATCAAATTTACTATCGTAGGCATTGTTGATACAGTAGTCCAACTCTTCAGCTGTAAAGTCATCTAAAAATGCTGACAAAACTAACTTAGCAATTTCCTGATAAGAAGCATCTTTCAATTTGTCAAAGTCCAAATCTACCTTTGGATAAGTAAGCGGTGTAAACAAACCGCCGTCCGTCGCCAAACCTTGCAAAATAGCTTGGCTGGCAGTTACTGTATTATTGGCATCACGCGTTGATTGATAAACTAATGTCATTACTCTCTATCCTTTATCTATAGTCTCTTCCATTATATCATGATTTTTCAGAAAATTCTCCCTTTATAAGAGAAATTATAGTTCCAATTCTTCTTTCAAAGGCTGTAAATAAATCATTTCTTGTTTATTTCTCATCTTCAATCCTTCCTCAGCTAACAGAAGTAAGTCTTTGGAAAATTCAATAATCGTAGTTTCTTCCTCATCTGTAAGCTTTTTCTTAGAAAATTGTCGTCTTAAAGACTTGTAATCACAACCAAATTTCTTAAAGAAAGGTGCTGTTTCTAAGTAAACTTCTAACTTATCTAAATTAACCAACAATCCCAAGTGAAAGGCTGCAGAAGCAAAAGTCCTATCAAGCGGCTGAGTACACACACTACGAAACTCAACTGTTCCTCGAGTCGTTAAATCTTGGTACTGATAACTACGATGAGTTTCAAAATCCTTCTCTTGGGGGTAAATAATAACCTTATCCCCATTCAGAGTAAATGCCTGGATTTCAGGCATAGCCAAATAATCCCTTGCCTGAATCGGATAAAAATAATAGGTCTGCCCATCTCGTTCTGCAGTAAAAATCGCAGAATGAGCTAGATAGTCAAAAAAATCATCTTTATCATCAAAGAGTCTAGCATTAACCCCAACATTCTCTGTATAGATACCATGCATCGATTCTTCCCAGAAAATATCCCTTGAAATTTTCGTATCCCAATCCGCACCCGAAAACTCAGAGTTTGCAAATAAATAAGCCTTAGCCGCTTCAATTTGGGTAAAAGCATTGATCACCCGTAAGTAATTGAATTTTGAAACATCCAACTGAACCTGACTCCCACAGATAAAAGCACCATATTCAGGGAAATGATGTAAATCTGATTTAGTAATATTTCTACTCAAATTCAAATAATCCATCAACATCTGATAGCGTGGATAAGCCACTGGACAATTCTCATTTTTATCCCAGTTGGGATGGATACCACAGCCAACAATAGCATGATTTGATTCAGCTAACTTCTTCTGGATTGCTTCCATATAAATACTAAAACGTTCTTCAACTTCTTGTATCGTTTTAGCCTTACCAAATGCAAACTCAATCGTTGTATAGGAAACTTCAAACAAAATAGCATCCTGACTTATCGGATCTACTAACTGGATCGGATTGCCAAAATCATCTACCTTTTCGACAGTAAAATCTAGAGCGGAAAGTAAATAATGAAATAAATCTTTTATAACTTCAACATCTGTTGCATTCCCTTCTAAATTTGCAACAGGATATTCCAGCTCAATTCCAACAAATAATTCAGGATTTTCTTTAATATTTTTCAAATACCGATGTTTTAATAAATCGATAGAACGAGACATACTATCCTACACTTTCTTAATCTAAATAAAATTTGAATAACTATAATTATACCAAAACTAATATAAAAAAGGAACGAAGAATAACAACGTTCCTAACTCTATACTATACCGGCGGCCGGGGTCGAACCGGCACGTCCTTGCGGACACTGGATTTTGAGTCCAGCGCGTCTGCCAATTCCGCCACGCCGGCAAAGTATAACTGGGGTAGCTGGATTCGAACCAACGCATGAGGGAGTCAAAGTCCCTTGCCTTACCGCTTGGCTATACCCCAATAATATAAAATAGGCGAGTGATGGGGATCGAACCCACGCATGCCAGAGCCACAATCTGGTGTGTTAACCACTTCACCACACCCGCCATAATTCTATTAACACGGGCAGTAGGAATTGAACCCACACTGAAGGTTTTGGAGACCTTAGTTCTACCTTTAAACTATGCCCGTAAAATGGAAGGGGAGGGATTCGAACCCCCGAACCCGAAGGAGCGGATTTACAGTCCGCCGCGTTTAGCCTCTTCGCTACCCTTCCAAATATAAATAAATGGCGCGAGACGGAATCGAACCGCCGACACATGGAGCTTCAATCCATTGCTC
>OBUY01000658.1_pt1 | contig 12488 bp, 5 predicted proteins | sample 1475781 | NCBI WGS metagenome assembly OBUY01 (sample SAMEA2579912, study PRJEB22360) | human gut metagenome | biome: human gut; feature: human-associated habitat; material: faeces | place: Denmark | collected 2008/2010 | reverse complement strand
TACTACATGACAGGACAAATTACAGTAACGACTGCTAAGCCGTTAGCAGGTAAAAAAGTCTTTTATTTCATTCAGTCTATTCATGCTGCACTTGGCAGCAATGCTATCTTACCAGCTTATCGTACAGACGGCAGTTTGACACTTGGTGCTGAATATTCAGACGAACAAACACAACAAGGGCTTTTACTTGATAAAACAAGTACCAGCCACGAAATTGAGTTGACGACTAAATTTGCACCGAAGGACCCATCAGTTGATGTACTTGAACAAGCAAATGACACTGGTGAATCAGTCAAAATTTGGCGTGTGCTTGTTGATGAAACATTGAAAACACAAGATGGTGAACCTAAAAAAGATTTTTATCCTGCCAAATTTGGCTATGCTAAGATTGGTGATATTGAATATAATGAAGGTATTGAAGATATTATCGAAACTAGCTACACAGCAAGTATTGTCGGTAAGCTGAAAAATGGTAAATTTCCATTGACTGCCGAAGAAATTGCTTTGCTTGATGAGGTTTATAACTATCAAAACCCAGGTGAAACAACTGGCGATTACGATAACATCAAAACAAGCGGATAACACGTCAAAGGTTGGATATTAAATCCAGCCTTTATTTTTTAGTTAGGAGATAACTCACTTTATGGAATTTAAAGTTAAAAATAAAATCATTGAAATTAAGTTTGATTACCGCACAATGTTCAAAGTTGACAAACAACTTGCCACTAAAAATAAAGACACTGGTGCAAGTAACAACGACGGTGTCGGTACATTGTTTAACAACATTCTAAATCGTAATGATGAGGGACTTGTTGATTTAATTCTTTTGTCAGCTAACAAAGCGTTTAGTAAAGCTATTTCAGAAGATGACGCTATCACAGCGATTGAAACCTGGCTAGTGGATAATGACGCTGATGACACGGAAGGCTTGTTTGAAGAAATTCAACAAGAAATGGTTGACTCTGGTTTTTTCAAGAACAAGATTTTGAAATATATCGAAAACTTGGAAACAGCAGTAGAATACATGAAAGCGCAAGAGGACAGCGAAGCGCTTCAAGTCGAAATTACCGAAAAACTTATTGGCAAGATGAAAAGTGCACTATCTTAACTGAATGTGCACGTCTTGGTTTAACAGACTTAGAAACAATCTACTCTTGCAACAAATGGGAACTTGACGCAATTTTAGAGGGGCTTCATTACAGACAGATTGATTTTCGCGAAAATCTATCAGAGCTTGCTATGGAAATGCGCTACACTATGAATGCTAAACGTGCTAGTGCAAATAAACTTAGCAAGAAAAAAGACAGAAATAAAGTTAAACAAGCCTTTCATGCAAATAACAATAAGCAAACGACTAATAGTAGTCTTGCTGAACGTCTGCAAAAAGTCAATGACCATTTCATGAACAGATAACACAGAAAGGGGGAGTTATATGGCAGAATTTGATGGCTCAATTTATGCCTATGTCGGTGCTGATATTGCTGATTATCAAGCGGCAATGAATAAGATTACAGCTGCAACACAGCGTGCTTTTGAGAAAGCACAGGATGCAGCTGTGAATAATTCTAATCGTTTAGTTCAACGTGTTGGTCAAATTATGGCACAGTTGGCAAACAATGGCGAATCACTTGGTAAACGTTTAGGAACAGCATTTAGCACAGGCTTAAATCTGTCTATTGGCGAAATTCAGCGTATAGCTTCATCAATTGGCGAAAAGATTCCTCAGCCCATAAAAAATGGGTTTAATACCGCTTTAACAGCTATACAGAGTGGTGTCAACTCAATAGCTAATAAAATCCCTCAGCCTATTCAAAACGCTTTTACAAAAGCAACTAGCTCAGTTTCTAGCTTTGCTACATCGGCGACTAGCAAGGTTAGCTCAGCATTTAGCACGATTAGTTCAAAAGTAAACAGTGCTTCAAATACAATCAGTAATTCTTTTGTTGGGAAAGTAGGAAGTAGTCTTACTAGCTTAAGTAGTAAAGCTGCAAGTGTTGCGACTAAAATGGCTAGTTCGCTTGGTTCTGGCTTTTCAAATTTGTCTAGTAAGGCTACTACTGCACTAAATGGTATTAGTTCAAAAACGGGAGAGCTGGGAAATAGTATTACTAAAACTACTTTGACAGTTACAGCTCTTGGTGCGGCATTTGCAGTTTTTCAAGGGTTTAAGGCTGCGGTTGTTGGTTCAGTTTCAAAAGCAGCAGAATTTGAAGAAAAAATGAGCAACATCAAGGCTCTTACTGGTGCTAGTTCTGAAACAATGAAGCAATTCAATGCTGCTGCTCAAAAAGCTGGTGCGGATACTGCATTTTCAGCCAGTGAAGCAGCAGACGCTATCGCTGAGTTGAGTAAAGCAGGGGTTGATACAGCCTCTATTTTAAATGGTGGTTTGACTGGTGCTCTTAACTTAGCCACTGCTGGTGAACTTAGTTTGACGGAAGCAGCGGAAGTGGCTTCAACAGCGCTTAACGCCTTTAAATCTGATAATTTAAGTGTTACCGATGCAGCTAACCAGTTAGCGGGTGCAGCGAATGCTTCAGCAACAGATGTCCACGAATTGAAATACGGACTTTCTGCCGTTGCGGCGGTTGCCTCTGGTGTTGGTATGTCATTTAATGATACAACTAACGCTCTTGCCGTATTTGCTCAAAACGGTCTTAAAGGTTCTGATGCAGGTACATCTCTTAAAACAATGCTTTTGAATTTGTCGCCACAAACCGATAAAGCGGCAGCTCAAATGCAACAATTGGGCATTATTACTGCTGATGGAGCCAATCAATTCTATACAGCAGAAGGTAAGCTTAAGTCATTTAGTGAAATCTCACAAATATTACAAGATAGCTTGAAAGGTTTGACTGCTGAGCAACAACAGAACGCTCTTAAGACAATGTTTGGTACTGACGCCATTCGTGCTGCTAACATTGCTATGAAAGAGGGTGCTGCTGGTGCAGATGCCATGCAAGCTGCAATTAGTAAGGTAACTGCAGCGGATGTCGCTAAAGAAAAACTTAATAACTTAAAAGGTGCTGTTGAATATCTTAGTGGTTCATTTGAAACATTACAAATCAAAATTGGAACAGCGGTTTTACCAATTTTGACAGATTTAGTTCAGTGGTTAGATAAGTTAGTTAGCAAATTTAGTGAATCAGCTGGATTGCAAAAATTCTTAGATTCACTAACAGCTTTAGAACCTGCTCTTGACCATATTTTGAATGGTACTAAGTTAACAGCTGACCAAATGTCTAAAGCACAGGATGCTGTAAGAAATCTAACACCTGCCATTGCAGGATTAGTTGGTGCATTCGCCTTTGGTCCTGCTTTGACAGATTTAGGACTACTTGGTACTGGATTAGGGATCATCGGAAAAAAAGCGAATTCATTTAGTTCTATCATAAGCAATGCTTTCACCAACGCAGGTGGATTAATTGGTGTTTTAGCTGGTAAAATGAATGGCTTATCAGGTATATTTGCAAATGCAGCAAGTACTGGTCTATCTGTGTTAGGTGGAATGACTTCGACAATGGGAAGTATTGCCAAATTAGCACTTGCTTCAATTGGACCTGCGGCAATCCTTGGTTTGGTCATTGCTGGTCTTGGTTTGATTAATAGTCAATTTGGCGCACAGATTGACCAGTTACTAGCTACAGTTACCACTAAAGGACCACAAATCATCACGAACTTGGTAAACGGTATTACTAGTCAAATTCCAGCATTGATTGCTAGTGGTGCTGATTTAATCGCTAAATTCGCTAATGCATTTACTGTCATGTTCCCAGTTTTGGTGCAAGCAGGTGTTCAATTAATCTCTAGTCTTGTTCAAGGCGTGGGAGCTAATGCTGGTAGCTTGATTGCGTCTGCTATTCAAGTGATTGGTACATTTGTTAGTTCGATTGCTAGTGCATTACCACAACTATTGTCTGTAGGTATGGACTTTATTGCAAATGTCGTCAATGGTTTGGTTCAAAATTTACCTTTACTTTTACAATATGCGCAACAGATTGTTGATAATTTTGGTCAAAGTTTATCTGCTAACATGCCAAACATCATTTCTAAAGGTATTGAGATTATCACTAACTTAGTTCAGGGAATTATCCAGAATTTGCCAACAATCATTTCAATCGCTACGCAGGTTATTACTGGATTCATCACAGGCTTAGCTAGTTATTTACCACAAATTTTACAAGGTGGTATTAAAATCATTGTAATGTTGGTACAAGGTATTCTTCAGAACTTACCACAGATTGTACAGTCAGCTGTTCAAATCATTCAATCATTGATTCAAGGAATTACACAAAACTTACCGCAAATTATTGCTGCAGGCATTCAACTTGTTGGTCAATTAGCAGTAACAATTATCCAAAATATCCCACAGATTCTGGCAGCAGGTGCTCAATTAATCATGGGGCTTGGTCAAGCAATGCTTGAAGCTATCCCTAACGCTTTGAAAGATGTTTGGGACGGTATTAAAAACGGCTTTGGTTCGTTGTGGGACACAATCACTGGTAAAAGTTCTGAAACTACTGCGAAAGTTAGCAGCGATGTCACTCAAATGACTAATGCAATTGCTGCAGGAACAGGCCAAATGAGTGCACAAACTAGTGCAGATACAATGGCAACGCTAAATAGTATTAGTCAGAATACTGGTCTTGCCAATTTGAATGCGACTAGCAACGCAACTCAAATGGCGTCAAACGTCAATGCGCAGACTGGTATCATGAGTGTTCAAGCACTTAATGATTCAATTGCTATGGCAAACGGTATTAATGCTGGTACAGCACAAGCAAGTACGAATGCAACAACTAATGCTCAAAATATGAAGAGTGAAGTTAACCGCATGAGTGGTGAAATGAGCTTCCAGACAATCAATGATGTTAATAATATGGCAAATGGCGTTGCTACTGGAATGACTACAGCAAGTACTAATGCAACAACTCAAGCGCAAGCTATGGCAAACGGTGTTAATACAGCAGCATCAAGCATGAACCTTGGTGCTGTCAATCAAGCATTGAATTTATCAGCTGGTGTATCAAGTAATATGCAAAATGCACAAGCAAATGCAAACAATTCAGCAGCTGTTATGAATAGCGGTGTTAGTGCAAACATGGCATCAATGCAAGCTAACGCAAGTGGTTCAGCTAGTGGATTATCAAGCAATATCACATCTGAGCTTAATTCAGCCGCTTCATCTGCTAACTCAGCATCATCACAAATGGCGTCAAACATCACTAACAACTTCAATAAGGCTAAGTCATCTGCAACATCATCAATGAATGGCATTGCAAATGCAGTTAAAAGTGGTATGAACAAAGTGACTAGCAGTGTTCAATCTTCCGGAAATAAGATGAATTCTACATTTACTAATTCGTTTAATAAAGCGAAAAGTGCTGCACAATCTGGTATGAACGGTGTTCGTTCAGCTGTTCAAAGCGGCATGAATGGAGCTGTTGCAGTAGCAAGTAGCGCAGGTAGTCACATGGTATCAATCATGTATAGCACGGCTGGTGGTATGCAATCGGCTGGTTATTATGCTGGTGCTGGTTTTGCAAGTGGTCTTGCAGGCTCAGCAGGCTATATCTATGCTGTTGCAGCTGGAATCGCAGCACGAGTAACAGCAACAATTCGTAGAGCATTAGATATTCACTCACCATCTCGTGTGATGAAATCACTCGGTGGCTATACTGGCGAAGGCTTCGCTATTGGCATGTCTGACTGGATAGGTAGAATCAACGAGCTGTTACAGACCAAAGCTGGGGTGTCAACGGCACTATGGCAATTGCTGGTAGCGTTAGCACATCTGGTCTATCATCTTCACTTGATAGCTTGTCAGACGAAGTGAAAAACAGTGAATTGTCACAACCGGTCTTTGAAGTACACAACGAATTGGTTGGCGACAAGATTTATACAACTGTGAAAGAACGTGAAGCGAGAGAAGATGCTAAAAATGATTATTTTAATTATTAGAAAGGTGAAACATGGATTTATTAATTACGAAAGGAACGGCATCAGTCAAGCTGTCTGACTACGGCTTTTATAATATTAATATTGACGACAGCGCACCTGGAATCTCTCTTGATAAGCGTTCTGTCACTGGTCGTAACGGTACAGTATTTGGTGGTGCAACATTTACTGCTAAAGTCATTAAAGTGACTGGACGTGTAGCTGTTACGAATGTCCAAGAGTTCTTAAGTTTAAAAGATGATGTATTTGGCTTGTTACTAGATGACGAGCCTTTTTATATCACTAAAATGTACCCAATCAATACTGATTTTTATAATTTTCAAATCCCTGGTCAAACGGCTGGGGATTTAGATTTTGTAAATCAACCACACACAGCTTGGCATTATCGTTGGAAAGTCACTGCAGAAGGCGAAGCTGATTTCACTTTTGTTGGCAATTATGGTCGAGGATTAAAATATGATTTTTCAATTAATTTTATTACTGCTGAATTGCCATATGGTGAAACAACTCCGAAGACAGTAACGCTAGCTAATAATCAAATTGCTTATGCTGGAACTGCTAAGTTATCACAATTGGAAGTTCCGTTTGTTGTTGAATTAACAGCAACAGGTAATCAATCAAACTTTTATCTTGAAATTGGAGATAATCGTTTTACTTACTCACAATCAGGCAATATTTCTGCAGGTGATATTTTTAAAATTTCTGGCATTGAAACAACAAAGAATTTAGAAAATGTTAATGCACGTACTAATTATGCGTACTTTGTTATTAAACCTAGTCCAACAAAAAAGGTTAGTTACAAAACTGACTTTAAGGGCACAATAAAAATTTTAAACTTTAAAGAACTATATAAATAGGAGGTGATAGTTTGATTACATTTTTAGATGAAAGAGATGTTGAGCATGGTGCACTTGCCACTATTAAAGTTACAAATGCTGTTAACGGTGAACGCTCACTGACTGGTGAAATTGAATCAGGCGATTATGTCCTAACAAATATCGAACGTGGCTGGCGTTTACGTTTTGATGATGAGTTTTATGTAGTAACTTACGCAAAGCCAATTGATGATGGTAAAGGTACGCATGTTACTTTTGACGCTGTTCATCAATTTTTTTGGGACTTTGATAAGTCATCAGTGCATGAACAATTAAATGATGGTTCGCATACGTTCTTGACTTACCTTGATTTCATATTCACTGGCAGTGATTACACGTATACAATTGACCCTCTATTGAAGGTCTATGCTTTTGAAAAACAATCATTTGGTTATAAGAGCCGTCTAAAATTATTTAACGATATCATCACTTCATCAGGTGTTGAATTTCAAGTAAATGGCAAAGTTGTCAGAATCCTAGAAAAAACAGGAACAGACTTATCTACAGTCGTTCGTAAGAATTTCAACATGAATGAGCTCGGCATTGAAAAGCATATTGGTGATTTTGTCACTTACCAAAAAGGTTTTGGTGCGTGGATTGATGAGAATGACCACTCAAAGGGGCGTTTAGTTACTGAATACACTAGTCTATTGGCTAGCGTATACGGAAAACTTGAAGCTGAACCTTTAGTTGATGAACGTTATACACAAGCAGACAACATGATTGCTGCATTAAAAGCTAACGTTGATAATTCTTACAGCATCTCGATTACTCTTGACATGGAAGATTTAACTCGTGCTGGTTATGATTATACTCAACCTAGAGCAGGTGATTACATCATGGCTATCAATGAAACATTAGATTTTCAAGAAAAAATTAGGATTGTTTCATTTACTAGTGAATATGATGTATCTGGTCAGTTGGTTAAACATGAAGTGACTTGTAATGACATTGGTGTAGTCAAGAAATTATCAGCAAGTTACAACTTAACTAAAGAACAAGCTCAAAATGCGTCAGATTCAGTCGGTAAAGCTGTAGAAATGGCTAATAAAGCACTAGTTTCTGCAGATGGTAAAAGTACTGTTTATTTTGGTAATGAATTTCCAAAAAATGAGCCAAAAGGTACATTACATAAAGGTGACTCACTTTATTTGACAGTCGGCGACACAACGAAAATGTATTACTGGACTGGAGCAGATTGGGAAGAGCTACCCATCGTTAATGATGTCGAAGCATTCAAAGAACAGATTGCTGATGAACTAAAAGACGTTCCAAATCGTGAAGAATTCGAAGCGACTATTACAGAAAAACTTGCTACTTCAAAATCTGAAATTAAAACACAGATTGACACAGCTAAAACACAGGCAGAATCAAATGCTAAGGCATACGCTGATGAAATCAATCAAGCAACAGCAGGAGTAGCGGAACAAGCGAACACAGCTGTCAATAGTTTAAAATCTGACTTAGCCAAAGTCAAAACTGATTTAACTACCACAACGTCAACTGCAAATGCTGCTAAGACGTCAGCGAGTGAAGCCAAACAGCAACTTACCGCAGTAGCTAATGATTTGTCTAAAGCAAAAACAGACTTGCAAAACGCAGTTAGCGCAGTTGACACGAAAGCTACTAACTTGCAAAGTGACCTAACCACAGCTAAACAAGACTTGCAAGCACAAGCTAGTCAGTTGACTGCACAAGCCAACGCACAGTCTGAACTAACCAACCGTGTCTCATCAGTTGAAGAAACCGCAAATGGTACGAAGACAACTGTCAGTGAATTAAGCAAAACAGTAGATCAAAATGGCAAAGACATTACAAGTGTTACTGCACGAACTAAAGTGGTTGAAGATGACTTGGCAGGAACTAAAACAACGCTATCTCAAGTTAAGACTACAGCTGACAGTACCAGTCAAAAAACAGCTACTTTAGAAACTGGGCTGAATGGGCTAAGTGCGAAGTTTGCTAGTTTGTCGGTTGGAAATAAGAACTATCTACCTGCTTCACGAGTGGTCAATCGTGGTTGTAGTAATTTCAGTTACAGTGATACATCTAAGATCTGGACAATGACGGTACCAGCAAGTTCAACGACTTTTGGTAATGGTATCACGTTCAACACAAGTGGTCTTAATATTCTTTTAAATGGTGGCGAAACACTATTCTTTGGCTTGATGATAAAGCCAAATAAAGCATGTTCTTTTAACTACGACGTTAACAATGCCCTGTCTGGTACAACGTCAAATGATAATGACGACACAAGTAAGCGAGCATGTTCCCCATCCAACAAAAGCATTCCAGCAAATGTTTGGACGAGGGTCTGGTTTAGCTATACAGCTAAGGCTAATGTGCCGATTACAGAATATAATTCTAATTTTTGTATTGTCAACAATACCGAACCAGTCGCTGTTGAAATAAAAGAGGTTGTAGTTGCTAAGTCAAATGTACCTGTTGATTATCAAACGCCAGATGCTGAACTCGAGCAAAAAGTAGCTGAATACAAACAGAACGCAGACCAAAACTATGCAAGTTTGCAAACGACCGTTCAAAATCTGGATGGTACAGTGCAGCATAACAAAGCTGTCGCAGACCAAACAGCGCAAGGTTTTAAGACACGTATTGAATCGCTTGAAACGTACAAGAGCGGTGAATCAACACGAGCTAACCAATACTTCGAGAGCGCTAAGACTGAAACAGCTCGTCAATTGACTGCTGAGCGTACGGCGATTGCTAAGGATTATGTGGCTAAGTCTACGTACACTAGTGATGTGACTGGCATTCGTAACGACTTAACAGCAACGACCACAACGGCAAACACGACCAAGACAAATCTTGCTAACTATCAAGCTAGTAATGACAAAGCGGTGGCCAACTTGCAAAGCAATCTACAAACAGCGAATGGCAACATTAGCAGTTTGCAGACAAAAGTTGAAGCAGTGCCTGGGCAAATCACAAGTGCTGTTAGTGCGGTTGAAGGCAAGATTCCAACTTCGGCCGGTGGCAGAAATCTAGCTCTAGGCACAAGCGCCGATTGGAGTTCTGGATGGACAAACTTTAATGGTCAAAATAATCAAACCAACATTCTTTATCGCATTTATAATCGAGGCTTTAAGATTGGTGACAAGATTAATGTTCGGATTGTTTTGAAATACAGCAACATTGTAGCAGCTGAAGGACAAACAGCTTCAGGAATTGCACAATGCGCAGGAAATGTGACTAACTGGGGCAGAGGACAGTTAGACTCTGGTAGTAGTTTTAATTTTGATGGTAGCAGTGGAGAAATCGAACTCAAAGGTACGACGGTAGTTGATGAATATATGCTCGAAAACGAGTACTGGAACTGGCATTTACGTGTCGATTATGTCACGAGTGGCAAAATTCAGTGGAAGGAAGCTAAAGCAGAGGTCGGTGATTTACCAACACCGTGGTCTCCAGCACCAGAAGATACAGCCACACAAATCAGCAATCTGTCTAGCAGAATTCAACAAACCGCAGACGGCATGACATTGCTTGCTACGAAAACAGAGCTAAATAGCGCTAAGACTGAATTGCAATCTGGCATTACCACAGCAACTAGTAAAGCCGATAACGCGCAAGCTACCGCGAACAGTAACGCTCAAACAATCAGCACACATACGACACAGATTTCAGCACTTAATACAGGACTTTCTGCAAAAGTCTCACAGACTGATTTCAATACACTGTCTGGTCGTGTAACGACTGCAGAAAACAACATTACGGCTAAAGCTAATGAGTTGAGCAGTAAGATTACGAGTGTGGAGGGAAAAATACCGACCAGTTCAGGTGGACGAAATCTAGCACAAGGAACTAGCAAAGATTGGTCTAACCCGTTTACAGGATTCTCAGGAATTCAGAACACTTGCCCTAATCTATATAAGGTAATAACAAATGGACTTGTAGTTGGCGACACATTTAAAACACGTATTGTTCTCAAATATACTAATATTAGACCAGCAAGTGGAAAGACCGCTGAAATTTGGTTGCAGGGAGCTGGAAATGTTACCGCTTGGAATAGTGGAGCCTACCCGTCTGGTGGCGGGGGGCGCAGGTCGTTAAGTGGAAGTGGGGAAATTGTCTTTGAGTTAACTGACAAAATCATTGCTGACCACTTAAAAAATGACTATTGGAATTTGTCTTTTAGAACTGATTGGATTGCAAGTGGTTCGCTACAATGGAGACTTGCTAAAGCTGAAAGAGGAATGTTCTTCACCGACTGGTCGCCAGCTCCAGAAGACACTATTAGTCAAATCAACGCCGTATCTAGTGAAATCAAGCAGACAACAGACTCAATCAAAGCCAGTGTATCTTCGTTGGATAAGTCAACAGTTAAGAGTGCTAGCTTGACGATCAACACAGACGGAATCGTCATGAAGGCAGGCAAGTCAACGACTGATGTTGCTAATGCGATTGGTTCTTATTTTGCTGTTAATCAGAATGCTATTAACTTATTCTCTGACAAGATAAACGTCAGAGGTAGCATGATTGTTGACGGTGCTATCACAAGTAATAAGATAGCTAGCAAATCGATTAATACGGCACATTTGAACGGTAAAATCATTACTGCTGACGTGATAGCCACAGGAGCGATTACAGCAAATGCCATTAAAGCAGGAGCGGTAACTACCGACAAGATGACAGCGAACAGTATCAATGGCGACCGTATCACAGCTGGCACATTAGATGCAGCCAAAATCAAAGCTGGTAGCATTACAGCTAGTCAAATTACAAGTGGCACAATTACCAGCGCACAAATCAAAACAGGAACAATTAGTGCAGCGAATATCGCAGTAGGTGCGATTACCACAGATAAAATAGCTGCTAATTCTATTAATTCAAGCAAAATTGTATCAAGTGGTATTACAGCGAACGTTATCAAAGGTGGCACGTTGCAATCAACGAATGGCTCAACAAATTTCGAGCTTAATACTGGTAAATTGTTTTATAACAACAATAACACTGGTGTGTTCCGTGTTCAAAATGGTGCAAGTACGATGGGGCTTAAGTTTTCAAATACGTCAGTTACAGTAAATGGCACTAGTCGAATCTTATCGCGAACCATCTTAGGTGGTGACCGTCGCGAAACTACACTTGATGATGGTAAGTGGGACAAAGGTGGCTTCAGTGGCCTTGTCATCGAAACGATTAAAGGTGTCGAACCCGCTACCAACGAGCACGCTGATGCTATGCGTGTGATCAGTGATAATATTTATTTCACACACACATACAGCGCAGATTCGCCGACTGGTATAAGTGCACATGGGTGGAAAATGGAAACATACGCGCCTGATAGTTCATATTCAGGGAATATTGTTTTGAAACCTTATGGGATAAATTATAGACAGTCAGATATCATTGTTGGCGATGTTCGACTTGACAACGGTGACGGTTCTGGATATTGGATGCGTGCCACTATTAACACTTTGAAAAACTGTTTTGGGCACATCCTTAATGGAGGAACATCTTCGCAAGCGTTAAATGCTATACGATCTGAGCTTAACAAAATCTCTGGAATATAAAAAAGGGGGAGAAAAAATGAATAAAACTCAGGAACTAATTCAACAAAAACTAGCGTTAGAAATTGCAAATAAAACACTTCAACTTGCAGGTGTAGAAGCGGAGCTAGAACAAGCACGAGAAACA
>OBUY01000646.1_pt1 | contig 12646 bp, 6 predicted proteins | sample 1475781 | NCBI WGS metagenome assembly OBUY01 (sample SAMEA2579912, study PRJEB22360) | human gut metagenome | biome: human gut; feature: human-associated habitat; material: faeces | place: Denmark | collected 2008/2010 | reverse complement strand
TGGCTATCTGTTTATATTATAGGGTTTATATCATATATCGTCAAATACGGATAAATACTATATAGAATTTACTCGCTAAAATGTAGCAATCTAGATGTTACCTTTTTCTTTTATAATTTTATAGCTATGTGACAAATTTCTCTCATATTTACAAGAACATAATTATTAAATATAATTAAATTATTTAATAATAGTTTATAGTGTATAAATGAGAGAGGGTTTTTATGAAACGTGTGTGTAAAGCAAACCTATCCCTAGCAATTGCATTGACGATTGCTAGCTCTGTAGTGCCCTATGTTATGGCTGAGGGCATGACTATTACAGCCACTAATGGTGGATCATTTAAGGCTGGTGAAATGACAAACCACATATCTACAATTGAAGCAGATAATGGTGGTACAGTTAGTATTGATAAGGCTGTTGCCGATATTGGGTATAATAATAAGCCTTTCATTAGCAGTAAAGGTGGCAGTAAGGTTACCCTTAAAAAGGGCGTTTATGATGTTAGCAATGTGAGTACTCCTATTGCGGTGGCTCAAGGTGGTACTGTTAATATTGGCGTAGACGGCAACAAAGGTAATTTTATCGGTAACGACTTATCTTTAGTTGGTGATGTTATCGTTAAAAGCGACCCAAATCATGCGTCTGAGATCAATATCGGAATCATTGGTAAAGAATCTCTTTGGGACGGTTTAGCCTTTAATTTAGCAGATAAAGATGCAAAGAATCCAAGTCATATCAATGTATTCCTTGGTGACTATGGTTCTTGGGAGCTTTTCTATCAAGGCGGCTTGCATGAAGGTAAATTAGATGGTGGTACGCAACCTAGCCATGTACATCGACTTGTAGGTTCCAAGAATCGTAACTATGCGAACATGGTAACCCAAAGTGAGCATAATCAACTTTATGTAGATAAGCTTGAAGGTCATGTAAACTTTATCTATGACCCTAATGATGAAGGTGGAGATACTGAGGATCCAAGCTATCAACCACCAACAAAAATCTATAATGGTTTGACTCCAGATGCATTCTGGGGTGGCGATATTCACATTACAAGTGCAGCTCCTGGTGCAGCAGCTCATGTGTACACTACTCAACGAGGTCTAGACATGTCCTCTGAGGCCAATGTGAATAAGATTTTAGATAACTTGGCTCACAAGATGTACTATCATAACTATGTTAATGGTGAAAGAAACCTTCAAGGCACAGTAGCCATTGCATCTAATGGTTCTGAATCTGGTCGTTTTAAAGTGCTTACATCTGGTCATGCCAAAGAAGGCGATATTACATGGCAAGCAGATAAAGATGGTCAAGGTAAATACGTATATGGTGAAAATAAACCAGCACCGAAACCAGAAGTAAAACCAGAGCCAGCTCCAGCGCCTAAGCCGGAAGTTAAACCAACACCAGCTCCGGCTCCGAAGCCAGAAGTAAAACCAGAACCAGCTCCAGCTCCAAATCCGGAGGTGAAACCAACACCGGCTCCGGCTCCTAAACCAGAAGTGAAACCAGCTCCAGTGCCAGATCATAATTCTCACATTCATGTTATCATGGGTGATTTTGATACACCTCATATGCGCGGCGCTCGTTCTGCCATTATGAGTAATATCAACGGTTGGAGAACATTGACAGATAATATGTATCATCCACGCGTATTGCAACAAGGCGAACCAACAGGTATTTGGGCTCGCGTTGGGGGCGGTAAATACAGCTTCAATGCAAAAGGTATCGACACAGATACAACGTATACACGCATTCAAGGTGGTTACGATACTAAAACTAACAGCGGTTGGATTGTAGGTGGTCAAGTTTCTTACCTTCGTGGCAACGATGATTATGTATTCAACGGTACTGGCAAAGAAAAAGCCTTTGCGGTTGGTGCGTACGGCTTGAAAGATCTTGGTAACAACCAATATATCCACATCGAGTCTCAAGTAGGTCGTACATCTAACGACTTCACAGTTCGTAATGAAATTGGTGAAAGACTGTCTGGCGAGACTAAAGCTAATGCATACTCTATCGGTGCACGCTATGGTAAAACTGTGAAGCTTTCAAATGGTACATACATTGAACCACAAGCACAATTGAGCTACACTCACTTCGGTGGTGACAGCTTCAATGCAGGCAGCATGCATGTAGAGCAATCTGGTGTGAGCAGTACAGCAGGTGGTCTTGGCCTTGAAATCGGTAAAAACTTCGGGGCAGGTAACATCTATACTCGCGTTGGCGTGAACCATGCCTTCTCTGGTACAGTGAAAACTGCGTACACAAGTGGTGCTACTACTAAATACACATCCGAAGACATGAAAGGTACTTGGACAGATCTAGCATTCGGTGGCCGCTATGGCTTCAATGCTAATAACAGCATCTTTGCTGACCTTAGCACAGGTCTATCTGGCGACTATAAAGCAGGCTGGTCTGTAAATGCTGGGTTTACACATAAATTCTAATATACTGGTTACCATATAAATGTATATGGTAATAATAGAATAAAAAGAAGCCCCATGTATTGGATATAACTATCTAATACATGGGGCTTCAATAACTGGATAACTGAAAGGCCATTTCATCAATTTTTTGTAACTTTGAGATGAGCCCGACGGTTCTACTCGTTTGGCTATCTGTTTATATTATAGGGTTTATATCATATATCGTCAAATACGGATAAACAAGTTTATATTAAACAACTTTATATGGCTATTATTTACCATGAGGCAGCGAGTCAATCGTTGCCTCTTTTGGTATATTTTTATCTAATACATATCAAATCTTAATTATCTCTAAAATAAATGCGTATAATTCATTTACAATTCACTAAAAATGATGTAATATTTTAAATATATTTTAAAAGTGTTAGAAAAAAGTTTCTTTATTATGAGAGTGTATATCTGTCTTTTACCGTATATAAAGGCTAATAAATCAACTCATAGATATATATTCAAGTATGAAGGAGCTTTCACAAATGTGATTGTATTGTAAGTGAAATATTGATTGAGGTATAAGAGGATGAAAGGTAGTAATAAGATTTTATTGTCTGCTGTTATGATGACCTTATTGTCATCTACGATGGCTATGCCTGTTACATGGGCTGCAGCAGGTATTAATTCTGATGGACGTATTTTTGCAACTACTGCTGATAGTAAATTTGAAAGTACAGGTAATACGACTGCAAATGGTGTAGTCGCATCTGATGGTGGTCAAGTTACCATTGGATCTTTGGATACTCCTGATGCATCTCAATTGCCTAAACGCTATCGTCAACCAGCTTTCATTACAGGCATGCTAAATAACAGTTCCATTCAAGTGGATGGCGGGGTTATGGACGTGACTACTGCACCATGGAAGTCTCCATATCCAGTAGCGTTTGCATATAATAGTAAAATTAATCTCGGCATTGATGATGCGGGTACTGTAAAACACAAAGTGTTTAATATGCAAGGTGATGTGCTGGTATCTGATAAAATGATGCCTCCTCATCAAGAACAGCAACCATCTGTGATTAATATCGGTCTCGGTCGTGCACATAACAGTCCTAACCAGTTCTCCGGTAAAGCTGTGAACACCTTAGAGGATAAAGGTGGCGAAATCAACATGACCTTTGATGGTGGCATGTGGAGCCATGATAGCATGGGCGGCTTGGAATCTTTCAAAATTGATGGTAAAACAGAACGTAGTAGTATTAACAACCTCACAGGTACTCGTACGCGCGAAGGTTTCAGCCGTATTTCCCAAGATTCTCGCAGCGACATTCATGTAAATAAATTGGACGGTCATATTAATGTTATTTATGACATGACTAGTGGTACTGGCTTAAATTATGCTAAACCAGGTTCTAAGAAAGACGGCCTTGATCCGGCTGACATCGAGGGCGGTAACTTCATCGTAAAATCCACTGTAGCTGGCTCTGGCGTACATGGCTATGTAACAGGTGATCATCTTGATACTTCTTCTGAAAGCAATGTAAACAAGATTTTAGATAACTTAGCCCACAAGTTCTATTATGAAAACTATGTAAACGGTGAAAGAAACCTTTCTGGTACTGTATCCATCGCTTCTAAAGGTATCGTGTCTAGTTACAAAAAAGCATTGACTACAGACCAAAAAGAAGGGGATATTACATGGAAAGATGGTAATGGCCAAGGCTCCTATGTGGTGCCAGAACCAAAACCTACACCGACTCCAGATCCTAAACCAGTTACACCAGTAACTCCAGATCCAAAACCAGTTACGCCAGTAACTCCGGATCCAAAACCAGTTACACCTGTAACTCCAGACCCAAAACCAGTTACACCTGTAACTCCAGATCCAAAACCAGTTACACCAGTGACTCCAGATCCTAAACCAGTTACACCTGTAACTCCAGATCCAAAACCAGTTACGCCTGTAACTCCAGATCCTAAACCAGTAAATCCTAATCCTGTTATTCGTGGTGCTTATGATACACCTCATATGCGTGGTATTCGTTCCGCTGTAGTAGGAAATATCAACGCTTGGCGTACATTAGCTGACGATATGTATCGTCCTCGTGTATTGCAACAAGGTGAACCAACTGGTATTTGGGCTCGCATCGGTGGCGGTAAATACAGCTACTCTGGCAGCGGTATTGATACAGCTACAGATTATACACGCATCCAAGGCGGTTATGATGCTAAAATCAGCCGTGGCTGGACTGTAGGTGGTCAGGTATCCTACCTTCGCGGTTCTGAAGACTATGTATTCGATGGTTCTGGCAAGGTTAAATCCTTCTCTGTTGGTGCGTATGGTTTGAAAGACCTTGGTAAGGATCAATATGTACATGTAGAAATGCAAGTAGGTCGTGTATCTAATGACTTCACAGCGCGTAATGAAATTGGTGATGCTATGTCTGGCGATGCAAAATCCAATGCGTACAGCATCGGTATTCGTTATGGCAAAACATTGAAATACGCTAATGGTTTCTATGTAGAACCACAAGCGCAATTGAACTTCACACACTTCGGTGGTCGTAACTTCAACGTAGGCAATGTGTCCGTTAACCAATCTGGTGTGAATAGCACTTCTGGTAAACTTGGCCTTGAATTGGGTAAACAATTCGGCAATGGCAACCTTTATACAAGATTTGCTGCAGGTCATGCTTTCACAGGCAATGTAAAAACTGCATTCGCTAGTGGTACAGCTGTGAAATTAACAGAACAAGATCTTAAAGGTACTTGGACTGAACTTGCCTTCGGCGGACGTTATGGTTTCAATAGCAACAATAGCGTATTTGCAGATGTTGCCACTGGTTTGTCTGGTGACTACCAAGCAGACTGGGGCGTAAACGCAGGCTTCACGCATAAATTCTAAGGGTAGATTTATTAAATAATCCTTTATATAATAGCTAACATATAAAGCCTCCTAATAGTAGAGTCATAACTTTATTATTAGGAGGCTTTTATAGTATCTATCATAGAATTAACTATATAGCACCTATTCATTTTTTTTCTAATGTTACGGGAAAGTTATATAGACGAAATACGATATATTGTGTATACTAATGGAATTAGTAAGCATATTAGAATCATTATTGATAGAGGCTTACTGTATTAATAAATTTACCATGCTTAGTATGGGGATCTCTATGGGGATAACAGTTCCTAAGGAGATAATATCTAGTGTATGATAAATAAAGTAGCTCTGGGGAGGGCGCTTTAAGAGAGGAGAACTAATGAAATTAATTAAATTATTACCAGTTATGGCAATTGCTTCTGTATGTGTTGCTGGCCAAGTACATGCGGCACAAGATCCTTTGATGATGCCTGAACAACCTGCGGCTCCTTTGACTGCAGAACAACAAGAAATCTCTCTTGCTGTACCTAGCGAAGAGGTAAAAGCTGTAGTATCCGAATTCGCAGCATTCCAATTGGGTATGAATAATGCGTTAATCAAAGACGACAACCGTGTAATGTCTGGTCAACAACGCTATACTAATAACGTGTTGTACTACATGAACGTTCGTCGTAGCTGGTACATTACAAGCCATCGCTATAAAAAAGATAGCTATGCTCGTGTAGCATTAGATCGCTTGTACTTAGATTACAAAGAATTTTTCACAAACCACACAACTGTGTCTGACATGAACAAAGCTGAATATGAAAACCAAATTTTGGCAATTCTTGAAAAGAATACAGCTAACATGTCTAATGATGAATTGCGTTTCTACATGAACGAAATGGTAATCTACAGCTTGAAACAAGCTATGCGCGATGGTAACAACCGCGTTAAACGCATCCGCTAATCGGTATATATAACTATATATCTATGAAAGAGGTAACGGCATAGGCCGTTGCCTCTTTTGTTTTCAAAACAAATGCCCTCGTAGGAACAAATTCTACGGGGGTTTGTTTATTAATTAATTATATTATCTGATCTGATCTATTCTTTATGAATTATTATTTATATTATTTACATATTTTTTCGATAGCAGTATAATCTACTTGTAGAATTATGAGGAAAGTATGAAGGAGAAGTGTTTTGTAGTGTAACAAGGGAGGCGTATGATTATGAATCACGCAAAGAAACTACAATTATTAGCAGTACTCGGAGTTTTGACTATATCTTCGGCAAGCTTGGTTCAAGCTGCAGATATTCCTGTTGTTTCCACTGGGGGTGCCACTTATAACATTGGTTTACAAGGTTGGTCATCTTTCACTAACTCAGATAATGTACATCTTGGTGGTCAAACTGGGGCGGCTAATAGCGATCCCTATTCCCATGCAGGGGATCCAAATGCAAAGGGTAATAATATTGCCATCGGTCGTATTGCTTTGAATGGTTCTCAAGGCGGTGGCAATGTAGCATTAGGTGCTAAAACCTTCTTAGAAGGTAAAGGTGACTATAACTTCTTAGGTAACTTTGCGGCAGGCTTTAAATCAACTATTTCGGATACAATTGCGGTAGGTTATTTTGCAGGAGCTGGCTCTGAAGGTAATAAAAACGTATGGCTCGGCGCTTCTCAAGCTGGCGGTAGTAAGGGGAATAACACTGTATTAATCGGTTCTAACTCTACAGTAAATGGTAATTTTAACTATGGCATGGGTCATGGTGTTATCTTTAAAGGCGATAAGAACTCCGCTATTGGTGCATATAACAAGATTGAAGGCAACCAATCTGGCGCCTTTGGTGTAGGTACATATAATGTAGATACTGTTAAGGGGGATAACTCATACAGTGTGGGTAATAATAACCAAGTCAGTGCGAATAATACATTCGTAGTGGGTAATAATGTGAAAACATCGCTAGATAATGCCGTTGTATTAGGTAATAATTCTACTGCTGAAAGTAGTGATGTAGTGAGCACTCCTAGTTATACCTACAATAATGGTGTTACTGAAAGATTCGCTGGTACTGCTCCTGTGTCTACTGTATCTGTTGGTGCGACAGGTCAAGAACGCACTATCACTCATGTTGCAGCAGGTCGTATTACGGCGGATTCTACAGATGCGGTTAACGGCTCCCAGTTATATGGTACAAACCAACAAATTGATGTATTGCATCGCGATGTACGCCACGTGGAAAAAGAATCCAACCGCGGTGATGCTCGCGCCGCAGCACTAGCTGCATTACATCCACTACAATTTGATCCTGACCACAAGGTTCAAGTTATGGGTGGCTATGGTCACTACAAGGGCGAAAATGCATTGGCTCTTGGCGTAGGTTACTATCCGAAAGAAAACCTACTTCTTACAGCAGGTACAACTGTAAGTGGTGATTTGATGACTAATGTAGGCGTATCCTATAAATTTGGTGAAAATAAAACATTGCCTAAGATTTCCCCTGCATCCTATAACGCATTGGAACAACGGGTAGATACATTAGAAGCACAAAACAAAAAACTACAAGAAACAGTAGATATGCTTGTGCAAAAACTTAATGAAAAATAGGGTTTAAAAGATATGAAAGAGGTAATAACATGGTTATTACCTCTTTTTTATATACATATAATAGTAAAATAATACGTTTCTAGTGAGTACTTATCTTGACATACATATACATTATTCGATACACTAATATATATTTCATTTATTGTTCATGAATTTTAAATGTAGAGAGTAATGAAACGTATTGTGTGTATCGCCTTGAGCGCCCTATTGTGTTGCGTGGGTACAGCTGAGGCAGAAAAACAACAATTACATAATGATAAGGGCGTAGTGTCTGCAGAAACTGATGCTCAAACAGAGCGCATGAAGGCCGCATCAGAGGGCTTTCACATTACGCCTGCTGCCACACCGGACCATGTGATTGGCCAAGGTGGGCCGCTCATCATGGATCGGCAAGATACTAAGACCGTGCAGTATAGCAATGTGGATGCAGTGAACCGCGCCATTAATGCGGTGGCTATGTCCAATGTATCTAATGCTATGTATGGTGCGAAAGGTAAGCCGTGGATGCGACGCACTACACTGAGTTTTCAGTTCCAAGAAGGGTGGAAGCCGTTGTATTCTGCGGAGACTATTCAGCCTCTAGGTCATTACGATAATACCTCTCGTGATGTGTGGTTTACGCAGCAGCGCATTTCTCGCGCCTCTGATACGGGTACTACCCTTAACGTAGGCATTGGGTACCGTCGTATTTCCAAGGACGACCGTCGTCTCTATGGAGCTCATCTATTCTATGACCATCGCTTCTTAAATCGTCACGATCGACTCAGTGCTGGTCTTGAATATATGTCTGGTGAAAGCGAGTTTCGTTTTAACTGGTATGGTTCTGCTTCTGATGAGCGTGTTTTGGATGCGAACCTGCATACCTTAGAGCGAGTATCTAATGGTTATACCTTAGAATATGGTAAAACCTTTAAAAATGCGCGCTGGGCTAGAGTCTATGTTGAAGGCTATCACTGGAACCAGGATCGACAAGCTGATAAGAATGGTTTGCGCATAGGCTCTGAGATGCAACTGACGCCGCGTGTATCTATAGATATGGGGTATAATAAACCGGAACATAGCTCTGGCGGTGCATATGGTAAAATTACGTTCCGTTTAGCGGGAGCTCCGATGGCTTGGTATGGTGGCAAGCATCGTTTAGAACAATCTGCAACGGTTCGCGATAAAATGCTCAACCTCGTAAGACGAACTAATACGGTTTTTGTTGAATAATAATTTTGATAACTGAATAGACAAATTGAATGGTCATGCCATTTCCTGCATTCATTTTATTTTAATGAAAATTAAATGAAAAATAATCTACTATTGTTCCTATATAAGTGATATACTCTAGGTAAGGGAAACGTTAGTGTTCATATCAATTGTTCTTTAAGATAATGGCTTTTTATAAAAGCCATTATCTTATTATTGATGCCGTGTGATCGCCCGTTCATCTTAGTTACTCTCCAACTATTTAATAATCTTTGTGTTGTGTTTACTTCAAAATCTCTCTCTTTTAATAACAAACCTATATCATACGGCACCGGTAAGAGGTTCGCCTTCCTCTTACCAAAAAAGGGTAGTTAATCCTCCTCGATTAACTATCCTTTTTTATATTCTCTTAATAGATATATAAATTACTGTTTACAAAATTCGTATACGTGCTACAATATTCATATAAAACTCATGAATAAAAAGTGAATTTTAATGCAAAGAGAGAATAATTGGTTTTGTAGTTTGTAAATGGAGGTTCTAAACTATGAACAAACGGAAACGTTTATTAACCGTGTTGATTAACGGTGTGCTATTGTCTAGCTTGTGTATGGTAGCTAGCGCTGCAGATAATGTAGCTGGGGCAGGTAGTGGCGTAGCTATTGGCACAGGCTCTAATGCTCAAAGAGATGGAGTAGTTGCTATCGGTAAAGGTGCACACACCAATTATGCTGGCGGGTCTGGCTATGCTAAAGTTAATGGTGATGTAGTTATCGGTGAAAATGCAACAACCCATAGTTATTATGATCAATCTGGCTCAGTAGCTATTGGTAAGAATGCATATGTAGAAAATACGATTGGTCGACAAGAAAAGTTATTTGCGTTTAATCAAACAACTTTTAATACTTTTGGTATGGGAAGTCTTCCACAACAGCCAGATAAAGTTGTTACTGGTGTAGCAATAGGTGATAATACGTATGTTCGTACTGGTGGTACCATGATTGGGTCTCATAACTATCGTGGGAAAATCGGTGATATTACTGTCAATACTGACACTTACGCAGAAAAGCGTAAAGCTGGACTAGGCTTATATTCAACAACATTAGGCTCAAATAGCTTTACCAATGGTACTGTTGCAACTACTACAGGTGCTTTAAATGTTATTTCCAGCAATTATGATGGCAATAATATTGCTAATGCAACTAGAAATTTTGGAGCTACTATTAATGGCTCTTTAAACTCTATTGAGTCCGCTACAGCTGCTAATAACTATTCTGGATTAAGCAACACTGTTGTTGGTACTGCTAATAGAACCAATAATTCTAATGGTTCTTTAATTTTCGGTGCAGGTAACGAAATTACTAACTCTATTACTGATATAGATGCGGGTGCAATAACACCAGGTCTTTTTGGAGGTCCATCCTCTGTAACTAAATTATCAGAAGATGTGCGTAATTTAGTAAAAGATAATAAATCTGGTGGATCTACCTTAGCTATTGGTGGCGGCAATAAAGCTGATTACACACAATTGACATCAATGACAGGTGTTAATAATACTGTTACAGGCACTGCTGGTAATGTTGCAAAATTGAATTACGTAACTGGGTACAATAATACAATTACTAATGCATCTAATAATATTGTAATGGGTAACGATCATACCATTACTGCTGATAATACAATTGCTATAGGCGGACTTTCTTCTGGCGAAACACGCTCTGTTGCCAATACAACAACTATTGGTTATGATGCAAAAGCTTCTGTTGAAGGCGGTGTAGCTCTTGGTTATAAATCTAATGCGACAGTAGATAAAGGTGCAGCTGGTTATGATATTAGTACCAAAGCAGCATCTACTGATACAAGTTCCACATGGAAAGCGACTGCAGCAGCTGTATCCGTTGGTGATGTAGCTAATGATGTAACACGTCAAATTACATCTGTTGCAGCTGGTACAAATGATACTGATGCAGTAAATGTAGCGCAACTTAAAAAGGTAGAAACTAAAATCTCTACTGTTGAAGCAGATGCTAAAAAACATACTACTGTAGTAGCTGGTGCTAATACGACTGTAACATCTGGTACAAATGCTAATGGCGGTGCAGAATACAAAGTATCTGTAAACAAAGACTTAGTAGAAATGAACTCTGCTAACTTCGGCAAAGCAACTGACGACGTTCGTGCTCGTATCGATAAAGACAGTGCTCGCTTCTTTAACGGTAGCGAAAATATCGGTATTACACCTAAGGGTGTTCAAATCGAAAATACAGATACCTTAGAACAAGCAAAATTCGATAAATACGGTATGTACGCAAGTGAAGGGGACAAAACAGTTTACTACACTACAACTGGTATCAGCGCTGGCGATCAAATCATTAACAATGTAAAAGCCGGTGTAGCAGATACTGATGCGGTTAATGTATCTCAACTTAAACGCGTACAAGATCAAATTGCAGCATCTACTAGTGTTACAACTGTAACAGCTGGTGACCATATTAAGGTAACACCAACTGTAAATGGTAATACTCACGACTACAAGGTATCTCTTGCAGACGATATTGCAGACCAAATTACAAATAACACAACAAATATCACTAAAAATACAAATGATATCAAAAATATCAAAGGTGACTTATCCAAGATGGATAAACGCGTCAATAAATCTGTAGCAGGTGCAGCAGCGTTAGCAGCATTGCATCCACTTGATTTCGACCCAGATGCTAAATGGGACTTCGCTGCAGGTTATGGTCATTACCGCAGTGGTGATGCGGCAGCTATCGGCGCTTTCTACCGTCCTAACGAAGACGTACAACTTAGCGTAGGTTCTACTGTAGGCAGTGATGAAACAGTATTCAATGCTGGTTTATCTGTGAAAGTAGGGGCTCATAGCGGTGTATCTCGATCTCGTGTAGCGATTGGCAAAGAAGTATTAGCCCTTAAGAAAACTGTAGCTGAACAAAATGCTCAAATTCAAAAATTGACTGCATTGTTGAACGGCGTTGCTGGTACTAAGATGAAAGCCGATCACACAACATTGTTCCCAGATATCCCTACAAATCACTGGGCATATGAAGCTGTAAGCGATTTATCCCGCCGTGGTCTTGTAGAAGGCTATCCAGATGGCACATTCGGTGGTGACCGTATGTTAACACGTTATGAATTTGCTCAAATCGTATACCGTGCCATTCAAGACGGCGTAACAGTTAATGATCGCCTAGTAACAGAATTTAGCCCTGAAATGGCTTTGTTCCGTGTTGATACTGTAGCTAAAAATGCTAAAGGTGAAGCAACAATCGAACGCGTTCGTGTTAATAAAAAATAAGGATACTATTAGTTTATAGTGTTCACACAACTTAATAAGTAGCTACTATGCATACCTCAACTCCACCCCGAGGGCGCATAATAGTGAATCAAAAAAGGAGTAACTGATATGTTCAGTTACTCCTTTTGTAGTTGTACGCCGAATAGGCATGACTAAACCCCCAGTTAAACTGGGGGTCGGTAAAAAATTCTTAGAGAAAAGGAAAGAACCTCCTAGTGATAGAATGAAGTTGGTC
>OBUY01000643.1_pt1 | contig 12717 bp, 14 predicted proteins | sample 1475781 | NCBI WGS metagenome assembly OBUY01 (sample SAMEA2579912, study PRJEB22360) | human gut metagenome | biome: human gut; feature: human-associated habitat; material: faeces | place: Denmark | collected 2008/2010 | reverse complement strand
CCACTCAACCACTGCGTCTTGCTCGACAATCCAAAAACAATTAAGAGGCTAGGACTTTTGTCCCAGCCTTTTTTCTTAACCATTTCTTAACTAGACCAATTTTCTTGAATTTCCTAGTTGACAAACAGAAAGAAGCATTGTATACTGACTTCGCTGGTTATTTTTTAGGCAAATTAGACTAGACCAATTTTTAAAAAATAACTGAGAAATCGACCATGGGTCGTTTGACTAAGTAAAGGGGAAAGTATAGCAAGGGCTATATCGTAAAAACTATGTGCGGAATCGTTGGTGTTGTAGGAAATACAAATGCTACTGATATTTTGATTCAAGGACTTGAAAAACTCGAATACCGAGGCTATGACTCTGCAGGTATTTTTCTGGCCAGTGAAGGCCAGAGCCAATTGGTAAAGGAAGTTGGTCGCATTGCAGAATTGTCGTCTAAGGCAGAAGGTGTTGAAGGAACAGCTGGGATTGGACATACCCGCTGGGCCACTCACGGAAAACCAACTGAGGACAATGCTCACCCACACCGTTCTGAAACAGGTCGCTTTGTGTTGGTCCACAATGGAGTCATTGAAAACTACCTTGAAATCAAGGAAGAATACCTAGCAGGTCACCATTTCAAGGGGCAAACCGATACAGAAATCGCCGCCCACTTGATCGGAAAGTTTGCGGAAGAAGAGGGCTTGTCGACGCTTGAAGCCTTCAAAAAAGCTCTCCACATCATCCGTGGAGCCTATGCCTTTGCTTTGATGGACGCTGAAGATCCAAGCACCATCTACGTGGCAAAAAATAAATCACCACTCTTGATCGGTCTTGGCGATGGCTACAATATGGTCTGCTCAGATGCTATGGCCATGATCCGTGAAACCAACCAATACATGGAAATCCATGACCAAGAGTTGGTGATTGTCAAAGCTGATAGCGTTGAAGTCCAAGACTATGATGGACATGTCCAAGAACGGGATAGCTACACGGCTGAACTCGACCTTTCGGATATTGGAAAAGGGACTTACCCTTACTACATGCTCAAGGAAATCGATGAGCAACCAACTGTGATGCGTAAGTTGATCCAAGCCTATACAGATGAATCTGGTCAAGTAGTGGTAGACCCAGCTATTATCAAGGCTGTTCAAGAAGCAGACCGCATCTATATCCTTGCGGCTGGAACTTCTTACCATGCAGGATTTGCATCTAAGAAAATGCTGGAAGAATTGACGGATACCCCAGTAGAGCTCGGTATTTCCTCTGAGTGGGGCTACGGTATGCCGCTTCTCAGCAAGAAACCACTCTTCATCTTTATCAGTCAGTCTGGTGAAACAGCTGATAGCCGCCAAGTATTGGTCAAAGCAAATGAAATGGGCATTCCAAGCTTGACAGTGACCAATGTTCCAGGTTCCACTCTTTCACGGGAAGCGGACATGACTATGTTGCTCCATGCGGGTCCTGAAATTGCGGTCGCTTCCACCAAGGCATATACAGCTCAAATCGCAGCCCTTGCCTTTCTTGCCAAAGCTGTTGGGGAAGCGAGTGGCAATGAAAAAGCCAAAGCTTTTGATTTGGTGCACGAATTGTCGATCGTTGCCCAATCGATCGAATCAACTCTTTCAGAAAAAGAAGTGATCGATGAAAAAGTCCGTGGCTTGTTGGAAACAACCCGCAATGCTTTCTATATCGGACGTGGCCAAGATTACTATGTTGCTATGGAAGCCAGTCTGAAACTAAAAGAAATTTCTTACATCCAATGTGAAGGCTTCGCAGCGGGTGAGTTGAAACACGGGACCATTGCTTTGATCGAAGACGGTACACCGGTCATCGCTCTCTTGTCTGATCCAGTCCTAGCTAGCCACACACGTGGGAATATCCAAGAAGTGGCAGCACGTGGGGCTCATGTCTTAACCATTGCAGAAGAAAATGTCGCGAAAGAGACAGATGATTTAGTCTTGACGGCGGTTCACCCTTATCTCTCTCCAATCTCAATGGTAGTGCCAACCCAATTGATTGCTTACTTTGCGACCCTTCATCGTGGACTCGATGTCGATAAGCCACGCAACCTTGCTAAGTCTGTAACAGTTGAATAAACTTGTCTATATAGAAAAAATGAGGCTAGGACAAAAGTCCTAGCCTCTCTGTTTTTGGTTTGTCGAGCAAGACGCAGTGGTTGAGTGGGCTCTACTACGCTGATTCCATCAGCTTTTACAGCCCTACTCAACTGTGCGGAGGTGGGACGACGAAATCGAATTCTAACGAATGACCGATTTCTGTCCCACTCTCATTTGCCTTATTTATCAAAACCTTGCAAGGCTTTGAGGCGTTCTTCTGTTTGTCCCTTGGCATCTAGTTTTTTACCTTGGTAAACAGCAGATTCCCATGATCCGTACATTGGATTTGGGAAGATGATGAATTTTTCACCAAATTCTTTTTGCAATTCTTCTAATTTCTTGTCGCGATCAGCTTCAGAGGTCTTAGAGAAGTCTGCAAAGTCCACTAGGTTGTCCCCAAAGAGTAAGACAAGATTGGTCTTTTCTTGCACAGCTTGGCGACGACCTTCTTTTGATTTGACACCTTCTTCTAAGAACATGAGGTGGTCACGTCCTTGAACCGGAATGCCTTCTTTTTCAAGGTTCTTGATGGTATCATCTACTTGAGAGGTGGTACGGTCAGAAATGTAGTAGATTTGAACCCCATTTTGATCAGCATATTGAAGAAAATCTTTAGCACCTGGTACCGCTTTTGCGGCTGCTTTTTTCACCCAAACATCCCAATCTTTAGGATTGAAGGCCGTGCCATCTTTGACGTTTTGAACTTGGTAAGGGCTATTATCTAAGACAGTTTCGTCCAAGTCTAAAACGATCGAGTAAGGCTTATCAGAAGGCGTTTTTAGGATTTCCTTCAAACGGTCCGTAGCGACATTGTATCCTTGCAAATACAAGGCCTTTGTTTCAGCAGCCTTTTGGTACCAAAGGACAGACATGGTATTTTCTTGTGAGCGCTGTTGGTCATAGGTCAATGTGACCTGATTTTTAGAGCTCGTTGAGCTCGCTTCTTTTGTTTTTGTTGTGTTGCTTCCACAACTGGTCAATAAAATGACAGAAGCAAGAGCAGAAATGATGGTAAAAGTGGTTTTTGTTGTTTTCATAAACCGTACACTCCTTAAAATTATTCTATAGAAATTATACTCCTTTCAATCTTGCATGACAAGAAAGAGACAGAGACAGTTTCCTCGATAATGAGGAGACGTGAGAACCAAAATGTGTTGATCTAAAAGGATTCGTTGTGCCAAAACACCTATTTATTTATCCCAAAAGAAGGGGTATAGTTTTATATTATAACCGGATCAAGAAAACATCAAAGCTGTCTTTTTCTTCTATTATCAAAAAATGGATAAGAATTCGCGCAAGTCTTTATTCGCAAGGACTTGCGCGTTTTTGCTACTCGCTTCAATAAAGAAAATTTAAGGACTTGATAGGGAAAATATATTAGTCAGCAACCTTTCCAGGTGATATCATGGTTACAAATTTCAGAAGTGGTAGCGTAGAACAAAGGATCTACTAGCCAAGAGTTGAAGGAGGTTGACACAGCATGAGTAAAAAAGAATTGGTTCTTTCTGCCATTCGGGGTGAAGCAGTTGAGCGAATCCCTGTAGGATTTTGGATCCATTATGTGACCCAAGAAGAAAAAGAGTTGGGTCTAGACAATCCGGCCGTAGTTGAAAAGAGTATCAAAGGACACCAAGAGTATGTTGAAAAAATATCCCCTGATTTTGTTAAGATCATGAGCGATGGATTTTTCCGTTATCCGAGTGCTCTTTATTCGAGAGAGATCCAATCGATCCAAGAATTGAAGAACATTCAACCGATTGGAGAGCATCATCCTTGGATTGAAAAACAGATTGAAGTCGTCAAGGAGATTCGTTCCCATTTTCATGAGGAGATTGCTTCTTTCTACAATATCTTCTCGCCTATTTCTTATTTGAAACGCTGGTTTCGAACGGATCAATCCCGTGGGGATCAAGTGATTGCAGACTTTCTCAAGGAAGATCCAGAAACCTTGGCCCATGTCCTTGATGTGATCGCAGGAGATATTGCCATTCTTAGTCGTCGTTTGATCCAAGAAGCAGGTGTGGAAGGGATTTACTTCTCCACCCAGCAGGTCCAAGATGAGCGCGTGACAGAGGAAGAATACCGCAAGTTCATTAAACCGAGCAACATCGCTGTCCTAGAGGCGGCTAATGAGGCAGGTGGCATTAATATCCTTCATATCTGTGGTTTTGAAGGAGCCAGCAATGAAGTGGACCTCTTCAAGGATTATCCAGCCCAAGTCATTAACTGGGCAACCCATCATGAAGGCCTGAGCCTAGCAGAAGGTCGCAAACTTTTCGGAGATCGTGCCGTTTTGGGTGGCTTTGTCAATGGCAAGAACGGCTTGCTCTACCAAGGGGAACGAGCAGCAATCGAGCAAGAAACGCGTCGCTTGGTGGCAGAAGCCGGTAGTCGCGGTTTGATCCTTGGAGCAGACTGCACGGTGCCAGACGATTTCCAATTGGAACGCTTAGATTGGGTACGCCAGGCAGCCGTCTTGTAAGAAGAAAGGAGAGGGAGATGAAAAAGATTCATGTGTGGTGTATCGTGATGACAGTCTTGTTTTTAGTCTTAGGGCTTGCAAAATCTACTGCAGCAAGTACTCAGGTCAAGGCGAAAAAAGATCCAGATATGGCAAGACTGGAGAAAATCCCAGCCCATAGCCTCTCCCTTATTCGCCCGTCTGATGTGGCAGGCATTCTCCTACTTGATGGCCAGTGATAAAAAAAGATGAAGAGCTTGATAAAAAATATATATTAGTCAAAGCATGATTGACGTGTTAAGATAACAAGCAAGAAAAAAGAGAACGAGGTAAGAAGATGTCTACAAAAAGAGAATTAGTATTAAGAGCTTTTAAAGGAGAAGCAGTTGATCGTGTGCCAGTTGGATTTTGGCATCATTTTACAACAGAAGAAGAATGGTTAAAAGGATTTTCCAATCCGGAAATTATTGAAAAAAACCTCAATGGCCATCAAAACTTCCTTCACAAGGTCCAACCAGACTTTGTTAAACTTATGAGTGATGGCTACTTTGCTTATCCAAATCCGGCCATCCACAAAGGCCTAGAAACTATCTCAGACTTGGCAGGGATTGAACCCCTCGGAGCGGATCATCCATGGATCACAGAGCAGGTCGAATTGGTCAAAAAAATCCGTGCCGATTTTGAAGAGGATATTGTCGCCATTTACAATATTTTTGCTCCGGTGACCTACTTCAAATGGTTGGTCGGAGAAGTTTCAGGAGGAGATGACTTGATCGCAAACTTTATCGATCAAGATGCAGCAACTCTTAAAAAAGTATTGGACACCATTGGCCAAGATATTGCCAGCCTGAGCCAACGGATTATTAAAGAAGCAGGAGCAGACGGGATCTACCTCAGTGTTCAAAGCATTCAAGATGCGCGTGTGAGCCAAGAAGTGTACAAGCAAGTCATTGCGCCAAGTGAACTCCATGTCTTAGAAGCAGCTAATGAAGCCGGTGGTGTCAATATCCTTCATATCTGTGGCTACGAAGGAGCTCGCAATGATATCCACCTCTTCACAGACTACCCAGCCCAAGTCTTTAACTGGGCAGTCGGACCAGAAGGCATCAGCTTGGCAGAAGGACGTGAAATCTTCGGTGGTCGTACCGTCCTAGGTGGCTTTGAAAATGGCAAAAATGGCCTTCTCTACAAAGGAGACAAGGCTGCGATTCAAGCAGAAACCAAACGCATCATCGCAGAAACTGGAACCACAGGCTTGGTGATCGGTGCCGATTGTACCATTCCAAGTGACATTGATGAAGAACGAATCGAATGGGTTCGTGAAGCTGCAGCAGAATAAGGAAAATAGAAAGAGGGAGAACAACATATGAGTAAAAAAACATGGATTATCGGTGGAGTGGCCATTCTTGCCATTGCAGGTGCAACCATTCTTGGACGTAGCTTGAACCATGCAAACGACAGTAAAGGCTCAACAGGATCGAACAAGGTAACCACCTTGAAAGTAGCCCACACTCAAAACTATGTGCCTTACGATTTTGTCGATGAAAAAGGGCAATCAGATGGTTATGAAGTAGCTGTTTTGAAAGCCATTGATGAAAAACTGCCAGACTACAAGTTTGAGTACACTGGAACGAGTGATGACGATCTCTTGATCGGCCTAGAATCTGGTAAATACGATATCGGAACCAAGGGAGCTTGGTATACCGAAGAACGTGCCAAGAAATTTATCATTCCAAAAGAGGCAATCGGAGCTAGTATTATTGGATTTACTGTGAGAAAAGAAGATGCCAAGAAATACAAGAGCATCGATGACTTTGCCAAAGAAAAAGGGAAATTGGTTCCGATCTCCCCACAAAATGCGCAATGGAATGTCATCAAAGAATACAACGAAAAGCATAAGGACCAACAAATCGAATTAACAGCTGCCGAATCGTTCAAAGTGGCAGATGCCTATGCTTGGGTTCTGGAAGGTCGTTATGATGCCTTCTTTGACATCAAACTTTCCTTTGAAAAAGCTGTCACAGATAAAGAAGGTTCCTACCACCAATATGCGGACAAACTCAGCTGGTTTGCCTACAAAGGAATTCCAACTTACCCATTGATTCATAAGGATAAGAAAAACGAAAAATTTGCGGAAGAATACAGCAAGGCTATCAAAGAATTAGAAAAAGATGGGACACTTGCTAAATTGTCCAAAAAATATTTCGGTGAAGATGTCTTCAGTTATGTAGATAAAGAGAAGTAAGATGGAACTGGGTGCGCATAGCCCCAGCTTCCTTATTTCTATCCGGATAAAGAAAGGAAAAGAAAGATGGTCTCATACGACATTTCCAAGGTCTGGTCATTTCTTCCAACCTTGGTCCAAGCCTTGCCAGCGACCCTAGCTTTGATGGTGTTAACGACGGTTCTTGGTTCTGCTTTTGGCTTGGTTTTGACCTGGGCACAGGTATCAGAAGATAAGGTTGGAGCAGGCCTTGCTAAAGGCTATGTCTTTACCTTGCGTTGTACCCCTCCGATTGTCTTACTCTTTTTGGTCTTTTATGGGCTGCCCCAGTTCTTGAACTGGTGGTTGGGCATTGACATTGATCACTGGTCCAAGTTTGTCTTTGTCCTTGTGGCCATGTTTCTTCTCTTTGCTGCTATGATCTCTGAGGTCTTCAAGGCCGCTTATTTGGCCATTCCAAAAGGACAGATGGAAGCAGGCTTGAGTATTGGCTTGACGCCAGCTCAAACCATTTGGCGGATTGTCCTTCCCCAAGCCTTTCGTGTAGCTCTTCCCAATATGACGACGGCCATCTTGAACCTTATGCGCGATGCCGCTTTGGCTTATACCATTGGCTTTATTGATATCATGGGAGCAGGAAATAACTTGATCAGCCGCAATCTTGGGAACTATTCCCTCGAGACCTATACAGCTGTAGCGGTGATTTACTGGGGAATTGCCCTTGTAATCTCCTTCTCCGCTCAACTCCTTGAGAAACGACTCAGTGTAACAGAAAGGTAGCTTATGGATTTTAATTTTATTAGTAAAACATTTCTAGCCACCTTGGGTGGTGTTCCAGTGACCCTTCTGATCATGGTCGTATCCATCCTCTTGAGTTTTTTTCCAGCCCTCTTTTTGGCACTCGGCCAGATCTATAAGGTCAAAGGGGTTCGCAGTTTCTCAGTGGTTTACTTAGCCTTTATTCGCGCGACACCTCCGATTCTCTTGATTCTCTTCTTTTACAGTCTCTTTCCTAGTCTTTTAAATAGCTTTTTTAAGAGCATTGGTAGCCACTTTAATGTCTTTGAGATCAATCCCATTTACTATGCCTTTATCATCTTTAGCTTGATGACAACAGGAAGTCTGGCTGAAATTCTCCGGTCAGCCATTCTGACGGTGGATAAGGGCCAGCTAGAAGCAGCGCAAGCCATCGGTTTGACCAACCGCCAAGCCTATATCCGCATTGTTTTTCCACAAGCCTTGCGTGCAGCCCTGCCCAATCTGTGTAACCTGGTCATCAACTTGGTCAAAGGAACCTCTCTTGTCTTTGTCATGACCATCAAGGATATCACCGCCATTGCCAAGGTCGAAGCCTCCTATGGCTATCAATATTTTGAATCCTATCTCGTGATTTTTATTCTTTATATTGTCATTTGTGGCCTGATTCAGTGGGGATTCAATCTCTTAGAAAAACGCCTGACACTCGCATAGAAGAAGGAGAAATAAGAAGATGTTAGAAGTAGAACACGTATCGAAAAAATTTAAGGACCACCAAGTCCTGGTAGATGTTAATCTCAAGGTTAATCAAGGGGACGTTGTCGTCATTTTGGGGCCATCTGGATCAGGAAAAACAACCTTCCTTCGCTGTCTCAACCACTTGGAAAAGGCGGATACAGGTCACTTAACCCTAGGTGGAAAAGCATATGACCTCTCCAAACTCGGTAAAAAGGAAATTTTAGAAATCCGCCAAAAGACAGCCTTTGTCTTCCAGCATTACAATCTCTTTGCCAACAAAACAGCGCTTGAAAATATTTTAGAAGGCCTAGTTGTAGCCCGTAAGATTCCAAAAGAAGAAGCCATCCAACGGGCAGAATCCGCCCTTGAAAAAGTTGGTCTCCTCGCTTACAAGGATTACTATCCTTCTCAATTATCAGGTGGCCAGCAACAGCGGATCGGAATCGCACGTGCCATCGCAGTCAAGCCAGATGTGATCTTGCTGGACGAGCCGACTTCAGCGTTAGACCCAGAGTTGGTCGGGGATGTACTGGCTGTCATGAAGCAATTGGCCCAAGAAGGAGTGACCATGGTTGTCGTGACGCATGAGATGAGCTTTGCGCGTGATGTGGCCAATCACGTCGTCTTTATGGATGGCGGGCACATCATCGAAGAAAATGAACCGCATGAATTTTTCAACAGTCCAAAAGAAGAACGAACCAAACAATTCCTTTCGCGAATTTTATCCGATGCCACTTATAGTGTCGAATACATGATTTAACAAGAGGAGGCTGGGACAAAAGTCCTAGCCTCTTAATTGTCTTTGGATTGTCGAGCAAGACGCAGTGGTTGAGTGGGCTCTACTACGCTGATTTCATCAGCTTTTACAGCCCTACTCAACTGTGCGGAGGTGGGACGACGAAATCGAATTCTAACGAATGACCGATTTCTGTCCCACTCTCTTTTGATTCTGGAAAAAATTATTTTTAAAAAAAGAGCCATTTTCGAAAATAATTACGAATAATATAAGTGAGAGGGAAATATGACTGATAAAAAACAACGATTTGTACTACTATTCTTACTGACTTTGTTTCTAGGAGGTTGCAGTCTTTTTACAGATAAAGCTGCTGAGAGAAGGGAAATGATTCAGATCGCAGAAAGCACGAAAATGGAGCGAGCGATAAAACACTTGTTAATCAGTATCGATCCTAAAGCTTTCACTTCAGAAGGAGTCATTCACTCCTATACCCTGATAAAAGGTGAATTGGAATACAATCCAATGGGAGGGATGAATGTCTCCCTCGTTATCAATGGCGATAAAAAGTTAACGATCGATACGACTGTTCAAATGGAAGATTCAGGACAGTTCGAAGCAGGTAGTTACGGTATTTCAGCAAAATTAGATGATCTGTTAAGTAAAGCAGAAGAAATTGGGAAATAAACTCATTTAGGTAAATACCCCTAATATAGGTAAATAGAAACATTTCTGGATCAAAACCAATATGTTACATTAATAGCTAGTGCTTGTAACGATTTGGCAATATTTTTTAACAAAAGTAACATTTCAGGTATGGATGTAATTTTGTATAATAAATTTTAAGAAAGCTGAAGAAAGAATGGGAAGAAGATGAAAAAAAGTAAATTTATTGTGTTGCTAATGGTAGTATTTAGCCTGAGCTTAGGAGGCTGTAGCTTTTTTAATGGACAATCTTCCAAGAAACAAGAAATGATTCAAATCGCAGAGAGTAAGAAGATGAAGGTAGCGATTGAAAATATGTTGAAAAAATTAGACCCTAAAGCTCTTACTCCAGAAGGAAAAATAAAATCATATAAAATTTCTAAAGATGATTTAGATTATAATCCGATGGGAGGGATATTAGTAAAAATAGTTATAAATAATGATGAAAAATTAGTTTTAAGCACAACTATACAAGAGGATGCTACAACAGGGAAATATGAAGAGACCTATTTTGGGGAAACAGAGGAGTTAAGTGATTTATTAGATAAGGAGTGATAATGGCTAATAATTTAAATTTCAATGATCAACAAAATGTTAAAACTGCCCTACTTGAATACGAAAAAGATGTCAAAATAAATGGAAAGTTTAAAATTGGGACGAAGAAAGACGAATACATTGGTAATGTCGCCCATATTTATGATAATGTAAATGATAATGAGGAGCAGGTCTTTGTTCTTACTAATAACGGTCAAGGCACGCAACAAAAAGCAGTCCCCTATTCTGCCTCAGATGAAGATCGAGCCCAAATCCATGACGTGACAGTCTTGATGAAGGGATCTGAAACTGAAATAAGTACACAAAAATTACTCCATGATACATTTACGGATTGGATAAAGACAGATTTGCCAGCAGCTTCCAATATTTTGAACCCTGGTGGTGCAAGTGAGTATGCAACCGAATATGCGAAGAATTATGCGCGAGATAAGGCTAAAGATGGTTTTAACAATGCTGTAGAAGCTTTTGAAGATGCAATTGTTCCTAATTCTGTTATGCTTCCGCCGGAGGCCACGCCCTTTGGCAGGTTTATGAAAAAAGCGCTTGATAATCCTGTCAGCAATTTCGTACAGGAAAAAGCATCAGATGTGGTCGGCTTTTTTGCAGAAAGAACAGCCGAAGAACAGGTTAAATTTCCTGCTTTAATGGGAGCTGCTTTTTTAAAAAAATACAATGACGAAAATGGCACTTTCCCGCCTCCACAATTCAAAGATGCTGCAGCTCATTTGAAAGAGGTGATCCGAAAATATCCAAATGCCAAGATTGATCTATATGGTCACTCTCTGGGATCTATGGATATTCAGTATGCTCTTGCCTGCTTGACGGAAGAAGAAGCTTCTCATATTGGGACTGTCCATCTATACAATGGTCCTAATTCCTACTCCATCTTAACACCAGATCAAAAAGCGCGTATAGATGCGCTGAAGTATAAGATCTACAACCACATTGATCATAAAGATTTGGTTAGCTTGGGCTATCCAGATTCTGGAAGCAAGGGTGCTAGTGGGATTGTCAAGCACCTCAAAACTAAGAATTTAAAAAATATTGGCCTGCAACACATGATGCATGGTTATATCTATGATAAGAATGGGGATTTGGTTCTTGAAAAGGGAACGGAAGCCATCACTCGGAAGGAAATCATCGAAGAGCGGATGAAGGTTTACTATCGCCTAAAGGATAAATTACAAAAAACAGGTGGTGGACTGAGTTCAAGTGAACAAATCTATCTCGATGCCTTGCAGGCACGGTTAGCTTCTGACGAGCTGATTCGAGTAGTGGATGAAGGGCTGGATCAAGCTCAGAAATATAAGAAACAACTGGATTCGGATTTAGAAACTTTAGAGAAAGTATTACAGACAGTTCCGAAAGGCTTCATTCTCAGTCTTGCGGAAGTAGAAGAGGCCTATGCACAGGCTGGTGCGACAAGGCAAACAGTTGTCACTGAAGTAAGAGAAAGATTCGACAACCGTTTGGCTGCATATCAGTCCTTATCGAATGAATTTCATGCTTTAAACGAGCAAGTAAATGCAGGAATTGAGCTCTTAAAAACAAAAGATCAAGAAATAGCAGGAGAAATGAACCAGTGGGAACAACTAGCTTATTAATTTTATCTACTCTTTCGAAAAAGGAAAAGAAACTAGATCACTTGGAACGAGAGTTTCAAAAAGCGCGCTTGGAGCTAGATGAAAAACGTTGCTTAGTGGAAAGAAAACAGCAGCTCTTCACCCAGATGCTGGAAGAAGAGTATGCGGTGGCAGCTTCCTTATTACAAGAGCAGGATGTAGATGTCAGTTGTGAATGGGAGTCCCTCCATCGCTGTATAGAGGAGTATGATCTAGAAGCTAGAGATGCAGCACAAGTAGCCTTAAAACAGATCGAAATCGAGGAAGAAAATTTATGGCAATCCTACCGGAAAGATAAATGCAAACTGGAAGAGGAGATTGCACGAGATAAAGTTTCATAGTATAGAAGAGGAGAAAGTATGGGTGATAGTCCAGTCAAAGATTTCTTTGATTTAGGTATGAAAGATAAGATGAGACTCATCGAAAGTCGCAAGAAACTCGAAAAAGACTTAATCCGGGTCGTCTATGCTCCCGTTTTATTAATTAGAAAAGCAGGAGTCGAGATGCATTACAACGATGGATTGACTGCGATTACAACAGTAGCCAAAGAAGACGTCCAGGTAGTCGGAAAGCAACTGGATCAGTCCATGATGGGGCAATTTGCTAAAAATGTACAGACAGTTATTCAAGAAAAAGCTGGGAAATTTAAATCTATCTAGCCAAGAACTTCTATTAAATGTGGAATCTGGAGGGATATCCAGATTTTTTTACAAAAAAGTAAAAATTTATGTAAAAAAGTATTGACAAGATTTCTCTTCTATATTATAATAATTTATGTAAACAAATAGAAATCAAAAGCTAAGAGTTTACAAGATCAATGG
>OBUY01000641.1_pt1 | contig 12733 bp, 14 predicted proteins | sample 1475781 | NCBI WGS metagenome assembly OBUY01 (sample SAMEA2579912, study PRJEB22360) | human gut metagenome | biome: human gut; feature: human-associated habitat; material: faeces | place: Denmark | collected 2008/2010 | reverse complement strand
ATTCGACTTTTGAATTTTGTGCTTTGACTAAATCAACAACCTTCTGTTCGTGTTCTTTTAGGTAGTCCAGTTGTTCTTTTTTTATCTCTTCTTCTGTTTTTTGTACAACTTTCTTTGAGGATGAGGCCGTTACCTTCGGTTCGGGTCTTTTGGTCATGGTCATGATTTTTCCTCCAAGAAAAACGAGTCCTAGTATCGGTAACAAATGATCAAAAATAGTTCCATTTGTCTCTTCATTCAATTCTCTCCAATCTACACACTTCGAATTGATCTATCAACTAATTTATTCGAAAATTCTTCCACCCATCCTTAAGTATTGGCCCAAAGACATCGTCTTTAAATTAATTTTGCCATCTTCCACAGCCACATCAACTCGCCAACTGGATTCAGGATTTTGATTAAACCCTCCAAAAATGAGAATCATTTCGTCACCACCTTGAGGTGTTCCATTTCCTGCCACGCCCCACTCAGTTTCATCCCAATTAATCTGCACGGATTCGACTTTCGGATTTTGGGCTTTCACAAAATCGACGATTTCTTGCTCATGCTCTTTGAGATGAGCAAGTTGTTTTTGTTTAATGGCTTTTTTGTCTTCTTTGATTGATGAGGATGCGACAATTTTCTCTTGTCTGCTCTTTTCACGGTCTTGCTTCACACATCCTACTAGACATCAAAGTGTTGAAATGAAAGCAAGTGTGATCGCCAGATTTTTTATTTGTTTTTTCATAATTTTTTCGTTTAACGGTGATTCCTCTATTGCATCTCTAATTGTCTAACGGACGAATCAATTTTTTTCTACTCGATACAAATTGTCTGAACCAATTGAATCTATTTTTGGCATCCTATTTTCGTCTAACGTAAAATTCAGACTAAAATTTGTTAGATCACTTCCATTGGCATAACCATAAACTAATAGTATTTCGTCACCTCCCTGAGGTGTTCCATTACCTCCTACAACTGTTTTAATACTGTCCCAGTCATAAGACACCTGATGAATGTTGGCATTATGTGCTTTCACATAGGCAGTCATTTCTTGCTCGTGTCCCTTGAGATAAGCGAGCTGTTTTTGTTTAATGGCTTCTTTGTCTTCCTTGGTTGACGAAGAAGCGATGTAATTTATTGGCTTCGTCTGTTCTTTTAGCTTCCCAACACACCCTCCAAGGCTTAAAAAACCAGCAATGGCAACAACTGTTACTACGATTTGTCTTGTTTCTAATCTCATAGCTTTTCCTTGTCCCAATTACTCAAATACTTCTCCTCCAACACCAAAACCATTGCTTAACATCATGGTTTTTAGATCAGGCATTTCATTAACAATCTCAATCGTGACATTCCAACCAGAATTTTCAATATGATTAAAACCACCATACAACTCGATGATTTCGCCACCTCCTTGAGGAGTTCCGTTGCCTGCTTCGCCCCATCGAATATCCCTCCAATTAACCTGAACAGATTCTATTTTAGAATTTTTTGACTTTACAAAATCGACTATTTCTTGCTCGTGATCTTTGAGATAAGCGATTTGTTTTTTATTTATCGCTTCTTTGTCCTCTCTGCTTGTCGAAGAGGTTGCAATTGGTGCTTGTTTTGTTTGCTCTTTTGAATTTATGGTACATCCTCCTATACTTGCAAGGAGAGCTAATATAGTGATTAATTTAAACGCCGTTTGTTTTATCATATTCTATCTTTCTCTAAAACAGTTCATTTTCAAAATGCATTGTACTTGATTAGGAAATAGGCTTTCCGCCAATCGTAGGTCATGGAGCATAAACATTTCTCGCATTTCAATTGACTGATCATTATTAATTGGAATATCTATTCCCCAACCAGAATCGTCAATATGATTAATGCCACCAAAAACATTTATATAATATTTGGGGGTTGTGAGACCACCATCACTCCATTGCATCTGATCCCAATCGATCTGTACGGATTCCACTTTTGAATTTTGAGCTTTGACAAAATCGACGATTTCTTGCTCATGCTCTTTCAAATAGGCAAGCTGTTTTTGTTTGATCACTTCTTTGTCTTCTTTGGTTGATGAAGAAGCAACCGTTTGAGATTCTTTTGTTTGATCTTTTGGTTTTCCAACACAACCTTCCATGGCCACAAGGATTGCCAACGTAGTCATTAGTTTAAATATCGTATGTTTTTTCATGAGGTATCTTTCTCTAAATTAGTTCATTTTCAAAAAACTTTATATTTCATTAAGAAATAGGTTTACCATTAATTCTAATATCTGAACCGATAAACATCTCACTTAAATTCACTTTTTCATTATTTTCCAGTGGGATATCCACTCCCCAACCAGAATTCTCATTGTTATTTATGCGACCATAAACATTCATATAGTACTCTGGATTAAACATACCACCATCACTCATCTGAGTCTCATCCCAATCAATCTGTACGGATTCAACTTTTGGACTTTGCGCTTTCACATAATCGACGATTTCTCGCTCATGTTCCTTGAGAAAAGCGATTTGCTCTTTTTTTATTTCTTCTTTTGATTTTTGTACAACTTTCTTTGAAGAAGTGCTTGTTATCTTCTGCTCCGGCCTTTTGGTCAGGGTCATGATTTTTCCTCCTAGAAAAACAAGGCCTAGGATCGGTAACAGGAGGACCAAAACTAATTCCACTCTTCTTTTCATTTCTTTTTCTCCTATCAATCATTTCATGACTGAATGGGCCAGTCACTTTCTTTACTATTATAGCATCTTTCATTTGAATCTCAATCTAAGTCACTAGTTAGAGACTTTATGCAACAATCATAAAAGAGCTTGAGGTGTTTTGCTAGAATATAGATAATCCTTTTTTACAAATAACAGCTAAGTGATGCTAAAAATTCAAATGTTGTATTTTTGTAGAGCATCTAAATATATAATGAAACTTTCCGCTGTGAGAAAAGTGCTAGAAACACCATTGTTTCTAGCACTCGGGAGTTTTGGGAGTAAAACAGTTTGGGAAACTGTTTTAGCCTGAGCCTAAAAATTAAAAAGCAAAGGGGGCCAGAACTAATTGAACACGGGCTGCGGATTGTGTCAAAAAGATAAGTTTTCCTAGAATCAAAAGATTCTGCGTCAAACTTCCTATTTTGACTTTATCCGCGAACACCCTTTGTATCTTTGATAAGTCATGGAACTTCTTCGAAGTTCGCTGACGTCCGTACTCACTTAAGGAAAGTTTCTAAGAGGAGTTTATCTTAAATCAAAAAAGAACCCGAAGGTCCTTTTTTGGTTTATTTCCGGTACATCTTTACTTGTAAGTAAAGATCGTTATAGATGCCGAGCCATTTTTTCCCAAGTTGTTGGTAGACTTCCAAATGTTTTAGCGTTTCATCGCTTGGATAAAAGGCTTGATCATTTCGGACATCCTCAGGCAACATGGCTTTGGCTTCTTTATTTGGCGTTGAGTAGCCAACATAAAGAGCATTTTTCAAGGCATTTTTTGGGCGAAGCATGAAATTAATAAAGGCATATGCTGCTTCTTTATTCTTCACCGTTTTTGGAATGACAATGTTATCAAACCAGAGGTTGCTGGCTTCAGTTGGTACGACATAGCGAAGATCCTTATTGGCATCCAACATTTGGCTAGCTTCTCCTGAGAAGGTCACCCCAATAGCAGCATTGTTTTGGATCATATAGCCCTTCATCTCATCAGCCACCAAAGCTTTGATATTTGGCGTCAAGGTGTAGAGTTTATCCACTGCTTCTTGCAATTTCTTTGGATCCTTTTCATTGAGGCTATAGCCTAAGGTATTGAGCCCAATTCCCATCATCTCACGCGCACCATCATACATCATGATGTCGTTTCGATATTCTTCACGCCAAAGATCTGACCAGTGTTCTGGAGCTTCTTTGACCATCTTGGTATTGTAGATAATTCCCAAAGTCCCCCAGAAATAAGGAACGGAATATTGATTTCCTGGGTCAAATGATTGATTCAAGAGCCTTGGATCAATGTGTTCCATCCCCTTGATCTTTGATTGATCCAATTTTTCAATCAGGTGTTCATCCATCATCTTAGCAATCATGTATTCACTCGGAATGGCAATATCGTAGGTGGTTCCCCCTTGCTTGATCTTGGTGTACATGGCTTCGTTGGAATCAAAGGTATCATACTGTACCTGAATTCCCGTCTCTTTGGTAAATTCCTTGAGCAACTCTGGATCGATATAATCTCCCCAGTTGTAGATGACTAGCTTGTCGCTATTCTTTGTATTCATGCTGGCTTCGATCTGATGGCTAATTCCCCAGAGGATCAAGATCACCATGACAATTCCTGTTAGGAATGAATAGAGTTTTTTCATGCTGTTTCCTCCTTTTCACGGGTGATAAAGTAATAACCAATAACCAAGAGCACACTAAAGAGAAAGACAAGGGCTGACAAGGCATTGATGCTAAGGGAGATCCCTTGACGAGCACGAGAGTAGATCTCTACAGACAAGGTGCTAAAGCCATTACCAGTTACAAAGAAGGTCACGGCGAAATCATCTAGAGAATAGGTAAAGGCCATAAAGTAACCGGCAATAATGGCTGGTGTTAAATATGGCATCATGATCTCTTTGAGCATCTGAATCTGAGTAGCCCCTAAATCATAAGCAGCATGGACCATATCCCGGTTCATTTCCTTAAGCCGTGGCAAGACCATCAAGACCACAATCGGAATCGAGAAGGCCACGTGGCTCGCAAGGACCGATAAGAAGCCTAGCTGGTACTTGACCGTGGTAAAGAGAATCAAGAAGCTGGCCCCAATCATAACGTCTGGCGCTACCATGAGGATGTTGTTGATGGAAAGCAAAGGTCCTTCTAATTTTTTCTTGGATTGATAGATATAAATCGCTCCAAAGGTCCCGATCACTGTCGCAATTAGGGCGGATAAGAAAGCTAAAAAGAAGGTCTCTGTCAGAATCAGCATCAAGCGAGTATCTGCGAATAACTCTTTGAAATGCTCCATGGTAAAGCCAGTGAAGGCATTCATATCTCCCCCTTCATTGAAGGCATAAAAGATCAAATAAAAGATCGGGAGATAAAGGATGAGAAAGACAAATCCTAGATAGAAATGAGATACTTTTTTCATCGTTCTCTCCTTTCTCTCGTAGCCCACATGATGAGGAGCATGGCTAGGATCAAGACAACCCCGATGGTGGATCCCATTCCCCAGTTTTGCGTTGTCAAGAAGTGCTGTTCAATCGCAGTTCCCAAGGTAATAACACGGTTCCCACCGATCAAACGTGTCAACATGAAGAGGCTGAGACTAGGGATAAAGACCGACTGCACGCCTGAGCGAACCCCATTCATGGACAAAGGAAATACGACTCGACGGAAGGTATCCCAACGATTGGCTCCCAAATCATAGCTGGCATTGATCAAGTTTGGATCCAAATCATCTAAGACATTGAAAATCGGAAGAATCATAAATGGCAACTCGATGTAGCTGGCTACAAAAATGAAAGAGAAATCCGTAAAGAGGATCTGCTGAGGACCGATTCCGATAAAACTCAAAAAGCTATTAATAGAGCCGTCTTGACCAAAGATCCCAATAAAGGCATAGGCCTTGAGCAAAAGATTGACCCAAGTCGGAAGAACAATCAACATCAGCCATAGCTGGCGATGCTTGAGTTGGGTCAAGAAGTAAGCAGTCGGATAAGAAATCAAGAGTGTCACCAAGGTGACAATCCCCGCATAAAGGACCGAGTTAAAGCTCATCTTTAAATAGGTCAGGTTTTGAGCGGTGAAGAATTCCTTGTAGTTGTCTAGTGAAAATTGCCCTTCAACGTTGAAAAAAGATTGCAAGACAATCAAGGCCACAGGAGCCAACACAAAAAGGAAAATCCACAAGAAATACGGGAGGGTAAACAGATTAGAGGTTGTTTTCTTCATCTCTCTCCTCCTCAATGGCATTAATCAAACCAGCTTCTTGCTCTTCGATTTCTACATATTCCTCAATCCGAGCATCGAATTCTTCTTCCGTTTCATTGAGACGCATGATATGAATGTCTTCTGGTTCAAAGTCGAGTCCAATCACTTCTCCTACGATGGCCTTACGAGTCGAGTGAATCATCCACTCATTGCCCAAATCATCATAAGCGATAATTTCGTAATGCACCCCACGGAAGAGCTGGGTATCGACCTTAACTTGAAGTTTGCCCTCTTCAGGAAGAGTAATTTGCAAGTCTTCTGGTCGAATGACCACTTCGACTGGTTCATTAGGACGCATCCCCCCGTCGACCGCTTCAAAGCGTTTGCCATTGAACTCAACCAAGTAGTCCTCGATCATGCGACCATCTAGAATGTTGGACTCGCCGATAAAGGTGGCTACAAAGTGGTTGATCGGTTCGTCATAGATATCAACCGGTGTACCAGATTGGACGATCTCTCCTTCATTCATGACAAAGATCCAGTCACTCATGGCAAGGGCTTCTTCTTGGTCGTGGGTAACAAAGACAAAGGTAATGCCCAAGCGTTGTTGCAATTCCCGCAGTTCATACTGCATATCTGTCCGAAGTTTCAAATCAAGTGCAGACAAGGGCTCATCTAAAAGGACCACGCGCGGTTCATTGATAATGGCTCGTGCAATGGCTACCCGTTGGCGTTGACCACCCGATAATTTTTGGATCGAACGTTTTTCAAATCCTTCCAATTGCACCATTTTCAAGACTTCTGAAACACGGCGTTCAATCTCAGCCTTGTCCACCTTTTTCAAACGAAGGGGGAAAGCCACATTTTCAAAGACCGTCATGTGTGGAAATAGGGCATAGGATTGAAAGACGGTGTGGACATCCCGTTTGTTGGTAGGGACATCATTAATCCGTTCCCCATCAAGGTAGACATCTCCAGAACTAGCATCCAAAAGACCTGCGATGATATTCAGGATGGTTGATTTTCCTGATCCAGATGCTCCAAGAAGGGTATAGAACTTCCCTTCTTCCAATTCAAAATTAATATCCTTTAGGACAACGGTGCCGCTATCTTCAAAGACCTTTGAAACATTTTTAAACTCAATAATTGGTTTTTTCAATTCACATAAATTCCTTCTTTACTACGATTACCAAACTGCTTTTCATACGAAAATGCAGCGGCTGACAGGAAAACCTGTCAGACCACCAATACCTCTCGGGGACTTACAAGACTGCCCCACCTATTTACGGTATCGATAGGCACTCACCCCCTTTCCATTCTGAGGTAAATCGGATACCTTAGTACTAACCTATCATGTATGCTCTTTATTTTTGACCGATAATGCGAACTTCTGGCTCTAGACGGACACCTGAGTTTGCTTCCACTGCCTCAATGACATGGGCGATCAGGTCTTCGTAGTCCTTAGCTGTTCCATTGTCGACATTGACCATAAAGCCGGCATGCTTTTCAGAAACTTCCACACCACCGATTCGATAGCCTTTTAGACCTGCTTCGCTGATCAATTGACCTGCAAAATGGCCAACAGGACGCTTAAAGACAGATCCACATGAAGGGTATTCAAGGGGTTGTTTCAACTGACGAAGATGGGTCAACCGATCCATCTCCTGCTTGATCTCCTCGTGATTGCCTGGTGACAAAGCAAATTTGGCAGAGATGACGACAGCACCTGTCTCTTGAATCTTAGAATGACGGTAGCCAAAAGCTAGTTCACTCACTGACAGAGTTTCGATCTCCCCGTCTTTGGTCAAGACCTTACAGGATACAAGGACATGCGCGATCTCTCCTCCATAGGCTCCTGCATTCATAAAGACAGCACCACCGACACTGCCTGGAATGCCACTGGCAAACTCGAAGCCTTTCAAACTATGGTGCAAGGCCACATGGGTAGTATCGATGAGTTTAGCACCTGCTTCTGCTTCGACCACATAACCATCCACACTGATGTCTCGCAAGCGATCAAACATAATGACAAATCCCGGAATACCCCCATCTCGGACAATAATATTTGAAGAATTCCCCAGGACCATCCATGGAATATTCTCCTGGTTCGCAAAGCGTACAATGCGTTTTAATTCGTATTGGTTGCGAGGAAAGGCGAGAAATTCAGCATTTCCCCCAACCTTTGTATAGGTATAGTGTTTTAAAGATTCTTGAAAACGGATATCAATCCCTTCAAGAATTTGATTCATTTTTTCAATCATCATTCTGTCTGTTCTCTCTCTATAAAATACAAACCATTATACCAAATTTTTGACTATTTTTCGACCCTAAAAAAACAAAAGAAGGCCTATAATATTCAGGCCTTCCTTTTATCATTCACTATACAATTTTACGAGCAATGGCACGATTCTTTTGTCCATCCAGAGCTGATTTGACCGAAATCCAAGCACCACCAAGAGTAAAGACAGCTAACTTCCCTAGCTCCAAGAAGTAGTTTTCTGGAACATTCCCCTTAAATGTCTCTTCGTTGAAGAGACTCCAAGATACATCGAATGGCAAGGAATACTCATCCATGAGAAACAAAGTATAATCTAATTGGTTGACCAAAAAGACGGTCAAGACCATCAAAATTGCTGAAACTACCACACCTTTTTTAGTCAATTTCTTACCAAGGAGCTCATAACCTTTGATGGTACAAAAACCGAGGGCCACACCTGCTAAAACAGACACATAGCCGAGACGCGCTACCAGGAGGGCAACTGCTCCACCAATGATCACACCGATCACGGCTCCCACAATCCCTAAGAGGAAGTTTTCTTCCCGCGCTTCATAAGCCTCCACCGTGTCTTGCACTTCGGCTTGGTAGGCTTTAAAGGTTGCATCATTGATTAAAAAGATCGCATCACCGATTTGATAGAGGCCGATCGGTTCTTCCTCACCCGTCTCCGCATTCACTTGCACAAATTGGTGGTTGAGTAAGAAATCAACAATATCTTGGATAGCTGTCCATAAGGTTTCGACAGCCTTCCCTTTGGTAATTCCGCCTTTGACGACAATCGAGGTCAAGTAACCATCAAAAGAGATGGCATTAATGGCTTTTGATTGTTCTTTTAATTCATTCCAAAGAATCTCACCGTCTTCGATTAAGTCTCCTTCGGAACCTTGTTTCACACTAAGTGAAATGGTAAATACATTCTTGGTTTGAGCTCCTTCGATGACTAACAAGAAGCCTTCACGCTCCCCGTACATCACACGAGATTCACCATCAAATTGCAAACCAAGATCGGTAGCAATGCTATATAAATATTCTGGTTTCATATATCCCCCTAGATTTTCGGGAAAGCTTGAGCTTTTCCCCATACAATTCCCATTCTACCATAGGAGAAGCAAAAAGGACATATACATTCGTATACATCCTTCTTTCATTTGTGTTACATTGAAGTTTATTTCTCAACACGAACGCCAAATGTGTCAATTTTAAGTTGGAAAATCTGACCATCTAGCTCGAGTTCTTCGAGAGTTGCGACAAAGGCTGCTGTATGCTCTGGCGCCAAAAGGTTCATGATCGTTGGACCTGCACCAGAAAGGTAAGTGGCATAAGCATCGTGTTGATGCGCAACTTCTTTTACCTGAGGGAATTCTTTGACCAAGGATTGACGGTAGCGCTCATGGAAGTGATCTAACTCGATGGAGCGACCAGCCGTCAGCAAATCTCCCTTGAGGAGAGCTGCGATGGCCACATTGGCTACACTACTAGCTGCAACAGCTTCCTTATAAGACCATTCTTTCGGTAAAACATTGCGACTATCACTGGTCTTCAATTGGTAGCTTGGTACAAAGGCTACCAGGTCACAGCTTGGGAAGTCAGCCGTTACATATTGAACATCCTCACCGATGTAGCTAGCAATGACTAGATTCCCAAAAATAGCTGGAGCTACATTATCCGGATGCCCTTCGATCTCGGTCGCGATGCGTAATTTCTCAGCATCTGATAGCTGGAGGTTGGCTAATTGGTTGGCTAATTCAATCCCTGCTACAATGACAGAGCTGGAAGATCCAAGACCACGCGCCAAAGGCACTTGACTGGTCATTTTGATATGATGTGGTTGAATAGCTGGGGCAATCGACAGGGCTGTCGAGAGCAAGAGGTTCTTCTCGTCTGTCGGAATTCCTGCTCCTAGATCATGCTCAATGACCCAAGCATCTGCTGGTTCAAGCACTTCAATGGTCAAATAGCGAGTCACGGCAATCCCAACAGAATCAAATCCTGGACCGACATTGGCACTGGTTGCTGGAACAATAATTTTCATGCTTATTCTCCCAAGACCTTAAAGGTATTCAAGAGTTCGAAATTCGGCTCTGAATCCAGTTTTTCAACCAAGTTCTTGAATTGGGTTTGGTTAACTTGGTGGGTAATGATGACCACACTTGCAAATTGACCATCTGAGTCTTCCTGAAGGATTTGCTTGAAGGAAGCTCCTTCTGCATTAAAGATCTCCGCAAGACGCAAGATTTGACCCGTCGCATCTGGTGCCTTGATAGAGAAGTAATAATTGTTCTTCACATCTTCTGGTTTGGCCAATTGAAGAGGACGGCTGTATTCATTGAAGGCTTTTCCAATCGTTCCTTCTTTTAGACGACGGACAATGCGAACGAGGTCGGCAACGACACTTGTAGCAGTTGGTTTTTGACCCGCACCAGGTCCATAGTACATAGACTCACCAATCCCGATCGATTCCACATAGACCGCGTTCATCACCCCGTTCACACCTGCCAGTGGGTGTTGTTTTGGAAGGAAGGTTGGTGTCACCTCTGCTGCGATCCCTGACTCTGTTTCAACAATCGAGCCAACCAGCTTAATCACATAACCAAGGCTTTGAGCGACCGATACATCTTGAGGAGTAATCTGGCTAATTCCCTTGTGACCGACTTGATCGTATTGGATATTCATTCCAAAAGCAAATTGGCTTAAAATCACCATCTTATAAGCTGCATCGATTCCTTCAACGTCATTGGTTGGGTCACTTTCAGCGTAACCAAGTCGTTGCGCTTCTGCTAATGCATCTTCATAAGTCCAACCTTCTTCGACCATTTTGGTCATCATGAAGTTGGAGGTTCCATTGACCACACCGAGAACTTTGGTCACCTTGTCAGAAGCCAAAGAATTCACCAAAGTGCGAAGAATTGGAATCCCACCCGCTACGGCAGCTTCATAATAGAGGGCGACATGGTGCTCCTTCGCAATCGCAAGTAACTCACTTCCATGAACAGCTAGAAGGTCTTTGTTAGCAGAAACCACGTGCTTCCCTGCTTCAAGCGCACGGGTGATAAAAGTCTTAGCCGGTTCGATCCGACCCATCAATTCCACCACGATGGCAATCTCTTTGTCTTCGATGATCTCATCAACATTGGTCACAAAGTTGTAATCATGACCTGCAGCTTGCAATTTTTCCTTCTCCGCATCATCACGAACCAAGACCTTGGCAATCTCAATGTCATCATGAGCAGCCTGGCTGATTTTTTCGCTATTTTCTTTTAATAAAAATGGTACGCCACTCGCAACAGTACCAAATCCTAGTAAGGCAATCTTTACAGACATCCTATGGTCTCCTTGAAATTTCTATAATAGCTCCATTATAACAAAAACTTGGCCATTTGACAGCCCATTGTCTTAAAAATTCTGAATTTTCATGACAGGATCAGTTTGTAGCAAGTTCTGGAAAAGAACATAGAATTTGTGGTACAATAAAGAAAATGATGAAAACGGTGACACTATGAGTAAACGAAGAGTACCTAAAAAAATCAAAGCCCTACTTGGAATCAATGCCTTCCTCCTGGTTTGTATCTTTATTTGTAGCTTTCTTCTGATCAAACGAATCACTCAGTCGAATGACGGAAATACCAGTGGCACTGCCGTGACGCGTTCTCTCGAGGAGAATAGCTCCTCTATCGAGTGGACGCGAGTGAAAAAGCCGGTCAAATTGCCCATCCTCATGTATCACTCCGTGCACAATATGGCTGAGTCAGAAGCTGCCAATGCCAATCTGATTGTCGATCCAGAAACCTTTGAGAGCCAACTAAAGGCCCTGAAAAAAGCGGGTTACTACACACTGACACCAGAGGAAGCCTATCGCATCCTCGCTAAGAACGAAGTGCCAAAAGGAAAGAAATATGTCTGGCTGACCTTTGATGATGGCGTCGAGGATTTCTATACCATCGTCTATCCGCTTCTTAAGAAATACAAGATGACCGCTACCAACAATATCATCACGGACTTTACCAAAAATGAAAAGGAAAACGTCCTGACCTTTGATCAAATCAAAGAGATGAAAAAAGCTGGCGTAACCTTTGAAAGCCATACAGTCAATCATCCAGACCTAGCCAATTCCAGCCTTGAGACTCAAAAGAATGAGCTCGTCGCTTCTAAACGCCTGCTGGACAAGGGGCTGGATCAAAATACCAGCGTTATCGTCTACCCATCTGGTCGCTACAGCCAAATCACGATCGACCAAGCCAAGAAAGCTGACTACAAACTAGGTCTCACCACTAAAAATGGACTCGCCAGCTCCGCTGATGGCCTCTATTCCCTCAAACGAGTTCGGATCCTCCCTACCACTACAGCAGAAGACCTTCTAGCTATGATGCAAGATTAAAGAAAGACCCCTGTCTTAGATCATTTCAGACAGGGGCTTTTTGTTAGAGTTCCTTCTCTAGTTCATTTAAAAAGGTGATTAAAAATTGATGGCGACTTTCTGCCATTTGTTTGCCAGTCTCCGTGTTCATTTCATCTTTTAGAAGGAGCAACTTGTCATGGAAATGTTGGACGGTATCAGTAAGGGACCTCCCTTTGTGGCCACCATAGGAAAAAGTTC
>OBUY01000637.1_pt1 | contig 12797 bp, 6 predicted proteins | sample 1475781 | NCBI WGS metagenome assembly OBUY01 (sample SAMEA2579912, study PRJEB22360) | human gut metagenome | biome: human gut; feature: human-associated habitat; material: faeces | place: Denmark | collected 2008/2010 | reverse complement strand
TGTAATTCTAACTATTATTATAGCGGCTACGAATACGGTAGCTAATACTGTAGCTGCTAATAGTGAGCCGGCAAAAGCTGCAGTAGTACTAGATGAGCAGGCAGCACTCAAGCAAAAACAGCAGTACCAAGCTGACACTGAGACGATGGGACTGTTATGGATGCGTACTTCTGCGGAGTATAGAGCGCTAGCATATCAAGGGTATAATGTGGTGATGAATCTTGTTAAAATGGCTGTTGCAGATCCATCTCATCAAAGAAAGCCTTTAGCTATCGTTCTTGATGCGGATGAAACAGTAGTAGACAATACAAAACTGATGGGTGAAAGCATTGCTAATGGCAATGGTCGATTCGATGCTCCTTGGTGGCGTCAAGCGGTACATCAAGGGAAATCACAAGCCATGCCTGGTGCTGTTGAATTCCTAAATGAAGTACATAAACAAGGTGTTGAAATATTCTACGTTTCAAACCGCTATGCGCCTGTTAACTATGATGCAACAGTACAAAACTTTAAGGAACTAGGATTCCCATCCGTCGATAAAGACCATGTACTACTATTCGAAAAAGACTCTGACAAACAACCTCGCTTTGATGCGATTGCTAAAAAATATAATGTCGTTGTATACATGGGTGATAACGCTGGTGATTTCCCAATTGGTACAAAAGGTAAGACATTAGCTGAAAGAAATGCTATTATCGATGAACATAAAGAAGACTTTGGTACTACCTTTGTGGTATTCCCAAACCCTGCTTACGGATCTTGGGTAAGTGCATTAGCTAAAGGCTACCAAAACTTCAGCCCAGAAGAACAAAAACAAGTAAATAACCAATACCTACAACAATAAGGACGCCTTGCGTATACTTTATTAAAAACGATATAATAAAGTATACATGCGTCTATAGCTCAACCGGAGAGAGCGTCAGTTTCCTAAACTGTAGGTTGGGGGTTCGATTCCCTCTAGGCGCACCAAAATATGGGATATTTATGTTTTATAACTGATAAAAACTTAATAGACCACAATTCAGCCAACTTTCTGATTTGGCTATATATAAAGAAGGAAGTTACTAGGATTAGTAACTTCTTTTTTTATAATGAGTGTTTTAGGGTGTTTAGTATTTTTTAGGGAGTTTATTATGGCAGATATCATTACTATAGAGAATAATATTAAGAAGTATCTAAAAGATGGGATTGATAAGGAAAACTTCTTCTATGACTTTATATCTAATTACGACTTTCCATCTGCTTCAATTACACGAGCAAGAAATGCAGGTAAAACAGCAATAAAAAATAAGGCGATGTATGAAGTGGTTTCTGAAGTATCATCTCCTATGGCTCGTGTTACTGATATGGTAAAAGAAGTATCAGAAGAACGAAATAAACCACGTATAGTAATAGCAACAAATTTTGATGAAATTGCTGCTATAGATACGAAGACAGGCGATTCATTAATTACCCCAATAATTGAACTGCCATTACATGCAGACTTCTTCTTGCCTTGGAATGGCATTGAAAAGGTAGATTATAGTCGAGAAAATCCTGCGGATGTTAAGGCTGCATCAAGATTTAAAGAGTTATATCATGAGTTAAGAAAGATTAACACTTTTAAGGATCAAACAACACAAGAACATGCGTTCAATCTATTTTTAATTCGTTTGTTATTCCTTTTATTTGCGGAAGATACTGATATTATGCCAAAAGGTATCTTTACTAATACTATTAAAACACGTACTAATGTAGATGGCTCTAATTTAAATCAGGTTATTTCAGAAATTTATGCATCTTTAGATCGTGAAAATCGTGATATGGAGCTTGAATGGTTAAAAGATTTTCCTTATGTAAATGGTAAGCTTTTCTCCGAACCTCACGTTGATTTGGTATTCGATAAAACGACTCGTGAACTTATTATTGAAGCTGGTGAGTTACTTAACTGGAATGAGATTAATCCAGATATATTAGGTGCTATGATTCAGACTGTAGCCAATGGAGAAAAACGTTCAGTTACAGGAATGCATTATACAAGTGTCGAAAATATTCGGCGTGTTTTGTGTCCACTATTTATCGATGATTTAAATGAAGTAAAACAGGATATATTTAATCGTATTGATGATAATGAAGAAAAAGATATTACTGATAAGAGTAAGGGAACTAATCGAAGAGCTTTTATTAAAGAATTAGAAGCTTTATTAGACCGATTATCAAAAATTAAGGTTTTTGATCCAGCGTGTGGATCAGGAAACTTTCTGATTATTGCGTATAAAGAATTACGGTATATAGAAATAGAAATTCTTGTTAAGTTAGATGAGCTATCTTCTAATGAATTAGAACAAGGTAGTTGGTTTAATGAAAGTAAGATTTCATTAAATAGTTTTTATGGTATTGAAATTGATGATTTTGCACATGAAGTAGCAAGGCTATCCTTGTGGATTGCAGAGCATCAGATGAATGTTGAGATGGAGCGACAAGTATTTAATTTCAAATCATCACTCCTACCATTACGTGATGCAGGACAAATACATGTTGGCAATTCCCTACGTTTTGATTGGGAAAATATTATAGAGCTTAATTCTGATTCGGAAGTATATGTTGTGGGAAATCCACCATATATAGGGAGTAAACTACAGTCTGAAGCGCAAAAAAAAGATTTACAAGAATGTATTGGTAATTCATATCGCTGGAAAAAAATGGACTATATTGCAGGGTGGTTTTTTAAGGTTGAGCCATTACTCGCTAGTGATAATGTAAAGTGTGCATTTGTAACGACCAATTCGATTTTTCAAGGCGAGCAAGTAGCATTTATCTGGGGCGTTTTATTGGATACTCTTGATATTATTTTCACATATAAGGATATCAAGTGGTCTAACAGTGCGAGTAATAATGCTGGTGTTACAGTATCAATTGTAGGTTTAGCAGGTAAAGAAAAAAATATTGTTGATAGATATATTTTTGATAATCAAGGACATAAGGAGAAAGTAAGATATATTAATGCATATTTAACAGATGGTAGTAATATTATTGTTGAAAGTATCAATCAGCCTATAAATGGTTTTCCAAAGATGGTAATGGGGAGTATGCCCCGTGATAATGGTCAGTTGATTATTGATTCTTATGAAGAATATCAAAAGATTATTTCAGAGTATCCGGATTTAAAAAAATATATTAAAAAGTACGTAGGCAGTTATGAACTCATTAATGGGAAAAATAGATATGTTTTATGGTTGAATTCATTTGAATATAGTCAAGTAAAAGAAAATTCATGGGTTGATATGAGGATTAAGGCTGTGATCTCATTTAGGGAAAATAGCGATGCAGCATCTACAAGAATGGCTGCTTTGACACCATATGAATTTGTTCAAAAAGGTGAATGGAAAGAGGCATATGAAGTCTTTATAAACTCTGGAAAGTCTGAATTTGTTCAAATTGTTGTTCCTAGAGTATCTTCTGAAAGTAGAGAGTATGTGCCAATGAGTATTGTAGGATTAGATACCATAATTTCAGATTCGGCTATGGCTATTTATGATGCCCCTATATATCTTCTAGGCCTTCTCGAATCTAGAATGCATATGACTTGGATGAAATCTATTGGAGGAAAACTAAAAACTGATTATAGATATTCTGCGGGGCTTGTATATAACACATTTCCTGTTCCTAAAATTTCAGAACAGGCAAAAGCTGAAATTGAGGATTGTGTTTTAGAAATGTTAGATTATCGGGAGATATCAGGGAAAACATTAGCAGAGTTATATGATGCTAAGAAAATGCCAGAAGAATTATTAGAAATTCATCAACGATTAGATTTATTAGTGGATAAGTTGTATCAAACAAAAGCCTTTGTGGATGATCAAGAACGGTTAAGTCTTTTATTAAATATGTATAAGGATAAGGTGGAGTCTAATGAGTGATAAAGTTTTTGAAGTAACATATGGGCAAAGAGGTAGTAGTGTAAATACAGATTCTCTTGGTATGCGTGAGATGCAGGCTCGTGTTTATAAGAAACGTAATAGTAAAAAATTATTAGTTAAGGCACCACCTGCTTCTGGTAAATCTAGAGCATTAATGTTTGTTGCATTAGATAAATTACATAACCAAGGTTTAAAGAAGGCGATAATTGCTGTACCTGAACGATCAATTGGACGGTCTTTTTTTAGTGTCAAGTTATCTGAGCATGGGTTCCCCTTTGATTGGTATGTTAAGCCTGAGAATAATTTAACTTCTATTGGGAGTGATAGAAGTAAGGTTGAGCGTTTTATTAATTTTATGCGCTCTACGGATCCTTCAGATAATGTGATAATCGTAACACACGCAACTTTTCGCTTTGCTGTAGAAGACCTTTCTGATGCCGACTTTGATGATACATTGGTGGCTATTGATGAATTTCATCATGTTTCTGATGATACTAATTCTGTTCTTGGGGAAGCTTTACGTGGTATTATCAAGAATTCTAGTGCTCATGTGTTTGCTATGACTGGTTCTTATTTTCGAGGAGATAGTAAACCGATTCTTTCACCAGAAGATGAATTAGAGTTTGATCGGGTAACATATACATATTATGAACAACTCGAAGGTTATAAATATCTAAAAAGCTTTAGTATGAATTATAAGTTCTATCAAGGAACATATACGGATGCAATTTATGAAGTATTACCTGAATTTATTGATAAAAAGACAATTATTCATATTCCTAGTGTAAACTCTGGTGAATCCACAAAGGACAAATATGGTGAGGTTGATGCCATTCTTGATGTTTTAGGGACGATTCAAGGACAAGATAGTACATCTGGAATTATTACTATAAAAACTGAATCAGGTAAGTTATTGAAAGTTGCTGATTTAGTAAATGAAGAAGGTCGTGATCGTGTTAGCCGCTATTTAGCTAATATGTCAGAATTAGATGATTTAGATATTATAATTGCTTTAGGTATGGCTAAAGAAGGGTTTGATTGGCCTTTCGCAGAATATGCCCTTACAATTGGGTATCGGAATTCTTTGACAGAGGTTGTACAAATTATTGGTCGTGTTACACGTGATAGTAGCAATAAAACTACTGCACAGTTTACAAATCTATTAGCTGCACCTGATGCCAAGGATGATGAAGTTACATGGGCTATTAATAATACAATGAAAGCGATTTCTGCAAGTTTATTAATGGAGAATGTTCTAGCACCTAATTATCGCTTTAAACCTAGAACATCACCTGAACAAGTAAGCAAAGAAAAAGATATTTATGTGAAGGGAATCGCTGAACCATCAACTCCTAGAACTAAGGAAATTATTGAACAAGATTTAACTGAGCTTAAGGCTACTATACTTCAAGAAGATAAAATTAGAGAAGCTATTGCGGCAAATGAAGATACACGAAATATTAATTTTGCATTAATACCTCGTGTTATTGCGACTGTATATCCAGATTTGAGTAACCAAGAAATAGAAGAAGTGCGTCAGCATGTAATGGCAGATTTTGTTTTAACACATGCAGAACGTGATAAGGAAAATAGAAGCCTTATTAAAATGGCCAACAAATTTATAAATGTTAATGACTTAAATATTGAGCTGATTGATAGTATTAATCCATTCCAAAGTGCTTATGAAATTTTATCTCGTAACGTAGATGCAAAGACACTACGACTATTCTTAAAAGTCTATGATGCTAAGAAATATGATTTTACTGAAGAAGATTTGAAAATTTTATATCCACAAATTAAACAATTTAAGCAAAGTCATAATCGAAGTCCCGAGAAAAATCAGGATGACGAATATGAAACTAAACTATACTATGCACTTGTTAAATTAGTTGAATTAAGACAGGAGAGAGAAAATGGGTGATTTTAGTATAGATGATATCTTTAATGATCCAGATTTTGAAGGTTTAGCTCAAGATGTTGAGAAAAAGAAAGTTGCAGTTAGTTTAAATCCCGATATTATCAAATTCGAAGAATTAAACAATTGGATCAAAGAACATGGTGGAGAACCAACTATTTCGAGGACTAATATTACAGAACGAAAATTAGCTAAATGGTTAGAAGCGTTACGTAGGGATTTTAATCGAATGGAATCTTTACAGGAGTATGATTATTTAAATTTGCTTAAACTTGAACCTAGTGAATTGAGTTTAGATGAGATTCTTGATGATGACTTGTTAGATGAAGATAAACAACTTTTGGCATCTTTAACTAATATGGGTCGTTATAAAAAGACGGTTCATATGGCTGATGGATTAAGCCAACGCAAACGCATGAATAAAGGCTTTGAAAAATTCCGTGAAATGTTTAGAAAGACGCAGCAAGAAATTGCTGATGGAAGAAGAAGGGTAATAGATTATTCTGGAAATAGAATTCGTGCTAATGCATTTTATATTGATAAAGGTGTTCTTCTTTATGTTGAACGTATTTATGATCCAAAGACCGGTCAAACATATAGTGAAAGTGATGAACGAGAATATAAAGTTCATACTATTTATGAGAATCAGCAAGAAAATGATATTAAACTCTTAAGTCTAGTGTCTTCCTTATATGATAAGACTAGATACGGTAAGCTTGTTACGGATTTAGATGATGTAGATGAAAGTTTATTTAGGACAACAGGTCATGTATATGTAGTTAAATATGCTGGAGATCATCAAGATTTACGAAATATAAATAATCTATATAAAATCGGATATACTAAAAATCTTAAGAATCGATTTAATAATACAGAAAATGAATCAACATACTTTTATGCTCCTATAGAAGTTGTTGCAACTTATGAAATTCAAAACTTATCTGCATCTAGTGTAGAAAATTATCTTCATAAAGTATTTGCAAATCAACGTCTTGTAGCAAATATAAAATTGGGTAACGGGAAGTATGTGGAAGCTAAAGAATGGTTTGTGGTGCCTTTGGAAGAGATAACAGATGCTGTTAATAAAATGGTTGTGGCGCTGCAGCAAAAGTAAATAGTGGAATAAGGGGAGAATGTATTATGAATAATACTAATCAATTTGATTGGGTTGATTTTTATAAGGAATTTGCTAACACTTTATTATAATATAAGAATAATCGGGAGATTCTTATAGAAAAAGTAAAGAAAATCTATGATCTAACAGATATAGATATACCAACTTTAGAACGAAATAAGCAGCTTGTTGATATAGATCCATTCACTATTTTCGGTTTATTTAATAAAAGCTCTATGACTGTTGATAATCGAAATAAGATTATTTCTACAGTTGCGAATCTGTTTGGTATAAAAGCACCTATACCTACATCATTTGACGGAATTCCATTACTGAATAATCAAAATGCCACCTACTATTATTTTATCGATAAACGAGAGAATGACGATATAGACACTCTTTGGGAACTATATGAGTCTGCACTTATATATGCTAATGATTCAAGTTTAAAAAATGCTTTGACTCTATCTCAGTATTTTGACTTAGCCATTAATAAGAAGGGCAATGGAAATAGTAAGATTACCATGGGGTTATATTGGATTGCACCAACTCATTTTCTAAATCTAGATCAGAGAAATACGTGGTACATTTATGAGTCAGGAAAGATGCCGACTGATTTAGTTCATAGTCTTCCAATTGTTGAAGATAAAATTTCAGCATCTAAATATTTTGAGATAGTTGATAAATTGAGGGCTTTTTTAGATAGTAATCAGAGTATATTTAAAAACTTTATAGAGCTAAGTTTTGAGGCGTGGAGATACTCAGAGGAGGTTAATCGTCAGAAACGTGCTGATGAAAAACAAAGAAACACCAAAGCTAAAGGAGCCGCCTTAGCTGATGATGATATAGAAACAATACATTATTGGATTTATTCTCCTGGCAAAGGTGCTAAAATTTGGGACGAATGTTATGACAATAATATTATGGCTATAGGATGGGATGCGATAGGAGATTTGCGTGCCTATAATAGCAAAGATGAAATAAAGCAAGTAATGAATAAGTATTATGATCCATCTAGATCTTATATTCACTCCGCTTGTGCTACGTGGGAATTCGCCAATGAAATGAAACCGGGTGATATTGTATTCGCGAAGAATGGTATGCATCTTATTATCGGTCGAGGTGTTGTTAAGTCTGATTACATATATGACGCTCAACGAAAAGAGTTTAAAAATATACGTAAAGTTGAGTGGACTGATCGGGGCGAATGGGAATGCTCAAGACAATCACCTATGAAGACTTTAACGGATATTACATCATTTACAGATTATGTTGAGCAGTTAAATCTCTTCTTTGATAGGGATATGTTGGATGATGGTGAAACGTTAGAAACAAGTTACCCTACATATGATAAAGACCGATTTCTTGATTCTGTATATATGAGTGATGAAGATTATAATACACTGGTATCACTTGTTAAAAATAAGAAAAATATTATATTGCAAGGCGCACCTGGTGTGGGTAAGACTTTTGCTGCGAAACGTCTAGCTTATTCTATGATGGGAGTAAAAGACCCTAATCGTGTTATGATGGTACAGTTTCATCAAAGCTATTCTTATGAAGATTTTATTATGGGATTCCGCCCTTCTGAAAATGGTTTTAAACTTAAGCATGGCGTATTTTATGAATTTTGTAAAAGGGCTGAAGTTGATAGTGATAATGACTATTTCTTTATTATTGATGAAATTAACCGAGGTAATTTAAGTAAAATATTCGGGGAACTGTTTATGCTTTTAGAAAGCGATAAAAGAGGTGTAGCTTTACAATTACTTTATGCAGATGAGAAGTTTTCTATTCCAGAAAATCTTTATATTATTGGTATGATGAATACTGCAGATCGTAGCTTAGCTATGCTAGATTATGCGTTAAGAAGACGTTTTGCTTTCTTTGATCTTAAGCCTGCTTTTGAGTCTGATGGGTTTAAGTCTTATCAACATTCTCTCAATAATGATAAATTTAATAAACTTATAGAATGTATCAAGCAGCTTAATCTAGCTATTAAATCAGATGAAACTTTAGGCGCAGGTTTTTGTATAGGACATAGTTATTTTTGTGATTTAGATAAATCTGAATCATATGAAAGGGAAGCTTCTCTCAGTAGAATTGTTGAATTTGAGTTAATTCCTCTTTTGAATGAATATTGGTTTGACGATGTTGATATGGTAAATGAATGGAGTAATAATTTAAGGAGCGCAATTAAGTGATACCTATTCGAAATATTTACTATATGTTATCTTATGCCTTTCGTATATTAGATCCTCAAGGTTATAAGCGAGTGTCAGTTGAACAGTTTGATAATGTATTAGAAATGTTATCCTCAGTTTTATCTAGAGGTATTTCTATTCAGATAAAGCGTGGAATTCAAAAGGGATATTTAGAAAAAATAGAAGCACTATGCTCGCCTCGAGGACGTTTTGAATTATCAGAATCTATAAAAACTAATTGTATATATAAGAATCACGTAGTTTGTTCTTATGATGTTTTTTCAGAAAATATCTATATGAATAGAATCATCAAATCAACCTTAGAATTACTTATTCGATTAGATATTTCTAAAAGTCGAAAGAAGGAACTTCGTAGACTATTAGTATATTTTAGTGACGTAAGTTCTCTTGATGTCAACAATATCAACTGGAATATGCATTATAATCGTAATAATCGAGCATATCAGATGTTACTCTCTATATGTCATATGATTATTAAGGGGTTATTACAGTCTAGCTCTGATGGGTCTAAAAGGGTAATGGACTTTTTAGATGAACAACAAATGCATCATCTGTATGAGAAGTTTGTCTTGGAGTATTACCGCAGACATTATCCTCAGATATCAGTTAGTTCATCGGAAATAAAATGGGCACTTGATGATAGTGAAGTATATATGCTTCCTATTATGAAGAGTGATATTATGCTTACTTATAATGATAACGTGCTTATCATCGATGCTAAGTATTATTCTAGTAATACCCAAACACGATATGATACACATAAGATACACTCACATAATCTTTATCAGATTTTTACATATGTCAAAAATAAATCTTATCAGTTAAAAGATCATTCAGAGGTTTCGGGAATGTTACTTTATGCACAAACAGATGATGAAATTCAACCAAATAATACATATATGATGAGTGGAAATAAGATAAGTGTTAGAACACTAGATTTGAACTGTGAATTTGCTGAAATCGCAGCACAATTGAATAAGATTGTTGATGATCATTTCGAATTTATTTGATCATTATATAAAGAAGGCATACAGCTTTTATAAGCAGTATACCTTCTTTTTGTATTATCTTGCAATTCTTATGAGCTAGAATTATAATATTAGAGTAATATTCATATTTTATTCATATTTTAACAATGAATAGTGTATAGAGGGGTACAATAAGATTCAAGTTCCATTAGATAGCTTTGAATCTTTTTTTAGGTTTATTGTTTGTGTTGTCTTAAAAGGGGAAACCAAATGAAAAAAGAATTACTGTTAACGGCTATGATTACCGCAAGTATTACTACAACAGCACTTGCAGCATCTAATTTAGATATTAGTGCTACCACTGCTGCGCCATTAAGTATGCAAAATTCCATTGCTTATGGTGGAAATAACAAAGTTGAGAATGATATGTTCTCCCCTGTAAATAATATATTGCTCGGTGGTGACAAGAATACAGTTCGATCTTCTGCTTCTGATAGTATCACTTCTGGTCGTAATAATACTACATCTGGTCCGGGCAGTATCGTAGCAGGTTGGTATAATACAAACTCTGCTACTCACAGTTTGGTAGTAGGTACTAGCAATACTGTTGGTGGTACTAATAATATCGTAGGCGGCTTTAACCATGCTAATAATGACAATGCGATTAACTCTTTATTAGTTGGTGCACATAATAGCGTTGATGGCAAAAACTCCGTGGCTTTGGGCATGAATAATAGCATTAAAGGTAATAATGCCTTGGTAGGTGGTACTGGTGCCAAGGTACAAGGTAATAATGCTATCGCCTTCGGTGACAGTGCTAAAGCAACGTACGATGATGCATACGCCATTGGTCGTAAAGCAGAAGCAACTGCTCAAAATACTGTGGCTATCGGTAATAATGCAAAGGCCAATAACATTATGGGCACAGCGATTGGCTATAATGCAAAAGCAAAAAATGATTACGCTACAGCAGTAGGTTATAGCTCCACAGGTTCTGGTAATCAGTCTTCTGCATTTGGTTTTAATGCGGAAGCAACTGCTATGAATACAACTGCAGTGGGATCTTATGCAAATGCTAGCGGTGCGTATTCTACAGCATTAGGCTTTAAGACTGCAGCTTCTAATGAGGATGCTGTAGCATTAGGTAACTATTCTACTAGTGCTGGTAAAAGTGCTTTTGCTGCTGGTACATTAGCTAAAGCAGCAGAAAAGGACTCTTTAGCAATCGGTCATAGCGCAACTACAACAAAGGAAAATGGCATCGCTATCGGTACAAATGCGATGGCTGCAACAGATAACAGCATTGCACTTGGGGCTAAGTCTGTTACTGACACAGCTGTATCTACTAGTTCCGGTGTTATCGGCGGCAGAACATATAGTTTTGCTGGTGGAAATGCAGTTGGTACATTGAGCATTGGTGATAGTGGTGCAGAACGTACCATTACAAATGTAGCAGCAGGTCGTGTATCTGCTACATCTACTGATGCAGTCAATGGCTCTCAATTACATGCTATTAAAGATGTAGTAGATAATCATGAAAACCGTATCACTACGATCGAAGGCGATATTAATACGTTAAATAATCGTATTATTAATGGTGGCGCGAATAGCTTGAATGAAGCTAAAGCGTATACGGATCAACAAGTATCTAGTGTAGCAGCGGCTTCTGCAGCGCTTGCTGGCTTGCATCCATTAGATTTCGATAAACATGACAAATGGTCCTACTCCGTTGGCTTTGGTAATTATAAAAATGCTAATGCAGCAGCTTTAGGTGCCTTCTATCGCCCTAATAAAAATACAATGTTTAATGCTGCCACTACTGTTGGTAACGGCCGTAATTCTATTAGCTTAGGTGCTAATTTCAAATTTGGTAAAAGCTCCGAAGAGGTAACTACTGAAGATGCGGCACAACTTAAGAAAGATATGAAAGACCTATCTGAAAAATATAATGAATTAGCACAAAAATATAATGAATTGGCAGCTAAATTAGAATCTAAATAAATTAGAACCTAAATAAGAATCCAAATAGTGTGATTAATACCCCTACAAGACGTATCTTGTAGGGGTATTTTTTTCTATTAAATATGAAAGTACAGTGTCTTTATAATATGTATTTCTTTTAAATGTAAAAGTGCGGTGCTTTTATTATAAGTATTCCTTAATAATGATATAATTAAGATACATATTAAGACATTTATTAAGATATATATTACATATAAGTTGCAGTGTATAGTGGAGAGTGTATATGAGCTTTTACAATTGGATCCAAGAAAAACTATTTGATGATTACGAAGAATGGCATATGAAGTGCCCTGATTACAATCGAAATGGTTTTAATATAGTAGGAATAGATAATACCCTAAAGGCTATGCATGATGGATATTTCATGTATGTTGAATTATACCCACCTCATGCCATCGATGGATGTACAGCCATGAAAGCACGTGTAGGTAAAAAGCAGGATGCAGTAGATTTATTCTTAGATATAGATGGCAAGACCTATCGTATGGCTGATGTAAGTTATCCTGACGCAGTGAAGATGATGCGGGCTTTTGTGAAAAAACGCAGAGTACCTGATTGTAGTTTGTGTGTAGAAGTAGCGTATCTAGATATCAATCAGATGCGATCTACATTTACAGAGTTAGCAACGTTGTTGCTAGGCGATGCTAAACAAGC
>OBUY01000623.1_pt1 | contig 12933 bp, 12 predicted proteins | sample 1475781 | NCBI WGS metagenome assembly OBUY01 (sample SAMEA2579912, study PRJEB22360) | human gut metagenome | biome: human gut; feature: human-associated habitat; material: faeces | place: Denmark | collected 2008/2010 | reverse complement strand
AGAAGGTGCACAACCCCATCATGAAGATGTGTTGGAGCCACAAAACATAGATTAACATTTGTGAATGGCACGTTGCTCAATGGGAAAACACCTTCTGGGCAATGGCCATTTTTCATTTTAAAAATACAGTATATCGTTACTATGTACATGTAGTAATTCTATAAAGGTGGTGAACATAAATTGTTAGAGGATTTAAAACCAATTATCTCTGGTTTAGAAGAGCGAATTTATGGAATGAGGGATTCACTTTAACATAGCTCAGAAAGAAGAACGAATCTTCACACTTGATGTACAGATGAGTGATCCTACATTTTGGGATAATCCTGATAAGGCTCGTGAGATTTCTCAAGAGGCAACACAATTTAAAAACTCTGTAGAGGGGTATAAGCAGTTAGTGTCTGATATCGAAGATGCTAGTGTCATGTTGGATATGGCAATAGAAGAAGAAGATACCTCTATGGAGGGGGAAATTAAACAATTTGTAAATGGCATTCAAGAGGCTGTTGAAAAACAAGAGGTATTGCTTTTGCTCGGCGGAGAATATGATCAGAATAATGCTATTCTTACATTCCATGCTGGTGCAGGTGGTACAGAAGCACAAGATTGGTGTTCTATGCTGATTCGAATGTATTTGCGGTGGGCAGAAAAGACAGGGTTTTCCGTGGAACTTATGGATGAACAACCTGGCGATGAAGCGGGAATCAAAAGTGCAACATTTCTTATTAAAGGCGAAAATGCCTTTGGCTATTTAAAATCTGAAAAAGGCGTTCACCGTCTCGTTCGTATATCGCCATTTGATGCTGCAGCACGTCGTCATACTTCATTTGCAGCTGTTGACGTAATGCCAGAAATTGATGATACTGTGGAAATCAATATCGATATGAAAGATGTCCAAGTTGATACATATCGTGCAAGTGGTGCCGGTGGGCAGCATATTAATAAAACGGATTCTGCTGTTCGTATGACGCATAAACCAACAGGCATTGTAGTTCAATGTCAATCTCAGCGTTCTCAAATGCAAAATAGAGAACAAGCTCTTCGTTTATTACGTGCAAAATTATTTGAATTAGAACTTGAAAAGCAGGCTGAATTAAAAGAACAAATTGGTGGGACATACCAAGCTATTGAATGGGGAAGCCAAATTAGATCCTATGTATTCCATCCTTATAATATGGTAAAGGATCATCGTACATCGGTTGAAACTGGTAATGTACAGGCTGTTATGGATGGCAATATCGACCAATTCATAGAAGGCTATTTAAAGAAAGAAGCTAATTTAACAGTATAGGTGCTATAATGAAAAAATTTTTAATATTCATCGTCTTGCTTATCATTGTATGTGTGGTGGGTGCTCAATTTGTAGTTCCAAAATATATGGAATCTATTGTAGAAGATGAGTTAAATCAATCACTTAAACCTTCCAGCCAAACTGTTGTTATTGAATCTACACCCGCCTTTAAACTGGTTTACGGGCAAGCAGATCACGCGGCAGGAACATTGGAAAATGTTCAATTAGGAAAGTTGAATTTTTCTAGTCTTCATTATGAGGCAAATAATATTGTTATTAATCCTATTTCTCTCATTGCATCTCATGAGGTTGAGGTCCTAAGTCTTGGTTCATCCTATGTAGAAGGTATTGTGTTAGAGGATGATTTAAAGAAATTCCTGATTCAGAATACAGAAGGTCTACAGGATGCTAATGTAGTAATTAATAAAGACCGTATAGCATTAACTGGGACTGTTAACATTATGGGGTCTTTGAAAGGAACAGCTAGTTTGGAAGGCGCCTTGCAGTTGAAAGATAATGTTTTATCATTTGCTCCTAGTCGATTTACAGTTAGTGGATTGACTATTGCAGGTATTACATCACAACAATTGCATCCTATTGCTATCTATGATTTTAATAATTTCCCAGTTCCGGTTAAAGCTGAGTCTGTTAACGTTGAAAATGGAGAAATTCATATTAAGATTAAACCTGTACTCAATTAGAAAGGAAATATCGTGCATACTGTTAAGAAAACTAAGCACTCATTAGTTCTTATACTATGTATCATAGTAGGACTTATTTCAGCACTCTATTTAGTAATGGAGCGCAATACAATTGAAAAGGCACAAAATCATATTGAGAATATAGTAGATTATGATGCTGTACTTCGAGCTAATGCTTTTGAAAAACGTAGTCAAAAAGATGCGTTTGATGCACTGAAAGAGGCGGGAATAACGGCATTTGCCATTTATGATAGAACATTAGAAAAGGCAAATGACGCTGGTGAAATTAAATTACTTTCATCACAAGATATGTCCGATGTTCGTATCAATGGTGGTTCTATTAAACCAGGCGCTACTTATGTTGCACTTATTCCTGGTAAAGAAGGCTATTATAAAGAAATTCGCGAAGACCTATATCATCGTATTAGTAAAGAAAAGGTTAAAGAACTTAATACTAGTATAGGCCCCGTTTTAGAATTACAAGGTGCTACTTCAGATAGCTATGCGAAGATGAACTTAGGCATCTCTAAGATTCAAGCCATGGAAGTGGCCAATCGCGGATTCAATGTAATTGTTCGACCTACTAATTATCGCAATGTTACATCTGATGATATTAAATATGTATTTAATCGTCTAGATGGGGTTCCTCATGTAACAGGTATTATATTTGCTGGTAAAGAGGCATTAGGTGCACCAGATCATATTGATGAAACCTTAGAGGCTATGAATAATCTTCATATTCCATTGGTTGGTATTGAAGCTGTTAATCAGTTGCAATATGAGCCTCAGTTAGGATTCTTAGATATGGCGGCTAAGAAGAATTACAGTGTAGGTCGTGTTTACACAATTTCTAAAGATGAGTTAAAGAAGATTACTCCGGAAGAAGCGGCTCAACGATTCTATATTAGCGATATTGAGCGCAATATTCGATTTAATTTATTCCCTATGTATGAAGTAGGGCAAAATAATGAAACTGTGTTACAAACAACGATTAACTATGTACATAGTGCAACAGATAAATTGAGTGCTAAGGGCTATGAATTTGGGCCAGCAGATATTTATCCTGCCTATACACCTAATCCTTTATTAGTTGTTCTAACAATGATTGGTAGTATTGCCTTATTTGTGTATGTAGGACAAATGTTTATAGCTATGTCACAACATAAACAATTAGTTCTATTTTTTGCACTATCATTACTATCCATTGTTGGATTTATTGTAACTAGCGGTACATTATTAGTTCAAATTTGGGCTTTATCTGCAGCTATTATGGCACCTGTTGGAGCCTTGGTGATTCTTATGGAAGAATGGCGCAGATCAGATGGTACACGTCCTATAGGTGCGTGGAAATCTACGCTACTCGCATTACTCTATCTCGTAATAGCAACATTATTTGCTGCTATTGGTGGCATGTATATTGCGGCATTATTAGGTAATACAAAATTCTTTATGGAATTTGAAATCTTTAGAGGTGTAAAACTTACCTTCGTATTACCAATCATCCTTGTTATGATTGCATATCTACAACGCTTTCCATTATGGAAAGGTCGCATGATCAACTCTGGTACAGAAGCTAAGCAATTCATTAAAGAATTTCTAACTACAGATGTAAAAATGTATGTGTTCTTTGTGTTTGCTGCTATAGGTGCTGCGGCTTGGGTATTTGTAGGCCGTAGTGGTCATACGGCAGGTGTGCCTGTTCCAACATTTGAACTCGTATTGCGTAGATTCCTAGAGAATACACTATATGCTAGACCAAGAGAAAAGGAATTTATGATTGGTCATCCATTGTTGATGCTCGCAACATTTGCATTCCTACGTAAATGGCCTATGGTTATTCACTTTGTATTAACTATAGCTGGCGTTATCGGCGTAGCATCTATGGTAGAAACATTCTGTCATATTAGAACACCTGTCTTCATGTCTATTATGCGTGGGTATGATGGTTTGTTGCTTGGTTGTGCTATAGGTATTGTTCTTATTCTTGCAGTTCGTTGCCTTATTTACATCTCGCAATGGGCTATGCATCGGGAGGACAGTCATGAGTAATATCGTTATTTCCGGTTACTATGGCTTTGGTAATGCTGGTGATGAAGCTATGCTTTGCGCCATTATCGACGCTATTCGTGATGTAGAAGACGATGCACATATTACGGTTATCTCCGGCAATCCTCAAGAGACTAGTAGAAAACATAATATTAAGGCTGTTGGAACATTTGCTGCCTTTGGTATTTTGAATGCCATACGTAATGCTGATTTAGTGATTAGCGGTGGAGGTAGTTTATTACAGGATGCTACAAGTATTCGGAATACCTATTATTATCTAAGTATTATGGGGCTTGCAAAATTACTCGGAAAACCTGTTATGCTGTACTCTCAAGGTATTGGTCCTTTATATCGTAAATCTACAAAACGAGCTGTTAAATTTATGTTGAAATATGTAGATGGAATTACAGTTCGTGATTCCATTTCGAAAGATGAGTTGAATGCTCTAGGAATTTACGATGTTGAGGTTACAGCGGATGCTGTATTAGCTATGCATAAGGCCAATCCTAGTATCGGTGCTAATATTTTAACCAAATATAATTGTGCTCCTATTGAAAGTGGTAGGAAACGCATCGGCATTGCTGTGCGTAGTTGGAAGGATGATACAGCGTATAGACAGAGTTTAGCAGATGTATTGAGCCGGTTAAGTTTAGAGCAAGATGCTGAAATAGTATTCATACCTATGTCTCATCCTGATGATACGAAGGAAGCAAAGATTATAGCTTCATTAATGAAGGTAAAACCAATCGTATTAGAAGGACCTTTTACTACAGAAGAGCAACTATCCTTATCTGGCAATGTAGATCTAATGATTGGCATACGCCTACATGCACTTGTATTTAGTTCCTTAATGGGAAAACCAGTTATTGGTATTTCCTATGACCCTAAAATTACAAGTTTTTTACATATGATTGAACAAGAACCAATTGGTACTATGACAGAATTAGATTCTAATATTCTATATGATCGATGTGTAGAACTTTTACAATCTACAGAATCCTATCAACATTCATTCAATCGCATTCAAACATTGCGTAATGTATCGAAACGCAATGCGGAATTTGCTATTTCACTTTTAGAAGAGTATTAAATATAAATTGGAGATTATCCAGAAAGTGAGGTCTTTATGGCTACATTGAGTCAAGATCAAAAACAATTAGTACAAGAGAAAGCAAAAGCGATTCGCGTAAGCATCGTACAGTCTGTTACAGCAGCTAAATCTGGACATCCAGGTGGCTCTTTATCCATTGCTGATGTAATGTCTCTGTTATATTTTGTAGAAATGAATGTAGACCCAAGTAATCCTAAAAAGCAAGATCGTGACCGTTTTGTGTTATCAAAAGGTCATGCAGCGCCAGCATTGTATGCGACACTTGCTGAAAAGGGATATTTTCCTAAATCCGAATTAATCAATTTGCGTAAAATTAATCATTTCCTTCAAGGTCATCCTGACATGAAGCATACACCTGGTGTAGATATGTCTACAGGTTCTTTGGGCCAAGGGATTTCTGCAGCTTGTGGTATGGCTTTAGCAGGTAAAATCGATAATGCTGATTATCGTGTATATTCCATTCTCGGTGATGGAGAACTTGAAGAAGGTCAAGTATGGGAAGCTGCTATGTTTGCAGGTCACTATAAATTAAATAATTTGACTGCCTTTGTAGATTATAATGGACTACAAATTGATGGTGATATTGAAAAAGTTATGTCCCCATTGCCAATTCCAGATAAATTTAAAGCTTTCAAATGGAATGTTATTGAAGTAAATGGTCACGATATTGACGAATTACATCAAGCCATTGAAGAGGCAAAAGCTTTCACAGATGGTCCTACATGTATCGTAATGCATACTGTAAAAGGTAAAGGTGTTGCAGAAATGGAAGGTCAAGCTGGTTGGCATGGTAAGGCACCTAGTGAAGAACAAGGTGTGGCATTCGTAAATGAAATCATGGGGGTACAATAATGGGTAAAGCAACACGTGAAGCGTACGGTAATGCGCTAGCAAAAATTGGTAAAGAAAATTCTAATATTATTGTTCTTGATGCTGATTTATCAAAATCTACTAAGACTGATACATTTAAGAAGGAGTGTCCAGAACGTTTCTTTAATGTAGGTATTGCTGAACAAAATCTAATCTCTGTAGGTGCCGGTTTAGCTGCAGCAGGTAAGATTCCATTTGTATCTTCCTTTGCTATGTTTGCAACTGGTCGTGCATTTGAACAAATCCGTAATGCTGTATGCTATCCAAAACTTAATGTGAAAGTATGTGCTACACATGCAGGTATTACTGTAGGTGAAGATGGTGCAACTCATCAAAGTTTAGAAGATATCGCATGTATGCGTGTTTTACCAAACATGACTGTTATTGTGCCAGCAGATGAAAAAGAAACAGAATCTGTCATTCAATGGGCAGCTGATTATAATGGTCCAGTTTATGTACGTCTCGGTCGTGCTGGTGTTGATGATGTAACAGCAGAAGGATATACTTTCACACCTGGTAAATCCAATCAATTAAAAGATGGTTCTGATGTGACAATTATCGCTTGTGGTGCTTTAGTAGGCCCTGCAGTTGAAGCAGCTAAACAACTAGAAGGTGAACAAATTTCTGCTCGCGTTATTAATATGGCATCCATTAAACCTATCGATGCTAATGCCATCATTAAAGCCGCTGAAGAAACAGGTGCTATTGTGACTGCTGAAGAACATAATATTTTAGGCGGTTTAGGTTCTGCTGTATCTGAAGTTGTTGTTGTACATAAACCTGTTCCTATGGAATTCGTTGGTGTCCAAGATACATTTGGGGAGAGTGGTACACCAAAAGAATTGATGGCGAAATATGGGTTAACAGCTGAAGATATTGTAAAAGCAGTTAAAAAAGTGGTGACACGTAAATAAAAGGGGAACCAATGATAGAATTTAAGAATGTTAGTAAAGTATATGAAAACGGATCTACTGCACTTGATAATGTGTGCATCACCATTAATGATGGTGAGTTTGTATTGATTTGTGGTCATAGTGGGGCTGGTAAATCTACGTTGTTTAAATTATTAACTCATGAAGTTACACCAGATTCTGGATTTGTTATAGTTGATGAATTTGATGTTACAAAATTGAAACGTAGTAAAATACCAAAATTGCGACGTAAATTAGGCGTAGTATTTCAAGATTTCCGACTATTACCTAACAAAAGCGTAGCTGAAAATATCGCTTTTGCTTTAGAGGTTATCGAGGAGAAACCTAAGGTAATAAAAGAGAAGGTAGCTCACGTTCTTGAATTAGTTGGCTTATCTGATAAGGCGAATGATTTACCAGAGGATTTATCTGGTGGTGAACAGCAACGTGTAGCGATTGCACGGGCTATCGTCAATCGTCCATCTGTATTAATTGCAGATGAACCAACTGGCAATCTTGATCCGAATACGAGTAAAGACATTGTAGATTTGTTCAAGCATATCAATAATTTTGGCACTACTGTAATTATGGTTACCCATAATATGGATATTGTTACCTATTTAAATAAGCGAGTTATCGAATTAAAAGATGGTCGTGTTCTTAGTGATAATATGAGGGGTGCAGAATTTAATGAAGCCTAGAACAATGAAATATTTCTTTAAGGAAGCCTTAAAGTCCATGAAACGCAATGGCCTTATGACATTAGCGTCTATTTCCACTGTAGCATTATCTTTATTTATGCTTGGTGTATTTCTCTGTGGCGTTATCAATCTTAATAACATGGCATCGAGCTTAGAGAATCAAGTGCAGTTAAGTGTGTATTTGAAAGATGGTCTTACTACAGAGCAAATTATGGCTGTTGGTAAGCAAGTGAAAGCAATTCCAAATCTAAAACACTTAGAATTTGTTAATAAAGAACAAGCTATGAAAGAATTTAAGGAGCGCTTGGGGGATCAACAACAATTGGTGAATGCCTTAGGTGGTGTAAATCCATTGCCAAACTCTTATGTTCTTACCTTTGAAAATCCTGAAGATGTTAAATCTACAGCTAAATTAGTAACTACATTCCAAGGCGTAGAAAGTACACATTATGGTCAAGACATCATTGAGGAATTGTTCCGAATTACACAAATTATCCGTATTGGTGGTATCGTACTCATCGGTTTCTTAGCAGCAGCTACATTGTTTATTATTTCTAACACTATTCGTTTAACTGTATTTGCTCGTCGCAAAGAGATTGCGATTATGAAATATGTAGGTGCTACTAATGGCTTTATTCGTTGGCCATTTGTTATCGAAGGCATGTTGTTAGGCTTTATTGGGTCCATTATTGCCGTATTATGCGTGGGTGAGTTCTATCATTTTATTACCATAGAAGTATCCGATTCACTTGCATTCTTCCCATTAGTTCCTATGTTCCCATTCTTCTATCAATTAGTAGCATGCTTAATTGGCGGTGGGATTATCGTAGGCATTATTGGCAGTACCATTTCATTGAAACAATATATGAAAGTATAGTAGAGGGATTATGAGACAGTATACATTTAAAACTCGTCTCGTAGCAGCCCTTCTTTCGGGAGTGGTATTATGCGGGACACCAGCCTATATCATGGCTGAAGATGAAGATTTAACAAATCAATTAGATTCGATTCAACAACAAGTTAACCAGCAAAATGCTGCAAAAGCAGATGCGGAAACTGTGATAGGAAGCGTTTCTGAACAGTTGCGACAAATTGAAGAACAACTTCGTCAAGCGACTGCTGAGTTAGGTACGATTAAAGAGCAGCGTGTAGCTGTAGAAAATGATATTACACTTAATGAACGTCAATTGGCGGAAGCTCAAAAACGATTAGAAGGTCGAGAATCCGTATTTTATAAACGAGTTCGTGATATTTATATCAATGGACGACTTAGTTATCTTGATGTAGTGATTGGATCTAAAGATTTTAGTGATTTCGCTAATCGATTAGAGGTTTTAAAACGAATTATCGATTCTGATATCACCTTGATTAACGAAATTAAAAAAGAGCGTGCTGACATTGAAGCTCATAAACAAAAACTCGAAGCAGATCGTGCTAAGTTGGTTGAATTAGAAAAAGCTGCACTTGCTAAACAGGCTGAAATTGAACAGAAAAAAGCAGAACGCAATGTGGTTCTTCAAAAAGCGCAAAATGATAGAGCAACTGCAATGCAAGCAATTGAAGAACTTAATGCTTCCTCAGCGCAAGTAAGTGCTATGTTGAAAGAACGACAAGCTGCACGTGCTGCCGCAGCGGCTGCGGCCGCGGCTCAATCCTCTGGTGGGCAAGGGGCATCAGATAATTGGGTACAAGGTACAGGACAACTTGGCTGGCCTGTTAGTGGTGAAATCACTTCCCCTTATGGCTATCGTGTTCATCCAATTTGGGGGACTACAATTTATCACTCCGGTATTGATATTGGCGTTGATGAAGGTACACCTGTTCATGCTGCTGATGGTGGCGTCGTAGTTTGGTCTGGATGGATGGGCGGCTATGGTTATGCTGTTGTTATCGATCATGGTAATGGACTTTCTACACTATATGGTCATAACTCTGAGCTCGCTGTAGATGAAGGTCAATCCGTTGCGAAGGGCCAAGTTATTTCTTATGCCGGCAGTACTGGCAATAGTACAGGACCTCATGTTCACTTTGAAGTTCGTGTAAACGGGGATCCAGTAGATCCTATGGGTTATTTATAGAATGAATAATAATTTTAAAAAAATTGGTTTAGCCTTAATTAAATATATATTTGCGTCCATCATTATGTTGTGGCTCGTATTTGGTATATTTCTGGATCGGCTATGGGTTTACCACGATTTGTCGTAACCTATTACATAGCGACTCAGAAATTTATGACACCTGTAAGTAAAGCCACATTGTTTGATGGTATGTTGAAAGGTTTAGTGGCTTCCTTAGGAGAACCTCATAGTGTCTATTTAGACAAGGATGACTTTGAATCTATGAAAGAGCATACCTCTGGCACCTATGCAGGTGTGGGCATGGTTCTTGGTCATGGTTCAAAGGGGTTAGAAGCAGTATCCGTGATTGATGATATGCCGGCTTATAAAGCTGGCATCAAAAGCGGTGATCACATCGTATCCATCGATGGTGTAGATACTAATTCTATGACGATTGAAGATGCAGCTTCAAAAATACGTGGTGAAGCTGGTAGCGATGTAACGATTGTGGTTGAACGGGATAATCAATTATTAACGTTTAACGTTACAAGAGAAGAAATCGTATTACCTACAGTAAAAAGTAAGATGTTATCAGACCACATTGGATATATTCGCATCAGTCAATTCGCTGAGCATACAGCAGGTGATTTCAAAACTCAATATGAGCAGCTTTTATCCGAAGGCATGACTTCATTAGTTCTAGACTTACGCGATAATCCTGGTGGATTACTTAATAGTGCGCAAGATATTGCTAGCATTATTATGCCAGAAGGTACATTAGTATCTTTCACAACACGAGATGGAAAAACCAAAAATTATGTATCTGATGGGAAAAATCCTGCATTACCTATGGTAGTTCTCATTAATAAAGGTTCTGCTAGTGCATCTGAAATCATTGCTGGCGCTATTCAAGATAGAAAATTAGGTACCATTGTTGGCACTAATAGTTATGGTAAAGGCACTGTTCAAAGTGTATATCCAAATCTAGAGGATGAAGGTATTAAAGTGACTATAGCTAAATACCATACTCCTAATGATCGTGTTATTGATGGAACTGGTATTCAACCAGATGTAGTTCTAGAATTACCAAAGGGAACTACCCCATCTAGTGATATGTCAGATATTCAAATTCAAAAGGCAATAGAACTATTAAAATAGTTTTGCAGAAAAGGATGTAATTATGTTTATAGATCGCGCTCGTGTATTTGTAAAAGCGGGTGATGGCGGAGACGGTATGTCTAGTTTCCGTCGAGAGAAATATGTTCCTAATGGCGGACCAAGCGGTGGCGATGGTGGCCAAGGGGCAGATGTTATTTTAAAAGCAGATAAAAATATTAATACTCTTGTAGATTTTCGTTATAAACGCCAATTTAAAGCGCCAAAGGGTGGTAATGGTGAAAGCGCCAATAAACATGGTCGTGGTGCAGAAGATTTAATTATTCCTGTTCCATTAGGCACCGTTGTTAAGGACGAAGAATCAGGCAAGGTGTTCTGTGACTTAGTTCACGATGGTGATACCTTTATCATCGCTAAAGGCGGTCGCGGTGGACGCGGTAATGCGAGATTCTTATCTAGCTCTAATCGTGCACCTACCTTTGCTGAAAAAGGGGAACCAGGGGAAGAACGCTGGTTACAACTAGAGCTAAAGGTATTGGCTGATGTTGGCTTGCTTGGCTATCCAAGCGTTGGTAAATCAAGTATTCTACGCAAAGTATCTAAAGCACAACCAGAAGTGGCGGCTTATCATTTTACAACATTAACTCCTGTATTGGGGGTTGTAACGCTCCCTGGTGATCGTAGCTTTGTATTGGCTGATATTCCTGGTCTTATTGAAGGGGCTAGTGAAGGTGTAGGCCTTGGTCATAATTTCTTGCGCCATGTAGAACGCACGAATATTCTGATTCACGTTCTAGATGTATCTGGCATGGAAGGTCGTGACCCTAAAGTAGATTTTGATGCTATAAATGACGAGTTGCGTAAATACTCAGAGAAATTAGCTAATAAGAAACAAATCGTGGCACTTAATAAAATAGATCTTGTCTTTGATGATGAAACAATTCCAAATACAAAATCTTATTTTGAAGACAAGGGTTATGAAGTTTTCTTAATCAATGCATTGAGTGGTGAAGGTTTACCTGAGCTAATGGAACGAGCGTATTATTATGTAGAAAATTATGAGCCAGAGGTTGAAGCCACTGATGATACCGTTATGTATGAAGCAAAACCAGATACGGAGTTTGTTATTACACGTGGTGATGATGCTGCTTTCTATATTACGGGTAAACGTATTGAACGACTTGTGGCAATGACCAATCTTGACGATGATCAATCCTTACGTCGATTCCAACGTATTTGGCGTTTCATGGAATTGGATAATAAATTACGTGAAAAAGGATGTCAAGAAGGCGATGAAGTTGTTATTGGTGAACAACGATTCACATTCAGAGACTAGGAGTTATAATGACAGGAAAACAGAAACGGTATTTACGCTCATTAGCTGCAACTATGCCAGCTGTTGTGCAAATTGGTAAAAATGGTCTTGAGGATAGCGTGATTGATAGTGCACGAGCAGCACTGATGGCACGTGAATTAATCAAGGTTAAATTGCTTAATAATAGCCCAGAAGATAAAGCGATTTTTCAAGAATTAGCAGATATGCTTGGTGCTGAGTTAGTACAAGTTATTGGATTCAATGGTGTTCTTTATAAAGCTAAAAAAGAACCAAAAATTATATTACCGAAATAATAGTTATAACCTTTTTCCCTTATAGGAGATGATTGTATGAGAGATGCCATTAAGAATGCTAAACGCATTGTTGTAAAAGTGGGGAGCAGTACATTATGTTACTCAAATGGTCATTTAAATTTAGAACGGATAGAACATTTAGTCCGTCAATTATCAGATCTTGCCAACCAAGGGAAAGAGGTTATTCTTGTTTCCTCGGGGGCTACGGGTGCAGGCCTTGCGCCGTTAGGATTTAAAGAAAAACCAAGAGATCTTGTGTTACGTCAAGCATCAGCAGCGGTAGGACAAGGTGTACTCATTCATATGTATGAACGCATGTTTCGAGAGTACGGTAGAACGGTTGCTCAAATATTATTGACGAAGGAGGATAGCACTTCTCGTCATAGCTATTTGAACCTACGAAATACATTACATGCGTTATTACAATTACATGTCATTCCAATCATTAATGAAAATGATGTAGTAGCTATTGAAGAATACAAAATAGGCGATAATGATACATT
>OBUY01000621.1_pt1 | contig 12963 bp, 9 predicted proteins | sample 1475781 | NCBI WGS metagenome assembly OBUY01 (sample SAMEA2579912, study PRJEB22360) | human gut metagenome | biome: human gut; feature: human-associated habitat; material: faeces | place: Denmark | collected 2008/2010 | reverse complement strand
AGTTATAAATTAAAACTGTATTGCTTAAATTCTATCTAAAAATATTAAATACTAAATATATAACTTATGATTATAATATATTAAAATTTTCTAATTTCTAATGGCTATTTAGCAGTACCTATGTCTTTTCTAAAATACATTCCCTCAAAATTAACTTTTTCTATATTTTTATATGCATTTTCTTTAGCTTCTTCTAAAGTTTTTCCTTTACCTACTACAGAAAGTACTCTTCCTCCACTAGTTACTAAGGTATCCCCTTCTTTTTTTGCTCCAGCTATAAAAAATTCTCCCTTAAGACTTTCATCTATACTTATTTCATAACCTTTTTCATAAGTCTCTGGGTATCCCTTTGATGATAAAACAACATTAACGCAATATCCTTCATTCCATTTAATAGTTGTTTCATTTAATTTTTCATCTAGTGCATTTAGTATTATGTCTACTAAATCACTTTCCATTAAAGATAAAACACTTTGTGTTTCTGGATCTCCCATCCTAACATTATATTCTAAAAGTTTAGCCCCTTCTTCTGTTATCATTATTCCAAAGAAAATAACTCCTTTAAAGTCAAAGCCTTCTTCTCTTATACCTATTAAAGTTTTCTCTAATATATTTTCATAAAAATCAGCTAAAACCTCTTCAGTAACATATTTATTAGGAGAAACAACGCCCATTCCCCCTGTATTCTTACCCTTATTTCCATCAAATATTTGTTTGTGATCCTTAGCAGATAAAAATGGTAATATTACTTTTCCATCTGTAACTGAAAGTATTGATGCCTCAACACCTTGCAAAAATTCTTCTACTACTATTTTCTTTCCTGCTCCATTAAATACATCCTCTATCATAAATAAATTTAGTGTTTCTATTGCCTGATTTTTATTTTCACATATTACAACACCTTTACCAGCAGCTAATCCATCAGCCTTTATGACTCTTGGATACTTACAATTTTCTAAATAACTTTTAGCTTCTTCATAATCATAGAAAACTTCGTAATCAGCAGTCTTAACACCATACTTTTTCATAAAATCCTTAGAAAAACTTTTACTACCTTCAAGCATAGCTCCAGCTTTATCAGGTCCAAATATTTTTAATCCTTCCTCTTTAAAAGCATCAACTATACCATTAATAAGTGGCTCTTCTGGTCCTACAACAGTTAAATCAATATTATTATTTTTAGCAAAATTTAATAAATCACAAATCTTAGTAATCTCTATATTTTCGCATTTATTTTCCTTAGCTGTTCCTCCATTTCCTGGAGCCACATAAATTTTTTCTACTTTAGGACTTTTTCCTAATTTCCACGCTAGAGCATGCTCTCTTCCACCAGATCCAACTAAAAGTATCTTCATATATAAAAGGTCATATAAATTAAACTTAGTTTAAATAGTTTTAACTTATATAATTAACTATTTAAAATTCAAATTAACTATATGACCTACTTCACCTCCTAAAATCTATTCATTTCTAATGTTTAAAATGTCTAACTCCTGTAAATACCATGCTTATTCCATGTTCATTACAAGCCTCTATAGATTCCTCATCTCTAATAGATCCACCTGGTTGAATTATTGCTTTTATTCCATTTTTAGCCGCTTCGTCAACACAGTCTCTAAATGGGAAGAAAGCATCTGATGCTAATACTGCTCCACCTTTTCCTCTTTCTAAAGCTTCTTTAGTAGCCCAAATTCTATTAACTTGTCCTCCACCAATACCAGTGGCAACTCCATCTTTTACAACTACTATGGCATTAGATTTTACATATTTCACAACCTTCATTCCAAAGATCATATCTCTTAATTCCATTTCTGTTGGCTCTTTTTTAGTTACAACCTTATACTCATTAGCAAGTTTATTATCTTCTCCTTGAACTAATATTCCACCATCTACTGTTACCATGTAATTTTTAGCCTGAGGAGTATTCTTACATTTTATAACTCTTAAATTCTTTTTAGTTCTTAATACTTCTAAAGCATCTTCATCAAAATCTGGTGCTGCTACCACCTCTAAGAAAATTTTAACCATTTCTTCTGCTGTAGCCTTATCTATCTTTCTATTTATAGCAACTATTCCACCAAATATTGAAACTGGATCAGCATCATAAGCCTTTAAATAAACCTCTTTTGAACTTTCTCCTACAGCTACCCCACAAGGTGTATTATGTTTTAATGCACAGCAAGCTGTTTCTTCAAATTCACAAGCAACCTTCCATGCTATATCTAAATCCTTTATATTATTGTAAGATAAAGCTTTTCCATTTAAAATTTCAAAGCTATTCATAGCTCCATCAAATTCTGTTGAACTATAATAAGCAGCTCCTTGATGTGGATTTTCTCCATATCTAAGATCTTGAATTTTCTTATATGAAACTGATAGATATTCTGGATATTCCTCTTCTCCCTCTAGTAAGAAGTTAGAAATTGCAGCATCATAAGCACTCATTAAGTTAAATACTTTTCCTGCAAGAGTTTTTCTTAATTTAAATGAAACACAATTATTTTCTTTAATTTCATTCATTACTTTTTCATAATCTTTTTTATCTGAAAGAACTACTACATCTTTAAAATTCTTAGCTGCTGCTCTTAACATTGTTGGTCCACCTATATCAATAAACTCAACCTTTTCTTCAAAGCTTAAATCCTCTCTAACTTTTTCAAAGAAAGGATATAAATTTACAACTACATAATCTATAGTATTTATTTCTCTCTCTTCTAAAGTCTTCATATGCTCTTTATTATCTCTTATTGCTAATATTCCAGCATGAACTAAAGGATGTAGAGTTTTTACTCTTCCATCTAGCATTTCTGGGAAGTCAGTTATTTCACTTATCTCTTTAACCTCTATGTTATTTTCTTTTAAATATTTATAAGTTCCACCACTTGATATTATTTCTACATCTCTATTTCTTAAAAATTTTGCAAGTTCTAAAACTCCATCTTTATCAAAAACACTTATTAAAGCTCTCTTTTTCATTAAAAGACCTCCCTAGTTTAATATTTTCACTTTTCCATTATGAATTTCTATTTTTTCTTCGCATAAGTACTTAACAATTCTAGGTAGCAATATATGCTCCTTCTCTAAAACCTTTTTTTGAAGACTTTCTGGAGTATCTTCAAAATCAACCTGAACTATTTCTTGTGCAATAATAGCTCCTCCATCAACTTCATCATTAACAAAGTGAACTGTACACCCAGAAAATTTAACTCCCTTTTCTATAGCTGCCTTATGTACATTTATTCCATACATTTTATTTCCACAGAAAGAAGGAATAAGAGATGGATGGATATTAATTATCCTATTTCCATACTCTTCTAAAAGTTTTCCTTTTAATATTGAAAGATAGCCTGCTAGTACAATTAAATTAATATTATTTTCCTTAGCAATTCTTAAGATTTCATCTGAAGTTTTATCTCCAAACTCTTTTTTAGAAACAACTGATGTTTTTATACCCTGTTTTTCAGCCCTTTCTAAGGCAAAAATACCCTCCTTACTTCCAATAACCAAAGAAATTTCTCCATTTATATTTCCATTATCTATATTATCTAAAATTGATTGAAGGTTAGATCCACTGCCAGAAGCTAATACAGCTATTTTATACAAACTCCTTCACCTCCAGCATTTATATACCCAATCTCAAAAGCTTTTTCTCCTTGCTTTGAAAGTTCTTTTAAAACTTCTTCAACCTCATCTTCATCAACACATAAAACAAACCCTATACCCATGTTGAAAGTGTTATACATTTCCTCTTCTTGAACTCCAAGTTCCATAAGCTTTTTAAATATTTCTGGAATCTCATAACTATTTTTATTTATTACTATACTAAGTCCTTCTTCACTTAACATTCTTGGAAGATTTTCATAAAATCCTCCACCAGTTACATGAGCCATACCCTTAATATTAAATTTTTCTAAAAGACTTAATACAGGTTTAACATAAATCTTTGTAGGAGTTAATAATTCTTCCCAAATAGCTTTTCCATTAAAATCTTCATCTAAGTTTTTAAACACCTTTCTTATAAGAGAATATCCATTTGAATGAACTCCTGAAGAAGCAATTCCTATAAGCTTGTCACCACTCTTTATATCTTTACCATTTATTATTTTATCCTTGTCTACTATTCCCACTGCAAAACCAGCAATATCATAGTCTCCTTCTTTATACATACCTGGCATTTCAGCAGTTTCTCCTCCAATTAAAGAGCACTGAGACTTAATACATCCTTCAGCCACTCCCTTTACCAAATCAGAAGAAACCTCAGCTTCAAGTTTTCCACAAGCTATATAATCTAAGAAGAATAATGGTTTAGCTCCATGACATAAAATATCATTAACACACATTGCAACACAGTCAATTCCAACAGTATCAAACTTTCTTTTCTTACAAGCAATATCAAGTTTTGTTCCCACTCCATCTGTTCCAGAAACTAAAACTGGTTTCTTATATCCCTCTGGAAGTTCAACCATGCCAGCAAAAGATCCTAATCCGTTTAATACATATTCACTCATTGTTTTTTTTGCATATTCTTTTATTAATTTTACTGATCTATATCCTTCTTCAATATTTACTCCTGCTTCTTTGTAAGTTAGCATTTAATTCTCCACCCTTTCAAGATTATCCTCTAAAGCTTCCATAGGCGCTGCAACTGGATAAACCCCACTAAAGCATCCTACACAGAAATTTCTTCTACCTTCAAAACTTTCGTACATTCCTTCTAAACTTAAATACCCTAGAGAATCACAACCTATCATCTCTCTAATTTCTTCTACACTTCTACTTGCTCCAATTAACTGACTTCTATATGGTGTATCAATGCCAAAATAACATGGATATTTAACCATTGGTGATGCAACTAGAAAATGAACTTCCTTAGCACCAGCTCTTCTTAAAGATTCAATTAAATGTTTAGAAGTTGTTCCTCTAACAATAGAATCGTCTATTAAAATAACTCTCTTTCCATTTACATTAACTTTTAAAGGATTAAGCTTTACAGCTACAGCTCTCTCCCTAATTTCTTGTGATGGTGATATAAATGTTCTTCCTATATATCTATTTTTCACAAATCCAACCTCATAAGGAATTCCTGAAGCCTTAGCATATCCCATAGCAGCTGGTATTCCTGAATCTGGTACAGCTACCACAATATCAGCATCTATTGGATATTCTTTAAATAATATTTCTCCTTGCTTAACCCTTGTAGTTTGAACATCTAAACCATCAATTACTGAATCTGGTCTTGCAAAGTATATATATTCAAAGGCACAGGTTTGGCAAACAGTATTTTCTGAATATCTATAACTTTTAATCCCATCATTATCTATAACCACGATTTCTCCTGGTTTTATATCTCTCACAAACTCTGCTCCAATTGTGTCTAAAGCACAACTTTCTGAAGTTAATATATATCCCTCTTCAAATTTTCCTAAGCATAAAGGTCTAATTCCATGCGGATCTCTTATACCTATTAGCTTATCCTTAGTCATTATTACCATAGCGAAAGAACCTTTAACCGCTGATATAGCATCAATTACAGCCCTCTCAATCCCTTTTTTAGCTCCTCTAGCAACTAAGCTTGTAATTACTTCAGAATCAACACTAGTATGGAAAACTTGTCCCCCATCCTCTAAAAGACTTCTTATTACATCTGCATTAACTAAATTACCATTATGAGCAGTAGATATAGGACCAAGTTTAGTATTACTAACTAAAGGTTGTGCATTTTCAACAGTTTTAGCTCCCGCTGTAGAATATCTAACATGTCCTATTGATATATAACCATTAAATTCTCTAAGTCTCTTTAAATCTTCAGCTTCAAAGGCTTCCGTTAAAACACCTAACCCCTTATGAACTTTTATATCTTCTCCATTTGCTACTGCAATGCCAGCACTTTCTTGTCCTCTATGTTGAAGAGCATAAAGTCCATAATAATTTATAGAAGCAACATCTATTGGTTTATTTGCGAAAACTCCAAAAACTCCGCATTCATCTTTGAATTTATCATTTTGTGGATCCATAATATCAAAATTTGGCTTCACCATATTTTCTACTCCTCTTACTACCTAATTTCTTAGTCTATTTAAAACCTCTCTATAGCCATTGATTACATTCCCCATATCTCTTCTAAATCTGTCTTTGTCCATTTTTTCTCCTGTTGTAGCATCCCAAAATCTACAAGTATCTGGTGAAATTTCATCAGCTAATAATATCTCTCCATTATATCTTCCAAACTCTAATTTAAAATCTATTAAGTTGATATTTTGTTTTTTGAAAGCTTCTTTTAAAATTTCATTTACTTTAGCAGTTATTTCATAAATTTTATTTAATTCTTCAAAAGTTGTAGCTCCAATTCCTACAGCATGATAGTCATTTATAAGTGGATCTCCTAAAGAATCATCCTTGTATGATAATTCAAAAACTGTAGTCTTTAATTCATACCCTTCTTCAAGACCTAATCTCTTAGCCATACTTCCAGCTGCCACATTTCTAACTATTACTTCTAAAGGAACTATTTCAACTTTCTTACATAATTGATCTCTATCATTTAACTTCTCTACAAAATGAGTTTTTATTCCTTCCTTATTTAACATCTCAAAGATAAGACTAGTAATTTCGTTGTTTAATACTCCCTTGCTTTCTATTTGAGCCTTTTTTTCTCCATTGAAAGCTGTAGCATCATCCTTATAATGAACAATTACCATATCTTCCTTATCTGTTGCATATATTTTTTTAGCTTTTCCCTCATATAACATTTCTAGTTGATTTACCATTATAATTCCACTCCTTCTCCATTTTCTGCTATGAATTTATGTTTCATGTCGATTCTAAATTGAATTAATTTTTCTCTTAGTTCTGGATATTTTAATGAAAGCATTTGGACTGCTAACATTCCTGCATTATAACTATTATTTATTCCAACAGTGGCTACAGGAATTGATTTTGGCATCTGAACTATTGATAGTAATGCATCCATTCCCTCTACTGCTGCTCTCACTGGAACTCCTATTACAGGAAGTATAGTATGAGAAGCTATAACTCCAGGAAGATGAGCAGCTAATCCTGCTCCAGCTATAATTACCTCACAGCCTTCTTTCTCAATTTTTTCTAAAGTTTCAACAAGTTTTTCTGGAACCCTATGAGCTGATAAAATATAAGCATTATAAGGAATTCCAAACTCTTTAAGAGCATTTCCTGCTCCCTTCATAACATCTATATCTGATTTACTTCCAAAAAATATTGCTACCTTCATTAAAATTTCCTCCCTATATTTTAAAGTTTTAATAATACTTATTTTCTAGATAACCCTAAAGACATAACTTAATTTTTTAAAGCTATATAGCTATATCATCACATATGAATATAAAGCTTAAAACTCAAGTGAAAATTTAATTTCTTAACTGGTTATACCTGTATTATGAAATATATGCTTTATGAAATTTTTAAGATAGAAATTTATAATCTTCTTAAAAAGTTAGAGATAATATATAATATAAAACCGTAATCTCTTAATTAAGCTAGTCCTCTAGTTCTATCTAAGAAATAATTTAAAACTTATAAACTTATTTTCTAAAATAATCTACACCTGATTTAAATAGTTTTTGATCAAATTCTCCTGGTATGTTTTTATAAAGATTGTCTCCAATTCTCTCTGAATGACCCATCTTACCTAGGATTCTTCCATCTCTACTTGTTATTCCTTCTATTGCTAAAGATGAACCATTAGGATTATACGGCATATTCATGGCCATATTTCCTTCTAAGTCTACATACTGAGTAGCTATTTGATCATTTTCTACTAACTCTTTTATTAAAGCTTCTGGCGCAACAAATCTTCCTTCTCCATGTGATATTGGAATACTGTGTACCTCTCCAAGAGAAACCTCATTAAACCAAGGAGATTTCTTAGATGTAATTTTAGTTCTAACTATGGATGACATATGTCTATTTATATTGTTATAAGTTAAGGTTGCCATATCTTCTTCAATATCAATTATTTTTCCGTATGGAAGAAGTCCTAACTTAATTAAGGCTTGGAAGCCATTACAAATTCCAAGTATTAATCCATCTCTCTCATTTAAAAGCTTCATAACTGAATCTTTTATCTTAGGATTTCTAAATATTGTTGCTATAAATTTAGCTGATCCATCTGGCTCATCTCCTGCTGAGAACCCCCCTGGCAACATAATTATTTGAGATTTGTCAATTTCTTTTTTAAGCATATTTATTGAATCAATTAAGGCTTCCTTATTTAAATTTCTAATTATAACTTCACTTACCTCAGCACCTTCTTTTTCAAAGGCCCTTCTACAATCATACTCACAGTTAGTTCCTGGGAATACTGGTATAACTACTCTTGGTTTTTCTACCCTTGTTATCTTTGATTTAAGTTTTTCTTCTATATGCATTTGTCCATTATCTAAAATATTAGCCCCGTCTTTATCATTATTTATTAAGTCTGAAACGCACTCTTCTTTATCTTCAGTTTTAGATTTAAATACATCCTCAAGCTTTTCTTCATAAGCTTTTTCTAATTCCTCTAAAGAAACCTCAAAATCATATTCTTCACATTTTATAACCCCATCTTTCATTGTGCTTCCTATAACCTTATAATTAGTTCCCTTAAACTCATCCTCAAGGTTAACCCCTTCTTTAACCTCTAATATTAAACTTCCATAATTAAATGCAAAAAGTTCTTCTTTAGAAATATTATTTAATATTGCCCCAATTCTATTTCCTAGTGACATCTTAGTAATTCCCTCTGATACCCCACCAAACTTAAGAGAGTATGCTGAAACCACCTTTTCTTCTCCTATTAACTCATAAAGTTTTTCTAAGTTATTTTTAAATCCTTCCATTTCTAAAGTTCCATCTTCTAATTTCTCACCTTTCATAAGAACTAAAGTTGATCCTATATTTTTAAACTCAGGTGAAATAATTCTTGAAGCCTTTTCAAGACCTACTGCAAAGGAAACTAAAGTTGGTGGAACATTTAACTCTCCAAAACTTCCTGACATTGAATCTTTTCCACCTATTGCAGGTAATCCTAAATCCATTTGTGCCTTATAAGCTCCTAGTAATGCTGCAAAAGGCTTGCCCCATTTTTCTTCATCTCTTAATAATTTTTCAAAATATTCTTGGAAAGTTAATCTAACTTTTTTATAATCTCCTCCCATAGCAGCTATTTTAGTTACTGATTCAATAACTGAATAAAATGCCATGTGGAATGGACTCCATACTCCTAAATAAGGATTAAATCCATATGTCATTAAAGAAGCATCTTTACTTTCTCCTCCTAAGACAGGAATTTTAGCAGCCATACCCTCTGCTGGTGTTAATTGATACTTCCCTCCTAAAGGCATAAGAACTGTTCCTCCACCTATAGTTGAATCAAATCTCTCAATTAATCCCTTTTGACTACAAACATTTAAATTCCTTAAAGATTTTAACCATTCCTCTTTAACATCAAAGTTTTTAACTTCATATGGATAAACACTTGGTGATTTTACTTTTAAAGAAATTTCTTGTTTTGCCCCATTTGTATCTAAGAAACTTCTCTTTATATCAACTATAGTTTTATCCTTCCAATTCATTCTAAGTCTATCAGTATCTGTAACTTCAGCCACAATTGTAGCCTCTAAATTCTCATCTTCTGAAAGTTTTATAAATCTATCTGCATTTTCAGAGGAAATAACAACAGCCATTCTTTCTTGAGATTCTGATATGGCAAGTTCAGTTCCATCTAATCCCTCATATTTTTTAGGAACTTTATTTAAATCTATATCAATTCCTCTGCATAATTCTCCAATTGCTACTGATACTCCACCAGCTCCAAAGTCATTACATCTTTTTATCATTTGAGCTACTTCTTTATTTCTAAAAAGTCTCTGAATTTTTCTCTCTGTTGGAGCATTTCCTTTTTGAACTTCTGCTCCACATTGATTTATTGATTCTTCTGTGTGTTCCTTTGAAGAACCTGTAGCCCCACCAATACCATCTCTTCCAGTTCTTCCTCCAAGAAGTATTACAATATCTCCCTTTGAAGGTTCAAGTCTTATTACATTTTCCTTTGGCGTGGCAGCTATAACTGCACCTACTTCCATTCTCTTAGCCGCATAATTTGGATGATAAATTTCTGATACTTGTCCAGTTGCAAGGCCTATTTGATTTCCATATGAGCTATATCCATGAGCAGCTCCTAAAGTTATTTTTCTTTGAGGTAATTTGCCCTTTAAAGTTTCACAAATTTCAACTGTTGGATCTGCTGATCCTGTAACCCTCATAGCTTGATAAACATAACTTCTTCCTGAAAGGGGATCCCTAATAGCTCCCCCTAAACAAGTGGCTGCTCCTCCAAAAGGCTCTATTTCTGTTGGGTGATTGTGTGTCTCATTTTTAAACATTAAAAGATATTCTTCAGTTCCCTTATCTGTTTCTATTTCTATATTTATAGAACAAGCATTTATTTCTTCTGAAACATCTAAATCATCAAGTTTTCCTCTTTTTCTTAGCTCCTTCATGGCTATTGTGGCTAAATCCATTAACTTAACTTCTTTATTATTTAAGTTTTCCCCATAAACATAGGCTCTTGAATTTTTATAATCTTCATAAGCCTTTTTAATAGGTTCTGAATACTTTCCCTCTTCTATATAAACATCTTTTATTATTGTTTCAAAAGTTGTGTGTCTACAATGATCTGACCAATAAGTATCAATAACCTTAATCTCAGTTATTGTTGGATTTCTATCCTCTGATTTAAAATAATCTCTTATCATTTTTAAATCTTCTAAACTCATAGCTAAAGATTTTTCTCTATGGAAATTTTTAAGTCCCTCTTCATTTAAATCTAAAAAGCCATCTAAAACATGAACCTCATTAGGTTCTTCTAAGTTTTCTTCTAAGACTTTTGAAAGTGGACTAACTTCCCTTGAATCAACAGGATTAATGTAATAAGATTTTATTTTCTTTATCTCTTCCTCATTTAAATTCCCTTTTAAAATAATTACTTTTGATGATTTAACAGGAACTTTTTCCTCCTCAGTAAGAAGCATTATACACTCTGAAGCTGAATCAGCTCTTTGATCATACTGTCCTGGTAAATATTCAACACCAAAAGCAATTTCATCTTGTCCTATTTCAAAATTTTCCTCATATACTCTATCTACTGGAGCTTCTGACAAAATAGTATTTACAGTTCTTACATACTGTTCTTCTTCCATATCTCCTAATATGTATTTATTTAAAACTCTTACATCCTCCAAAGCTTCAATCCCTAAATTATCTTTAAAATCCTTAAGTAATATCTGACTTTCCACATTAAAACCAGCTTTTTTTTCTACAAATACCATTCTAATACCAGACATTTTAATCCCCCATTCAAAACACGAACATTATCAATGATTAAAAATTAATCATTCGTTAATTAAACATTACCACCTTAAATACGTATTGTCAATATTTAAAATTATTTAAACATTCGTTTTTTAGATGATTTTAGACGTATTTATATTGTTTTTATTAATTAAAGTTCGTATTTAAGAATAAAAATAGAGATATATTAAAAGTCTCGAATAATATTTTTTAATATATCTCTAATATTTTTAGTCTTCTCTTAAAAGATTTATATCCTTTCCTTCTAGAATCTTATTCATATTTCTTATAGAGCACATTTTTCCACACATTGTACAACTATCTTTATGTTCAGGAGTAGATTCTTTTCTGTATCTAATTGCTTTTTCACTATCTATTGCTAAAGAAAACATCTCGTCCCAATCTAGTCTTTTCCTAGCATCACTCATTTTATTATCTATATCTCTTGCCCCTGAAACTCCTTTTGCTATATCAGCTGCATGAGCCGCTATCTTTGTGGCAACTATTCCCTCTCTTACATCCTCTAAATTAGGAAGTCTTAAATGTTCTGCTGGTGTTACATAACAAAGAAAATCTGCTCCATAAGAAGCTGCCATAGCCCCTCCTATAGCACTTGTTATATGATCATATCCTGGTGCTATATCAGTTACTATTGGCCCTAAAACATAAAATGGTGCTCCATGGCATAATTTTTTCTCTAATAAAACATTAGCTTCAATTTCATTCATTGCCATATGACCTGGTCCCTCTATTATTACTTGTACATTTCTTTCCCAAGCTCTTTTTGTTAGTTCTCCAAGAGTAATTAATTCTTTGATTTGTACAGCATCAGTTGCATCAGCTATTGAACCTGGTCTACAAGCATCCCCTAAACTTAAAGTTAAATCATACTTTTCACATATATCTAATAATCTATCAAAATATTCATAAAAAGGATTTTCTCTATTATTTAATTCCATCCATGCAAAAAGAAGAGATCCTCCTCTAGAAACTATATTAGTAAGTCTTTTATTTCTTCTAAAAGTTTCAATTGTTTCTCTATTTAATCCAGCATGTATAGTAACAAAGTCAACTCCATCCTTTGCATGTTTTTCTACAACTTCAAAAAATTCATCAACAGTTATATCTTTAAGCTCTTTATCATAGAAACCTACTACATCATACATTGGTACAGTTCCTATCATAGCCGTAGAAACTTCTACAAGTCTTTTTCTAAAATCATAAGTTTTACCATAATTACTTAAATCCATTATAGATTCTGCATTCATATCTATTGCCTTTTTAACTTTTTCTAACTCTAATTCTATATTGGCACAATCCTTTGAAATTCCTAGGTTAACATTTATTTTAGTTCTTAACCCTTGTCCAACACCCTCTGCACTTATACTCTTATGATTTTTGTTAGCTGGTATTACAATTTTTCCTTCAGCCATTAAATTCATTAAAGTTTCAATATTAATTCCTTCTTTTTCTGCAACTACTTGCATTTCCTTTGTTATTATTCCTTTTTTAGCAGCATCCATTTGAGTTGTATAATTCATATTAGTTCTCCTTATTTTAATTTTTTAACTGCGCAGTTAAATTAATATAGGATCCTAT
>OBUY01000620.1_pt1 | contig 12988 bp, 11 predicted proteins | sample 1475781 | NCBI WGS metagenome assembly OBUY01 (sample SAMEA2579912, study PRJEB22360) | human gut metagenome | biome: human gut; feature: human-associated habitat; material: faeces | place: Denmark | collected 2008/2010 | reverse complement strand
CCGATGGTCAGCAAAAGCAGGAAAACCAGATTAAAGCGGTACGTTCCTTCGTCGCACAAGGTGTGGATGCGATCTTTATCGCTCCGGTGGTGGCGACGGGCTGGGAACCAGTATTAAAAGAGGCGAAAGATGCCGAAATTCCGGTCTTTTTGCTCGACCGTTCCATCGATGTGAAAGACAAATCTCTCTATATGACGACCGTTACTGCTGACAACATTCTGGAAGGCAAGTTGATTGGTGACTGGCTGGTGAAAGAGGTCAACGGTAAACCGTGTAACGTGGTTGAGTTACAAGGCACCGTTGGGGCGAGCGTTGCCATCGACCGTAAGAAAGGTTTTGCCGAAGCTATTAAGAATGCGCCAAATATCAAAATTATCCGCTCGCAATCCGGTGATTTCACCCGTAGTAAAGGCAAAGAAGTTATGGAGAGCTTTATCAAAGCGGAAAACAACGGCAAAAATATCTGCATGGTTTACGCCCATAACGACGACATGGTAATAGGCGCGATTCAGGCGATTAAAGAAGCGGGTCTGAAGCCGGGCAAAGATATTCTGACAGGCTCTATCGACGGCGTGCCGGATATCTACAAAGCGATGATTGATGGTGAAGCGAATGCCAGTGTTGAACTGACGCCAAACATGGCAGGCCCAGCTTTCGACGCGCTGGAGAAATACAAGAAAGACGGCACCATGCCTGAAAAGCTGACGCTGACTAAGTCCACCCTTTATCTGCCTGATACCGCAAAAGAAGAGTTAGAGAAGAAGAAAAATATGGGGTATTGAGGCCTACAAACCGATGCCGACTGGTAGGTCGGATAAGGCGTTCACGCCGCATCCGGCATTTGTGCGCAGATGCCTGATGCGACGCTGGTGCGTCTTATCAGGCCTGCCAGGAGCCCGCTTTACACTGGGAGAGCTATGACTACCGACCAACACCAGGAAATCCTCCGTACCGAAGGATTAAGCAAATTCTTCCCCGGCGTCAAAGCGTTAGATAACGTTGACTTCAGCTTGCGTCGTGGTGAAATTATGGCACTGCTTGGTGAAAACGGGGCAGGAAAATCGACGCTGATTAAAGCATTAACCGGCGTTTACCATGCCGATCGCGGCACAATCTGGCTGGAAGGCCAGGCCATCTCACCGAAAAACACAGCCCATGCACAACAGCTTGGCATCGGCACCGTCTACCAGGAAGTCAACCTGTTACCCAATATGTCGGTTGCCGACAATCTCTTTATCGGCCGTGAGCCCAAACGTTTCGGCTTGCTACGGCGCAAAGAGATGGAAAAGCGCGCAACCGGGTTAATGGCATCCTACGGTTTCTCCCTCGACGTGCGCGAACCGCTCAACCGTTTTTCGGTGGCAATGCAGCAAATCGTCGCCATTTGCCGGGCCATCGATCTCTCCGCCAAAGTGCTGATCCTTGATGAACCCACCGCCAGCCTCGACACCCAGGAAGTGGAACTACTGTTTGGCCTGATGCGCCAGCTTCGAGATCGCGGCGTCAGCCTGATCTTCGTCACTCACTTTCTCGATCAGGTATACCAGGTCAGTGATCGGATCACCGTCTTACGCAACGGCAGCTTTGTTGGCTGTCGGGAAACCCGCGAGCTTCCGCAGATCGAACTGGTGAAAATGATGCTGGGGCGTGAACTCGACACTCATGCGCTACAGCGTGCCGGGCGAACATTGTTGAGCGACAAACCTGTTGCCGAGTTTAACAATTACGGCAAGAAAGGGACGATCGCGCCGTTTGATCTGGAAATTCGTCCCGGCGAGATCGTCGGGTTGGCAGGTTTGCTGGGATCAGGACGTACAGAAACTGCGGAAGTGATCTTCGGTATCAAACCCGCCGACAGCGGCACAGCGTTGATCAAAGGTAAACCGCAAACCCTGCGATCGCCGCATCATGCATCGGTACTGGGTATTGGTTTCTGTCCGGAAGACCGGAAAACCGATGGCATTATTGCTGCCGCTTCGGTACGGGAAAATATCATCCTTGCCTTACAAGCCCAGCGCGGCTGGCTGCGACCGATTTCACGCAAAGAACAGCAGGAAATAGCAGAACGATTTATCCGCCAGCTCGGTATTCGCACCCCTTCTACGGAACAGCCGATAGAGTTCCTCTCTGGCGGTAATCAACAAAAAGTGTTGCTTTCACGCTGGCTGCTGACTCGTCCGCAATTTCTAATTCTCGACGAGCCAACGCGCGGTATTGACGTTGGTGCCCACGCCGAGATCATCCGCCTGATTGAAACGCTGTGCGCCGATGGTCTGGCACTGCTGGTGATCTCCTCGGAACTGGAAGAACTGGTGGGCTATGCCGATCGGGTGATCATTATGCGTGATCGTAAACAAGTGGCAGAGATCCCGCTGGCAGAGCTTTCCGTTCCGGCGATCATGAACGCCATTGCGGCGTAAGGAGAACAGTGTGATGCCTCAATCTCTCCCTGACACCGCGTCGTCGAAAAGGCGTTTTCGCTGGCCGACGGGAATGCCGCAACTGGCAGCGCTGTTGCTGGTGCTGCTGGTCGATAGCCTGGTCGCCCCGCATTTCTGGCAGGTGGTGCTTCAGGATGGGCGTCTGTTCGGGAGTCCCATCGATATCCTTAACCGCGCGGCTCCCGTTGCGCTGCTGGCGATCGGCATGACGCTGGTGATCGCCACTGGCGGCATCGATCTTTCCGTAGGCGCGGTGATGGCTATTGCCGGAGCCACAACGGCCGCGATGACGGTAGCGGGGTATAGCGTGCCGATTGTGCTACTCAGTGCGTTAGGCACCGGCATTCTGGCTGGATTGTGGAATGGCATTCTGGTGGCGATCCTCAAAATTCAACCGTTTGTCGCCACTCTGATCCTGATGGTTGCCGGGCGCGGCGTGGCGCAACTGATCACCTCCGGACAGATCGTTACTTTCAACTCGCCGGATCTCTCCTGGTTCGGCAGCGGATCGCTGTTGTTCCTGCCAACGCCGGTCATTATTGCAGTGCTGACACTTCTTCTGTTTTGGTTGCTGGCTCGCAAAACGGCGCTGGGGATGTTTATTGAAGCTGTTGGCATCAACATTCGGGCAGCGAAAAATGCCGGAGTGAACACGCGGATCATCGTCATGCTCACCTATGTGTTGAGCGGGCTGTGTGCGGCGATTGCGGGCATTATCGTGGCGGCGGATATTCGCGGTGCCGACGCCAATAATGCTGGATTATGGCTGGAACTGGACGCCATTCTTGCGGTGGTGATCGGCGGTGGATCACTGATGGGCGGGCGCTTTAACCTGCTGCTCTCGGTGGTGGGGGCGCTGATTATTCAGGGAATGAATACCGGGATTTTGCTCTCGGGCTTTCCGCCGGAGATGAATCAGGTGGTGAAAGCGGTGGTGGTGCTTTGCGTGCTGATTGTTCAGTCGCAACGCTTTATCAGTCTGATTAAAGGAGTGCGTAGCCGTGATAAAACGTAACTTGCCACTGATGATCACCATCGGCGTCTTTGTGTTGGGCTATCTCTACTGTCTGACGCAGTTTCCCGGTTTTGCCTCCACGCGGGTGATCTGCAATATCCTGACTGATAACGCTTTTCTGGGGATCATCGCTGTCGGCATGACCTTTGTGATCCTCTCCGGTGGGATCGATCTTTCTGTCGGTTCGGTGATCGCTTTTACCGGCGTGTTTCTGGCAAAGGTGATTGGTGACTTCGGCTTTTCGCCACTATTGGCCTTCCCGCTGGTACTGGTGATGGGCTGTGCCTTCGGCGCATTTATGGGGCTTCTGATCGACGCGCTGAAGATCCCGGCATTCATCATTACCCTGGCAGGAATGTTCTTTTTGCGCGGCGTCAGCTATCTCGTTTCGGAAGAGTCGATCCCGATTAACCATCCCATTTATGAAACGCTCTCAAGCCTGGCGTGGAAAATCCCCGGCGGTGGTCGCTTAAGCGCGATGGGGCTGCTGATGCTTGCGGTGGTGGTTATTGGTATTTTCCTCGCACATCGTACCCGTTTTGGTAATCAGGTATATGCCATTGGTGGCAACGCGACTTCGGCAAACCTGATGGGAATTTCTACTCGCAGCACCACTATTCGCATTTATATGCTCTCCACCGGACTGGCGACACTGGCGGGGATTGTCTTCTCTATTTACACCCAGGCCGGATACGCGCTGGCAGGCGTAGGTGTGGAACTGGACGCTATCGCCTCCGTGGTGATTGGCGGTACACTTTTAAGCGGCGGTGTTGGGACAGTATTAGGAACGCTTTTTGGCGTAGCGATTCAGGGACTCATTCAGACTTACATAAACTTTGACGGCACGATGAGTTCATGGTGGACGAAAATCGCCATCGGCATTTTGCTGTTTATTTTCATTGCATTACAGCGTGGGTTAACGGTGCTGTGGGAGAACCGTCAGAGTTCGCCAGTAATAAGAGTGAGTCCGGAAAATACAATAAAAGAGTAAATTTACTGATATACAAGGATATTTTTATGTGGGCAAAGGAAGGCGAGGATTTAAGTACAACATGCAAAAGTTGTGGAGTAGCTGTTTTACCACCTGACGATTATTGCAAAGGTTGTGCTGATAAAAAGCTTACGGGGATTGGAGGTTGGCTGTATTTACCTGCTATTTCTTTAGTGCTGGTGATTATTTCGAGCATTTATTCTTTTGTACGAACATGGGGGCTTGCTCAGGGCAGTCAGGAAGAACCGCTCAGAACTCTGCTTTATCTGGAAGTGGTCGGATGTGCCACGATATTTCTGTTGGTGAGTTATACTACTTTTTTGTTTTTTAATAAGAAACGCCAACTTCCTCACTACTATATTGCCCTTCTTCTGGCGCTCTTCGCATTGAATGTTGCTGATATTTGGGGAGCAGTACAATTTCTTCATGCCACAATTGATCTTTCAGACGCATGGGGTGTGCTGAAAAATATCATTCATCTGGCTATCTGGGTTCCCTATTTCCGTGTCTCTAAACGCGTCAAATTAACTTTTGTTAATTAAAACGCAAAAACGCCGGACTGCTCCGGCGTTTTTAGACCATTACGCGTCCGGGAACTCACGGATAAAGCGTTCGACATCTTCAACCATATGGTCATTGCCGACGAAGAACGAACGGCGCTGATGCAGGGTTTCCGGGATGATATCCAGAATACGCTCTTTGCCATCGCTCGCTTTACCGCCTGCTTGTTCCGCCAGGAATGCCATTGGGTTGCATTCATACAGCAAACGCAGTTTACCGTCCGGGTGACTTGCGGTGCTTGGATAGAGATAAATGCCGCCTTTCAGCAGGTTACGGTGGAAATCCGCGACCAGTGAACCGATATAACGTGAGGTGTACGGGCGGTTGGTGGACTTATCTTCTTCCTGGCAGAATTTAATGTACTTCTTCACGCCGTTAGGAAACTTAATGTAGTTTCCTTCGTTGATGGAGTAGGTTGAGCCTTTCTCCGGGAAACGCATTTTTTCCTGACACAGACAGAAAACGCCGAGTGACGGATCATAAGTAAAGGCGTGGACGCCGCAGCCAGTGGTGTAAACCAGCATGGTAGAGGAGCCGTATACCACGTAACCTGCGGCAACCTGTTTATTACCAGGCTGGAGGAAATCTTCTTCCGTTACCGGCGTACCAACAGGCGTGACGCGGCGGTAGATGGAGAATATAGTACCGACAGAGACGTTAACATCGATGTTGGACGAGCCATCCAGGGGGTCCATCAGCACAACGTATTTTGCGTGTTCACACCCATCAAAGACGACAATCCCATCCTCTTCTTCAGATGCAATGCCCGCAACGATATCGCGCGCTTTCAATGCGGCTTTCAGTTTTTCATTAGCGAACAGGTCGAGTTTTTGTTGCACCTCGCCCTGCACATTCTCAGCACCGCTGGCACCCAGGATATCAACCAGTCCGGCTTTGTTGATATCTCTATGGATAATCTTGGCGCCCAGTTTTATTGCCGACAGCAAAGCAGTGAGCTCACCGGTAGCATGAGAAAACTCGTGCTGCTTTTCGACAATAAATTCACCTAACGTTTTCATAAAACTTTCCCTGCAATGTTTATGGAGTAAAGCGACCGCAACAATCTTAACAAATAATCTGAATGTTGCGCTCAGGTGAATCGCGCCAGCAAATTACGGATTATCCTGAAATGCGTTTCTCACTTGCCCGACATATGCGTAAAATGAGCGGTAGATTAAAAAAGGATAATGACGTATGCGCATTCATATTTTAGGAATTTGTGGCACGTTTATGGGTGGTCTGGCGATTCTGGCGCGCCAGTTGGGCCATGAAGTAACGGGTTCGGACGCCAATGTGTATCCGCCGATGAGCACCTTACTTGAGAAGCAAGGCATTGAACTGATTCAGGGTTTCGATGCCAGCCAGCTCGATCCGCAGCCGGATTTGGTGATTATTGGCAATGCCATGACCCGTGGAAATCCGTGTGTGGAAGCGGTACTGGAAAAAAACATTCCGTATATGTCGGGTCCACAGTGGCTGCACGATTTTGTGCTGCGTGACCGCTGGGTTCTGGCCGTTGCTGGTACACACGGCAAAACCACTACCGCGGGAATGGCGACCTGGATTCTGGAACAGTGCGGCTATAAACCGGGTTTTGTGATCGGCGGTGTACCTGGAAACTTTGAGGTTTCGGCGCGTCTGGGCGAAAGCGACTTCTTTGTTATCGAAGCGGATGAGTATGACTGCGCCTTCTTTGACAAACGTTCTAAGTTTGTTCATTACTGCCCGCGCACGCTGATCCTCAATAATCTTGAGTTTGATCACGCCGATATTTTCGACGACCTGAAAGCGATCCAGAAACAGTTCCACCATCTGGTACGTATTGTTCCGGGGCAGGGCCGTATTATCTGGCCGGAAAACGACATCAACCTGAAACAGACCATGGCGATGGGCTGCTGGAGCGAGCAGGAGCTGGTGGGCGAGCAGGGACACTGGCAGGCGAAAAAGCTGACCACCGACGCTTCCGAATGGGAAGTTTTGCTGGATGGTGAAAAAGTGGGTGAAGTGAAATGGTCGCTGGTGGGGGAACATAACATGCACAACGGTCTGATGGCGATTGCTGCGGCCCGTCATGTTGGTGTTGCTCCGGCAGATGCTGCTAATGCGCTGGGGTCATTTATCAACGCTCGTCGTCGTCTGGAACTGCGTGGTGAAGCAAATGGCGTGACGGTATATGACGATTTTGCCCATCACCCGACGGCAATTCTGGCAACGCTGGCGGCGCTGCGCGGTAAAGTTGGTGGTACGGCGCGTATTATTGCCGTGCTGGAACCACGCTCGAACACCATGAAGATGGGCGTCTGCAAAGATGATTTAGCACCGTCGTTAGGTCGTGCCGATGAAGTCTTCCTGTTGCAACCGGCGCATTTTCCGTGGCAGGTAGCCGAAGTGGCGGAAGCCTGTATTCAGCCTGCACACTGGAGTGGTGATGTCGATGCGTTGGCAGATATGGTGGTGAAAACCGCCCAGCCTGGCGACCATATTCTGGTGATGAGCAACGGCGGTTTTGGTGGTATTCATCAGAAACTGCTGGATGGTCTGGCGAAGAAGGCGGAAGCCGCGCAGTAACCCTGAGACGTTTTATAAGGCCTACAGGGGCAACGTGCTTTTGTAGGCCGGATAAGGCGTTCACGCCGCATCCGGCATTTGAGCATAGCGCCTGATGCGACGCTTGACGCGTCTTATCAGGCCTACAGATCTGGCGGTGCACTGCATCCGGCAAACCATACTCACATCAGCAACAAAACTTACCCTTCGTTCTCCGCTAACTCACGCAGATACTGGAAAATCTGTCGTGCGGATTTCGGCGGCTTGTTCCCTTCTTTCTCTTTCTTCGCGTTGCGGATCAGAGCACGTAATTGCTGACGATCGGCATCTGGCCACAAGTTCAATACCTCAGCGATGGCATCATCACCGTGGTCGATCAAACGATCGCGCAGGTTTTCCAGTTTATGGAACAGCACAACCTGCTGGTTGTGGCGGTTTTTCAGCTTATCCAGCGCCTGACGGATCGGTTCTACATCGCGCTGGCGCAGCATCTTACCGATAAGCTGCAACTGGCGGCGGCGGCCTTCCATCTTAATACGCTGGGCTAACTCGATAGCTGCGCGCAGATCCGCATCTAGCGGGATCTTATCCAGCGCGTTTTTCCCCAGATCTACAATTTCCGCACCCAGGCGTTTTAACTCCTCGGCATCGCGTTTAATTTCACTTTTACTGACCCAGATAATTTCATCGTCTTCGTCTTCGATATCATCACCGGGAACGTCGTCGAGCCAGTCTTCGGGCTGCTTAGTCATGTCAGGCTCCTTAAAAAAAGAGGCTAATGTTACCAGTTAAGATGCGCACTGAAAAACGGTTCTCTGTTAGACTTCAGAGAAACTCTCTACATTATGGCACTTGCAATGAAAGTAATCTCTCAAGTTGAAGCGCAGCGCAAGATTCTGGAAGAAGCAGTTTCGACTGCGCTGGAGTTGGCCTCAGGCAAATCGGACGGTGCAGAAGTTGCCGTCAGCAAGACCACCGGCATTAGCGTAAGCACGCGTTATGGTGAAGTGGAGAATGTCGAATTCAATAGCGATGGCGCGCTGGGGATCACCGTTTATCACCAGAACCGCAAAGGTAGTGCATCATCCACCGATTTAAGCCCGCAGGCCATTGCCCGCACCGTACAGGCGGCGCTGGATATTGCCCGTTATACCTCGCCAGATCCCTACGCAGGCGTGGCAGATAAAGAGTTGCTGGCCTTTGACGCGCCTGATCTCGACTTGTTCCACCCTGCGGAAGTCTCTCCGGATGAAGCCATTGAACTGGCGGCCCGTGCTGAACAGGCTGCGTTAAAGGCGGACAAACGCATCACCAATACCGAAGGCGGCAGCTTTAACAGCCACTACGGGGTAAAAGTATTTGGTAACAGCCACGGCATGTTGCAGGGCTACTGTTCAACGCGCCATTCACTCTCCAGTTGCGTGATTGCCGAAGAGAACGGCGATATGGAGCGTGATTATGCCTACACCATTGGTCGCGCGATGAGCGATCTACAAACGCCGGAATGGGTCGGGGCAGACTGCGCCCGCCGTACTTTATCGCGCCTGTCACCGCGTAAACTCTCCACTATGAAAGCGCCGGTAATTTTTGCCAATGAAGTTGCCACGGGGCTGTTTGGTCATCTGGTCGGCGCGATTGCCGGTGGTGCGGTCTACCGCAAATCGACTTTTCTGCTCGACTCGCTCGGTAAACAAATTTTGCCTGACTGGCTGACCATTGAAGAACACCCGCATCTGCTAAAAGGGTTGGCATCCACGCCATTCGACAGTGAAGGTGTGCGCACCGAGCGTCGCGATATCATCAAAGATGGCATCCTGACTCAGTGGCTGCTGACTTCCTACTCTGCGCGTAAGCTGGGGCTGAAAAGTACCGGTCATGCGGGCGGTATCCACAACTGGCGTATTGCCGGGCAAGGTCTGAGCTTCGAGCAGATGCTCAAAGAGATGGGCACCGGGCTGGTGGTGACAGAATTGATGGGCCAGGGTGTGAGCGCAATTACCGGTGATTATTCCCGTGGTGCCGCGGGTTTCTGGGTAGAAAACGGCGAAATTCAGTATCCGGTTAGCGAAATCACCATCGCAGGTAATTTAAAAGATATGTGGCGCAATATTGTCACCGTCGGTAACGATATTGAAACACGCAGCAATATACAGTGTGGTTCTGTACTGTTGCCGGAGATGAAAATCGCCGGGCAGTAAAAAACTGGCGCGACCTGCCGCGCCGAATCTTAATAAGAAAAATGGAAGGAAGTGAGCAATGCGTAAAAGCCTGTTAGCTATTCTTGCAGTCTCCTCGTTGGTATTCAGTTCGGCGTCGTTTGCCGCTGATCTGGAAGGCAATATGGAAACCCTCAACGACAATTTAAAAGTGGTCGAAAAAGCGGATAACGCGGCGCAAGTCAAAGATGCGTTAACCAAAATGCGCGCCGCGGCACTGGATGCGCAAAAAGCAACGCCGCCGAAGCTGGAAGGTAAATCGCCAGACAGTCCGGAAATGAAAGATTTCCGTCACGGTTTCGACATTCTGGTCGGCCAGATTGACGACGCGCTGAAGTTGGCGAACGAAGGTAAAGTCAAAGAAGCACAGGCCGCCGCAGAGCAACTGAAAACCACCCGCAACACCTATCACAAGAAGTATCGTTAATGCTGGATTGGGCGGTGAAACATCACCGCCCAACGCTCTTCTCCTTTCATAAATCCCACGCAGAATTTACTTTCAACACGACCATTGTCCTGTGCGTAGCTCCATTTTTGCGAGGCGTTTTCCATAAATGAATGTAATGCATATGTAATGCTATAATGCATTACACTTTTCGTAATTACCGGAGGCATAATGGCCACACTTAACGTCCGCCTGGATGACAAACTGAAAAATGAGGCTTATGCGGTGCTGGAAAAATTAAATATCACGCCTACTGAAGCAGTGCGACTGCTGTTTCAGTACGTTGCGGAAAATGGGCGAATGCCGGTAAAAACGCTCACTGTCAGTGATAGCGAAGAAGCCTTGTTACGCACTGTCAGGGAACGACTGGCCAACCCACAAGAGGCCATTAAGGTCCGACTGGATGAACTATGAGCTGGCCTTTGATCCGCGAGCGCTGAAAGAGTGGCAAAAGCTGGGCGTGGCAGTCCGGGAACAATTTTAAAAAAGCTTGAGAATGTGCTGAAAAGGCCGAGCAATCCATCGGCTAAACTGCGGGATTTGCCGGACTGCTACAAAATTAAGTTTCGAACACTGGGATATCGTCTGGTCTATCAGGTCAATGATAAAGTGTTGCTCGTGTTGGTGATAGCTATTGGTAAGAGAGAGAACTCAGCCGTTTATGATGAGGCGGATAAACGGCTGGATGAGTGATTACCGCAAATGATGCACCACCTGGTTGCTGCTACCGCGCCAGATCAGGGACGGATCTTTTAAATCCTGCACAAATTTGCCGTCGACCAGCACGTTAATCAAGTCAACAACCTGCATTTGCGCAGCATTGAGTTCGTCGAGTTTATAGCCTGTCCATACCCAGATATCTTTACCAGGGCACTCGGCGCGGATGCGTTGTACCAGTTTTAAAATATCCGGCACGTTTTGTGGGTGCAGCGGGTCGCCGCCGGAGAGGGAAATACCCTGGCGTTTGATGCGGGTGTCGTTCAGATCGTTGATGATCTGGTCTTCCATTTCTTTGGTAAACGGTTGACCGGAATTTACCCGCCAGGTGCTTTTGTTATAGCAGCCAGGACATTCATGGACGCACCCGGAGACAAACAGGGTGCAGCGAGTGCCGGGGCCGTTAACGATGTCGACAGGATAGTATTGATGGTAATTCATTTTTGCCTGGCTTATCAGTCCGCGTGTAGGCCGGATAAGACGCTTTCGCGTCGCATCCGGCATTTGCTTACCGCAGAGTGAAGATCAACCGATTTGCCCATTGCCCAAATGTTTAACGCGGCGCTTAACTTCTTCCTGCTTACCGGCGTTAAACGGACGCGCATCAGGACTGCCTAAATACCCGCACACGCGGCGAGTCACCGACACACGGGAGGTGTCATGGTTACCACATTTCGGGCAGGTGAAGCCTTTGCTGGTGCACTCAAACTCACCGGTAAAGCCACATTCGTAGCATTCATCGATCGGCGTGTTGGTGCCGTAATACGGCACATGCTGATAGCTGTAATCCCAGACATCTTCCAGCGCCTTCAGGTTGTGCTGAATATTTGGATACTCGCCGTAGCAAATGAAGCCACCGTTCGCCAGCGGCGGATAAGGCGCTTCAAAGTCGATCTTGTCGTACGGGTTAACCTTCTTCTCAACATCGAGGTGGAAACTGTTGGTGTAGTAACCTTTATCGGTCACGCCCGGCACCACGCCAAACTCCGCAGTATCAAGACGACAGAAGCGATCGCACAGGTTTTCACTCGGCGTACTGTAGAGGCTGAAACCGTAGCCGGTTTCTTCTTTCCACTGATCCACCGCCTGACGCAGACGTTCAACAATAGCAATACCTTTCGCACGCAGTTGCTCGTTGTCGTAAACATGTTCGCCGCCGAACAGCGCATTAATCGTTTCGTGGATCCCGATATAACCCAGCGAAATCGATGCACGACCGTTTTTGAAGATTTCAGAAACGTCGTCATCAGCATTCAGACGTACTCCACAGGCACCTTCCATATAGAGGATTGGGGCCACGCGCGCTTTCACGCCTTCCAGACGGGCGATACGGGTCATCAGCGCCTTACGCGCCAGCACCAGGCGTTCATCCAGCAGCTTCCAGAAGGTGGCTTCATCACCTTTTGCTTCCAGCGCAATACGCGGCAGGTTAAGGCTGATTACGCCGAGGTTGTTACGTCCATCGTGGATCTGCTCGCCGTTTTCGTTTTCCCACACGCCGAGGAAGCTGCGGCAACCCATTGGCGTTTTAAACGACCCGGTAACCTTAACCACCTGATCGTAGTTCAGAATGTCTGGATACATGCGCTTGCTTGCACACTCCAGTGCCAGTTGTTTGATGTCGTAGTTCGGATCGCCTTTTTTATGGTTCAGGCCATCGCGGATCGCAAACACCAGTTTCGGGAACACGGCAGTTTTACGGTTTTTACCGAGGCCCGCGATACGGTTACGCAGGATAGATTCCTGAATCAGACGCGACTCCCAGCTAGTACCCAGACCAAAGCCAAAGGTGACAAACGGCGTCTGACCGTTGGCTGTGTGCAGGGTATTCACTTCATATTCCAGCGACTGGAACGCGTCGTAGCACTCTTTGATGGTACGAGAGTTGGCGTAGCCTTCAGCGTCTGGAATGCTCCACTCTTCCGCTGTTTTACGGTGCTTGTTGTAGCTGGCAGTGACGAACGGTGCCAGAACTTCGTCGATACGGTTAATGGTGGTGCCGCCATAAATATGGCTGGGGACCCGGGCGGTGAATTGTGGAGTTTGGGATTGTTG
>OBUY01000613.1_pt1 | contig 13073 bp, 10 predicted proteins | sample 1475781 | NCBI WGS metagenome assembly OBUY01 (sample SAMEA2579912, study PRJEB22360) | human gut metagenome | biome: human gut; feature: human-associated habitat; material: faeces | place: Denmark | collected 2008/2010 | reverse complement strand
AATCTCAATAGCGCCATAATATGATATACTAAAAAAGAGCCGCTCATGGGTTGAGCGGTTTTTCTATGTAAATTTTAAATCTACATTTAGTTAAATATAATATTAGTATTTTGGGGGACATATGAACTGGAAACGCTTGGCTTTATGCGCAATGTTGGGGATTACAGTACTTAGTACAACAGCATGTAGTACCAAAACTGGGGAGCAACCACAAGGTAATACTGTGAAAGCAGAAACTGTGGCGATGCCTAATTTTACGAATGCGCCAATTGCAGATGAATATGCTATTTTTGATACAAACTATGGTCAATTTAAGGTTCGTTTGTTAGGGTCTAAAGCGCCGATTACGGTCAAAAATTTTGATTATCTCGTGAAAAAAGGCTTCTATAATGGTGTGACATTTCACCGTGTTATCGAAGGCTTTATGATTCAAGGTGGAGATCCTGATGGCACAGGTGCTGGTGGCCCAGGCTATACAATTCCTGATGAATTCTCCAATGATTTACACTTCAATAAAATGGGCGTTCTAGCCATGGCTAACCGTGGTCCTAATACAGGAGGATCTCAATTTTTTATTACCTTGGGACCTACGGATTGGTTAGATAATAAACACACCATCTTTGGTACTGTAGTACAAGGCATGGATGTAGTTGAAAAAATCGGCAAGGTTAAAACCGGTCGCAATGATAAGCCAGTAGAACCAGTAATCATCAATACCATTACATTGGAGCCGATTACTGATGATGCGAAAAATGGCAAATAAGAAAAGTACTTCTCAAGAGTCTCTTTCTGGTGAATGCGCATCTACACAAGAGGTACAAGGTATAATTGTAGATTGTGATACAATCTTGAACGACGCTAGTGTTCAAGGCGATGAATCAAAAGAAATGCACTATATTTACTTAGTGCGTTGCTCTGATGATTCTTTGTATTGTGGATGGACTACAGATCTCAAACGTCGAATAGATGCTCACAATGGACATATCCCAGGCGGTGCAAAATATACGCGAGGACGTCGTCCTGTGACCTTGGTATATGCTGAAAGCTTTCACCAAAAACAAGAAGCACAACGCAGGGAATATGCTATTAAACGGATGACGAAGACTAAGAAATTGAGACTCATTAAGGGTGCAAAATAGTCCTTGATTATGGTATAATATGATGATTAATTACTACCACGGAGGTTGAAAATGAAGCGGGTTCTAGTGTCCGTAAAGAGTGTACAACGAGATATGGATGGCAAGGATACCGTAGTGGAACTGATTTCCCCAGGTACGTCACATGAAAAAGGTAATGCTCAATATGTGCGTTATGAAGAATCTAGTGTGACTGGATTGGATGGGGTTAAGACGACCATTAAAATTCATGATGATTCTATCGTGTTGCTCCGAACAGGGGCTGTCAATATGCGTCATCAATACGTCCGTGGTGAAGAACGTGAAGCCGTATATGAAACACCATATGGTGATTTACATATGGCTGTAAATACTCATGAATTAACAGTAGACTTTCATGATGGCGTAGGTCATGTTCATTTAGGATATGATATTTCCGTTGAAGGTGAATGGCAATTTTATAATCAGTTAGATATAGACGTGCGGGAGGATATAGAGCATGGACATGAAGGAAATCCTGAAATCGGGGATTGAACAGGCATTACAAGATACGATTAACAGCGGTGATTTGCCGGCTGGGGAATATCCAGAAATCGTTCTCGAAGTGCCACCTCAAAAGGAATTCGGTGATTTTTCTACAAACATCGCTATGCAATCCGCTCGTGTAGCTCGTCAAAATCCTCGAGCCATTGCTGAAGCTTTGATTAGTCATATGAATTTTGATTGGCTTGAACGTGCTGAGGTTGCCGGCGCAGGTTTTATTAATTTCTTTTTGAAATCTGATATGGTGTACGATACGTTAAAAGCCATTTTGAATGCTGGTACTGAGTATGGTGTTCAACCATTGCGTGCGCGCGATACAATTCAAGTAGAGTACGTAAGTGCAAACCCAACAGGTCCATTGCATGTTGGTCATGGTCGCGGTGCTGCGTACGGTAGTGCTCTTGTAAACTTGTTACGTGCAGCGGGTTATAATGTACAATCCGAGTACTATATCAATGATGCAGGTAATCAAATCGACAACATGGCTATTTCCATTGAGTACCGTTTCCAAGAGTTACAAGGTGCTACATTAGTATTCCCACCTAAACGCAATGAAGACGGTTCTATGCCTGAGTTCGATATTCCAGAAGGGGCTTTAGTGTTCCCTGAAAATGGCTATCGTGGCCCAGATATTATTGAAACAGCGAAAGCGATTGCAGAACGCGAAGGCTTTGATAAATTAAATGCTATGAACGAAGCAGATCGTGTAGCCTTGTTTAAGGAAGAGGGCTTAAAAGAAAAATTAGCTCGCTTAGAGGAAACATTAAGAAACTTCCGCGTTACTTTTGATAATTGGTTCTCTGAACGTACAGTTCATGAATCGGATGAAATTCATCATTCTGTAGAGGCTCTGAAGGCCCTTGGTAAAGTCTATGAAAAAGATGGTGCATTGTGGTTAAAATCCACTGACTACGGTGATGATAAAGACCGTGTAGTTATTCGTGATAATGGGGTTCCTACGTATTTAGCGGCAGATATTGCATATCATCGCAATAAATATGATCGTGGTTTCAAGGAAATGATTGATATCTGGGGCGCTGACCATCATGGCTATGTATGTCGTGTAAAAGCGGCTATGGCGGCGTTTGGTTATGACCCTGATAAATTAACCGTATTGTTATTACAAATGGTAGCATTGTTCCGTGACGGACAACTTGTTAAATTGTCTAAACGTAGTGGCGATAGTGTTACATTAGATGAATTGATCGAAGAGGTTGGCGTAGATGCGTCTCGCTATTTCTTCTTGATGCGTTCTTTGGATAGCCAACTTGATTTTGATATTAACTTGGCAAAATCTCGCAGTAATGACAACCCAGTGTATTATATCCAATATGCTCATGCTCGTATTCACAGCATTTATAACCAAGTGCGTGAAGCTGGCATTGCATTTGGCAATTATAGTGAAACTGATTTCACAACGCTTACAAGTGAAATGGAATTAGAATTAATTAAGAAATTAGCTGAATATCCGGAAGAGGTCGTTCAAGCTGCCGAACATCGTGCCCCTCATCGTATTGCTCGTTATCTATATGATTTGGCAAGCATGTTCCATTCATTCTACCGTCAAGGTCGTATCATTGGCGTAGATCCAGCATTACAACAAGCTCGTCTTGGATTAATTACAGCGATTGCCCTCGTTCTTCGTCAAGGCTTGGGTATTTTAGGTATTTCCGCTCCGGAAAAAATGTAATAGGTGGGAGGCATCATGGCAACTAAGTATATTTTCGTAACTGGCGGCGTTGTTTCTTCTCTTGGGAAGGGAATTACAGCAGCATCTTTGGGTCGTTTACTAAAAAACCGTGGTTTCAATGTAACGATTCAAAAATTTGACCCATACATTAATATCGATCCGGGTACGATGAGCCCTTACCAACATGGTGAAGTATTTGTAACAGATGATGGCGCTGAAACTGACCTTGATTTGGGTCATTATGAACGCTTTATCGATATTAACCTTAGTAAACGTTCCAATATTACAGCTGGTAAAGTATATTGGTCTGTAATCAATAAAGAGCGCAAAGGTGATTATCTAGGTAGCACTGTACAAGTAATTCCACATATTACAAATGAAATTAAACAAAATGTTTACCGTGTAGGTAAAGAGGATAATGCTGATGTAGTTATTACAGAAATTGGTGGTACCGTAGGTGATATTGAAAGCTTGCCATTTATGGAAGCCATTCGTCAAGTGAAAAAAGAAGTAGGTCGTAACGACGTACTTTACATTCACGTTACATTAGTGCCTTACATCAATGCCGCAGGCGAGTTGAAAACAAAACCTACACAACATAGTGTAAAAGAATTGCGTAGCATTGGTATTCAACCAGATATTTTGGTATGCCGTAGCGAAAAACACATTTCTGATGAAATGAAAGAAAAACTTGCGTTGTTCTGCGACGTAGAACCAGAAGCCGTTATTGAAAACCAAACTTGTAGCTCCATCTATGAAGTGCCATTGATGATGCAAGATCAAGGTCTTGATGATATTGTTATTAAAAAATTAGGCCTTGAAGATCGTCCTTGCGATATGACTGCATGGAAAGAAATGGTTCATAAGATTTTGAATCCTAATAAAGATATTACAGTTGCTATCGTTGGTAAGTATGTAGCGTTGCATGATGCGTATTTGTCCGTAGTTGAAGCTCTAGATCATGCTGGTATTGCTACGGGTACTAAAGTGAATATTCGTTGGATTGACTCCGAAGAACTTGATGATACATCTGTAGATCCTAAAGAGGTATTTGAAGGTGTTGAAGGCATCATCGTACCTGGTGGATTTGGTTCCCGTGGTGTAGAAGGTAAAATTCGTACAATTCAATATGCTCGTGAAAACAATATTCCATATCTCGGCCTATGCCTTGGCATGCAGTCTGCAGTCATGGAATTTGCTCGTAACGTATGTGGCATGGAAGGAGCAACCTCTAGCGAATTCGACGAAAATGCTAAGTACAAAGTAATTGACTTGATGAGTGATCAAGTTGATGTAGATAAAAAAGGCGGTACGATGCGTTTAGGTATCTATCCATGCAAAGTGGAAGCCGGTACGAAAACTCACGAGGCTTATGGAGAAGATTTGATTTATGAACGTCATCGCCATCGCTATGAGTTCAACAATGAATATCGTCAACAATTGACTGATGCAGGCCTCGTAATTTCTGGTACATCTCCAGATGGCCGTCTCGTTGAAAGTATTGAAGTGAAAAATCATCCATTCTTCATTGGCACACAAGCACATCCAGAACTTAAATCTCGCCCAAATAATGCACATCCATTATTCCGTGGTTTCGTAGATGCAATCTTAGAACTAAAAAAATAGATTAAAGCGATGGAATCTATTTTATCTATTATAGGTTTATTTATATTAGCTGCACTCAAACTAGAGCAGTTTGTATATGGTAAATCGGGAAAAGAACAATCTATAACTGGTCACATAGCACGGAGAGGGCTTGCTAATATAGCGGGTTTAATAGCTTTTGATCACGCTACTGTGAACAGTAAGTCTGTTGTAGTATGTAAAAAGAAGAAAGATGCTCAGAAATGAGCATCTTTCTTCTTTTTTTTGCTTACATCGAAAAAAGTTGGAAAAATATATCGATAAATTTAAAAATAATGCTTGCAATATTGAATGATATTTGTTATTATATAGACAAAGATAGATATAGATGCGGTGTTAAGTACACCAATATAAATATATTCGTTACATATGGAACTCAAATAAGGAGGACATAACATGTCTATTATTGGTAAACAACTTCCTGAATTTACACTTGATGCTTTCAAAAAACCTGAATTGGTAAAAGTTAGCACTGCAGACGTGTTGGGTAAATGGTCTGTATTCGTATTCTATCCAGCAGACTTCACATTCGTATGCCCTACTGAGTTGGAAGACGTACAAAACTCTTATGCAGAGTTGAAAGAATTGGGTTGCGAAGTTTACTCCGTATCTTGTGACTCCGAATTCGTTCACAAAGCATGGTCTGATGCTTCTCCAAGCATTAATAAAATCGAGTACTACATGTTGGCTGACAAAAAACATGAATTAGCTGATTTCTTCGATGTATTCCAAGAAGAATCTGCTATGGCTTACCGTGGTACATTCGTAGTAGATCCAGAAGGCTTCGTGCGTACAGCAGAAATTCATGATATGGGTATCGGCCGTTCCGCTGAAGAATTAGTTCGCAAAGTACAAGCTGCTCAATTTGTAGCTAAACATGGCGATCAAGTGTGCCCTGCACGTTGGAAACCAGGTAAAGATACTTTGAAACCAGGTCTTGATCTTGTAGGTAAAATCTAATTAAGAAACTTATACTTAAATGCTAGAGTAATCTAGACAACTCCTCAAATGACATAAACACGGGCGCGCATCGTTTTCCTGACGATACGGTAAGTCCCAATACCAGATGAACCCTCTCCAATTCATCATGGTAAACCTCATATAACAAACTACAAACTATACGCAAAAGGACTGGCCTTCGGGCTGGTCCTTTTGTGTTATAAGATTATTCTTACTTCGTTGTGTTGCGAGTTAACAAAAGTATAATAACTTGAGCTTTCTACGAGGCAAGTTATTAAGTTAAAATATAGGATAAACTCAATAAATATAGGATGAGTAGATATCCCTTTATAAAAGTAGGAAATAAGTTCTTGCATTTTTATAGTGAGTGGTCTATAATGAAATTAATTCCTATTAATGTGAAAGGTTTTATAAATAGCTTTATAAATATAATATAAGCACTTTTTAATATGGGTGTGTTTAACACTAACGTTTACAAAGAAAGGCAAGATATATGAGGATTTCCACAAAAGGTCGTTATGCATTGATGGTTCTCATCGATTTGGTAGAGCAAGGGCAAGATAAACCAGTTTCCTTGCGATCTGTGGCAGAACGACAAGGCATATCTGAAAAATACCTAGAAGGTATCGTAGCTCGTTTAGGCGCTGCTAACCTAGTGGATAGTATCCGCGGTAAATACGGCGGATATCGATTGTCTAAAAGCCCTAAGGAGTACACAATTATTGAAATATTGCTTGCTACTGAGGAATCGATGGCTATCATATCTACCCTTGATGAAGGGGTGAGTACTGATACAGTAATCAACGAACGCACCGTTGGTTTCTGGGCAGGCTTACAAAACTATATTCATGATTATTTAGAAAACGTAACCCTACAAGATGTAATTGATGGGACTTACGCAAAACTTGATACAAAATATGATAATTGGGATGGTTCTATTTAATAAGGAGTGACCACTATGTCTAAAATTGCAAAATCTTTTGTTGAATTAATCGGTAAAACACCATTATTAGCTACTACACGTTTTGGTAAAAAATATGGTGCAAACGCTAATATTTTCGCAAAATTGGAATACTTCAACCCAGGCGGTTCCGTAAAAGACCGTATCGCAGCAGCAATCATTCAAGCTGCAGTTGAATCTGGTGAATTACAACCAGGCGGCACAATCGTAGAAGCTACATCTGGTAATACTGGTATTGGCTTGTCTGCTGTAGGTGCTGCGCTTGGCTATAAAGTTGTAATCGTAATGCCTGAAACAATGTCCATTGAACGCCGTAAATTAATGCTTGGTTATGGTGCTCAGCTCGTATTGACTGACGGTTCTCTTGGTATGAAAGGCGCTATTGCTAAAGCTAAGGAAATCGTAACGGCTACATCCGGTGCTATTGAAGCAGGTCAGTTCGTAAATCAAGCTAATCCTGCAATTCACTACAGAACAACTGGTCCTGAAATCTGGCAAGATACTGATGGTACCGTAGATATCTACGTATCTGGTGTTGGTACAGGCGGTACGTTGACAGGTGCAGGTCGCTACTTGAAAGAACAAAACCCTGATGTACATGTGGTTGCCGTAGAACCAGCAGATTCTCCTGTATTGTCTAATGGTAAACCAGGCCCTCATAAAATCCAAGGTTTAGGTGCTGGCTTCATTCCAGATACATTGGATACTAACATTTACGATGAAGTAATCCAAGTTTCTAACGAGGATGCTTTTGCTACATCTCAAGCTTTTGGTCACACAGAAGGCGTATTGGTAGGTATTTCCTCTGGTGCTGCGCTTTGGGCGGCTCAAGAATTGGCAAAACGCCCTGAAAATAAAGGCAAAAATATTGTAGTAATTCTCCCTGATACAGGCGAACGCTACTTATCTACAGCATTGTTCCCTGAAGTTTAATCGCCTATCATGGTGAAAGCATAATAATTGCTTTTACCTGGCTCAAACACATAGATGCCCCCTGTATTTTACAGGGGGCATCCTTTTTTGATTGAATTCTTTTATTATTATAATAGGGTGATGTACTGATTAAATAATGGTGCAGATTATTCATAGTCGGAGAGGGACTTTCACAATAACATTTATAATTGAATACACAAGAAAATTTATAATTGTATATGAAAAAGGAACTACTAGGTAGCTCCTTTAGTATTTTGGTATGTATTTAATTGTGATTATCTACCGTTTTTAACGATATTATCCATCCAGTTGAATAATTCTTCTAAATCGTAGTCACCAGAGTGATCTACATTAAATGGTGTTGCCATATCTACTCTGTACCCAAGGTTTTGAGCACGTGTACCTACGATTAAAGGAATTGCAACAGATGTATTACTGTCGGCTGTGCCATAACGAATACGATAGAATCGTGCATTTGTCGCAGCAGGAGAACCAAGATAGTTCATTGGGTTCATCATAGTAACGATCTTAGCATTTTCTACGTATACATCTTGGTTAGCTGTTGAATCGTGTAATGCAGCAGTAATGGTAAAGTGATTATTATCTGTAGTACTTGTACCAAATAGATTGTTTTCACCTGTATCATTAGCACGAGAGTCAAAGGCACCAGGCGCTTTTGAGCGACTTACAAAGTGGTTATATGCTTCCCAGTTAATGTCTTTGATGGCCCCTGTTTTATTATCTCGTACAAGGTATGTATGCTTGGATAAATCAGTACCTTGAGCTGCTGCTTTATTAGCGGCAGCAACGATAAACTCTTTTACATAGTTTTTGAAAGTCCCGTTACCATTCTTGTCGAGTTTTAGTATACGACCTAGAGAGTCACGTAATTGTAAGTTATTTACGTAATCAGGGAAGTGTTCGCTGAGCATTTTAGAGTATGATAAATCGTCTGTATTCAAGTTTACACGTTGCATCGTACGTTGTGGTGGAGCAGAGTTACCACCTACATTAGCTTGTGGTAATTCGCCTTGGCCCATAGTTACTTTGTTAAAAGATGTGATACCGTTATAGCTCCATTCGTAAGCCATATCTGCCGCATCAAGGTTAGTGATAGGGGCATATGCGGATGCTGCGTATACATTAGTTGCCGCTGTAGCTGCACCTAATGCTTGTAAATATGGTTGGAAGTCGGAGCTGTTACCAGTTGCACCTTGTAATAAGGATACACCACCGCCTGCACTTGTACCATTTGTGATAATGCGGTTTGCATTACCTGGCATAGCGGAATCGTTAGCGTGTAAGTAAGCTGTAGCCGCTTGTAAGTCAACGATTACTGCAGGGGCCTTACCTATAAAGTTGCCATCGGAAGCTTTATTGGTACGACCACGAGTAGATGGGGAAGCTACTACATAACCACGGGATAATGCATAAAGAACACTGTTAGGTTTTCCATTTTCCATCTTAGGCGTCATAGCCTGGCTCGGCATGTAACCACCTACTGCATTTGGCATGAAGATAGGGGCTGTTTGGGTATTGTAACCGTTGATTGTGCCGTTGTTGAAATATTCCTCTGGTACATAAATGTTCATGTATTGCTGATCTATGTCGATTGGATTAGCCACGTAAGGGATATATTCGAAGGCGCGATATTTGATTTCCTTATTATCTACTGTGGTAGACATGGATTCATAATTCTTTGCGTCGAAAGCAAGACTAATCTTTGCAGATGCATCAGCTTGCAATGGGGGTTCAATTGGTTGGGAGAGAATATTTTTCTCTTCTGTTACAGGAGAGCCTTTTGTGGAAGCTTCATTACGAGCATTTACATAAGATTGCGGTAATTTACTTTCTTGAACCTGTTTAGTCTCTGCCTCAGATTTAGCTTTTGCTTCAGCTTCAGCCTGAGCTTTAGCAGCAGCGTCCGCTTCTGCTAAAGCTTTTGCCTCTGCTTCAGCCCGAGCTTTAGCTGCAGCTGCCGCTTCTTCTTTTGCTAGTTGTTCAGCAGCTAAACGTTCTTGTTCTTCTTGGATCGCAGCTTGTCTTGCAAGTTCCGCTTGTTTAGCAGCAATACGTTCTTGCTCTGCCTTAATAGCAGTTTCGCGTTCTGCTTTAGCTTTCTCGGCCGCAATACGCTCTTGTTCAGCTTTTAAAGCGGCTTGCCGTTGAGCCTCAGCTTGTTGAGCCGCAATACGTTCTTGTTCTGCTTTAATAGCCGCTTGACGTTGAGCTTCAGCCTGTTGAGCTGCCATACGTTCTTGTTCTGCTCTAATAGCTGCTTGTCGTTCGGCTTCGGCTTTAGTGGCAGCTTCGGCACGTTGGCGAGCTGCTTCTTCAGCAGCTAAGCGTTCTTCTTCAGCTTGTTGAGCGAGGATACGCTCACGTTCAGCTTTTAAAGCCGCTTGGCGTTGAGCTTCCGCTTGTTGAGCGATGATACGTTCTTGTTCTGCTTTAATAGCTGCTTGACGTTGAGCTTCTGCTTGTTGAGCGGCTAAACGTTCTTGCTCAGCTTTAATAGCCGCTTGACGTTGAGCTTCGGCTTGTTGAGCGGCTAAACGTTCTTGCTCAGCTTTAATAGCTGCTTGGCGTTGAGCTTCAGCTTGCTGAGCCGCGATACGTTCTTGCTCTGCTTTAATAGCCGCTTGGCGTTGAGCTTCCGCTTGTTGAGCGGCTAAACGTTCTTGCTCAGCTTTAATAGCTGCTTGGCGTTGAGCTTCAGCTTGCTGAGCCGCGATACGTTCTTGCTCAGCTTTAATAGCCGCTTGGCGTTGAGCCTCGGCTTGTTGAGCAGCGATACGTTCTTGCTCTGCTCTAATAGCCGCTTGGCGTTGAGCTTCAGCTTGTTGCGCGGCGATACGCTCTTGTTCCGCCTGCAAAGCTGCTTGCCGTTGGGCTTCTGTTTGTTGTTGTGCTTGTAGTGCTGCTTGACGTTGAACTTCAGCTTGTTTTTGAGCAAGTTGTTGTTGATCAGCTTGTGATAAATTTTCTTGTTGGGAGGCTTCTTCAGCGGCTAGTTGAGCTAAACGCTCACGCTCAGCTCGTTGGATATCTCGAATTGTAAGCCTCTGTTTTGCTACCACGGCTTTTGTTACTGTAGTATTTGATACAGTTAATGGAGCTATGGATTCTTGTTGAATAACAACAGGTGTACGCTGTACTTGTGTAGTTTGTACTTGTTGCTTACCATCCACTGGTTTCTCTATAGTAACAGGTTCAGTTTTTCGTTGTACATTTATCAAACTGTGCATTGCTAATGTAGGTTCCATGACAGCCTTTGTATCTTTATTGACAACATACTGGGGTTGAGTTTGAACCTGTTGTTGAGATTGCATTGGTACTACTTGTTGCGGTACTGCTTGCAATGGTGTAACTTGTTGAGTTTGTACAGGGCTAACCGTTGCTGGTTGCATCACGTAGGATGGTTGAGGTTGTGCCATCGGTGGTGTTTGTTGTTGTACAACGGTGGCCGGTTGTGGTGTAGCTGGTAAGACTGGCTGAGTTGCCATTGGTTTCACGACTGGAGTTGCTACACTTGTAGGACTCTGTGTCGTTGATTCAGCACTGGTACTCGTACCTACTAAATCATTCATGTTAAGTGTAGGCTCTGCATGGGTAACACCACCCAACGCAGCTGCGGCAAGAAATGCAGCAGTAACCTTACAATTTTTGGATGACTTCATGAATTAGTTCTCCGAACTAGATTTCTAATAATAATTTATAATTTTAAAGTTAATTAATATTTATATAGTTTAACATAAATCAATGTAATTGTACAATTTTGAGGATTTGCTTCCACTTTTGAAAGTAGTTTTGATCATGAATTATAAAATAATATTAATTATTTTTGAATATAAGAAAAGGACTAGATCACGTATACTTCTGAACTGTTGTTCCAAAACTGTGTCCAATTTTAGGGCAGTTCAGAATACGTATATTCTAGTCCTTTTACTATATCTACTGGTGTGACACCAGCTTTCACCATCGATAAGAGTCATTAATCAATTAGTCGCTAAATGTTAACTATTAGTTACTAACCGCTAATCGTCGAAACTCATCATAAACAATCAACAATCATCAGCCATCAATCATATATAAGTTATAATTGATAGTTAATTTTATGATCTATTTAGCGATACTATTTTTTAAACTTGGCTTTACAAGTGCTAAGATGAAGCAAGCCACAATGGAACCGATTGCGATGGATGCAAGGTAAAGAAGTGGATTACCAATTGTTGGTACTACGAAGATACCGCCATGTGGAGCGCGTAGTGTGCATTCGAAGAACATGGATAATGCACCAGCTGTACCAGCACCGATGATGCAAGCTGGTAATACGCGAACTGGATCGGCTGCTGCAAATGGGATGGCACCTTCTGTGATGAAGGAAAGGCCCATGATGTAGTTTGTGATACCAGATTTGCGTTCAGCCTCTGTGAAGCGACTAGGGAAGAATGTAGTACAAAGAGCAATTGCCAATGGAGGAACCATACCGCCTGCCATTACAGCAGCCATGATACCGTATTCTCCAGTTGCAAGAGCACCAGTACCGATAACATAAGCCGCCTTGTTTACAGGGCCGCCCATATCAACGGACATCATAGCACCAAAGATTAGACCTAATAATACGCGGCTAGTAGTGCCCATGGATTGTAAGGAGTCCATTAACCAGTGATTAAGTGCAGATACAGGAGGATTGATGATAAAGGTAATAGCGATACCGATGAACAATACGCCAAGTACAGGGTAGAATAGAACCGGTTTTGTACCTTCTAATGCTTGAGGCAAACCAGATACTAATTTCTTAACTAATAATACCAAATAACCTGCTGCGAAACCGGCAATCAATGCGCCTAGGAAACCAGAGCCACCTTGGTTAGCTAATAAGCCACCAACGAAACCAGCTACAAGACCTGGACGGTCCGCAATACTCATAGCGATGTAACCCGCTAATACTGGTAACATGAAGCCAAAGGAAGCTCCACCGATTTGCATTAAGAAAGCCGCAAGAGGTGTACCGGAACCAAAGTTTTTAGGATTCGCTGGATCGAATACGTCGAATAAGAAGGCGAGGGCAATCAAGATACCGCCACCGATAACAAATGGCAACATGTGAGATACACCGTTCATCAAATGTTTGTAGATTTGACGACCTACGCTATCAGATGCGCTAGCTGCAATCTCAGCAGCTTCGCGGTCAGCCGCAGATGCTTGATATACGGCAGCTGTG
>OBUY01000612.1_pt1 | contig 13115 bp, 9 predicted proteins | sample 1475781 | NCBI WGS metagenome assembly OBUY01 (sample SAMEA2579912, study PRJEB22360) | human gut metagenome | biome: human gut; feature: human-associated habitat; material: faeces | place: Denmark | collected 2008/2010 | reverse complement strand
TGGTATCTAAATCAACTTCCTTGTCCCAATCGCAGTCAACATCCGCTGTTGGATCGAAGGAAGTGGTTTCTCAACTTGTTTCTTTGTCTCAATCTGCTTCGATGAGCGAGAAGCTTTCCAAATTGGCCTCAGCGAGTCAATCTGAGTCACAAGTTCAAGCCTCGGCTTCAGCGAGTCAATCTGAGTCGCACGTTCAATCTTCGATTTCAGCGAGTCAGTCTGAGTTGCAAGCCCAAGAATCACTTTCGGTAAGTCAATCTGAGTCACAAGTCCAAGCCTCGGCTTCAGCAAGTCAGTCTGAGTTGCAAGCCCAAGAATCACTTTCGGTAAGTCAATCTGAGTCACAAGTCCAAGCTTCGGTTTCGGCAAGCAAATCTGAATCACAAGTTCAAGCTTCGCTTTCAGCAAGTCAATCTGAATCGTTGGCTCAAGCCTCGACTTTAGCAAGTCAGTCTGAGTCGCAGGTTCAAGCTTCTGCCTCAACAAGCGAATCTGCTTCGACTTCTGATGTCGTAGCTGCATCGCAGGTTTCAGAGTCTGGATCGTTCTCTCGATCAGTTTCAGAGAGTCTATCTGCTTCACAATGGGCATCTCATTCAGAATCTCTAGCGTCAGCATCGCTATCGAAGTCTGACTCCTATAGCCAATCAACTTCGCTCCTTTCAACAAGCGAATCAGCTTCAACGTCGATGCCAGTGTCTGAATTCCCTTTGACAAGTGTTTCAGAATCTATGAGCGCATCCTCGACAGAGAGTCAATCTCTATCGTATGAAGCTTCTGAATGGATCAGTGTGTCTTATGCGTCAAGTTTCTCTGCTATGACCAGTCCTTCGGAGTCTGTCGTGTCTTCGTTCAGCACCTCTTACTCAGAATCTCCAACAGAAGCAAGCTCGCTAAGTGCGAAACATCCTTCAGGACCTGCTCTTCCAGCGACAGGAGCTCATCCTTCATCTAATATCCTTGCTACGGGAGTTTCCATTCTTCTTTCTGGATTAGCCCTTTTAGGAATCCGGAAAAAAGATAGCAAATAAGGTATGAAATATCATGAATAAAGACCGGGATATTACCGGTCTTTTATGAATTCAAAAAGTTTAAGAAGTTTTAAAATATGTTATAATGGACAAGGAAGTTTTCAGTAAAGTAATATAGACAAGGAAACTCTATCCGTACTATATGAAATTACGAATATAGATCAAAAAGAAGAGTTAGAGGGAAGAAATGAAAATCCATTTTACAAATTTATTCGGGCAATCTTCGCAAAGTGTTGCTCTAATGGCGCAAAATGATATTATGAATGTGGTTCGTGAACTTGGGGTCAATGAACTTGGAATCTATTTTTATGATCAAACGAATGAACCGGATGGTGAGTTGAGTTCACGGATGGACGGTATTTTAGCAGGTGTAGCTTTTGGGGATATTGTCTTCGTTCAATCACCTTCTTGGAACGGAATTGAGTGGGATAATCGTTTGGTGGATAAGTTAAAACTCCTTCAAACGAAACTAGTCATGTTCATCCATGATGTCCCACCTCTCATGTTTGAAAGCAATTATTATCTCATGCCTGCTTATATTGAGATGTATAATAAGAGCGACCTTGTTGTTGTCCCATCAGAACAGATGTACCATCGTCTAGTATCAGAAGGGCTTACAGTTAAAAAATATGTGGTCCAAAAATTGTGGGATTTGACCCACAGTTTGGAACTCTACACTCCACAATTTGAGAAAAAGTTGATCTTCTCAGGTAATCCTTCGCGTTTCCCTCATATCATCGATTGGAAATATGATACTCCCCTTCATGTCTATACCGAACCAGTTGAAGGAGTTGATTATTCTAAGGTCCATATTGAAGGCTGGCGGACCAAGCAAGAGTTGCTTTTGGAACTTTCTAAGGGTGGTTTTGGGCTTGTCTGGGGAAATTCAGAGAATCCTGAGGATGAGCGGGATTACTACAAAGAAAATATTTCCTACAAATTATCGACTTATCTGTCCGCAGGTCTTCCGGTAGTCGTGCCAGACTATTTGTCAAATGCAGACTATATTCGAGAAAAAGGGATCGGCTTTGTAGCATCCAGTCTTGAAGAAGCTAATCGTTTGGTTCAAGACTGCACAGAAGAAGAGTATGCCCAAATGGTTCAAAAGGCTCAATATACTTCTTATTTGATCCGCAATGGCTATTTTACAAAGAAATTATTTATTGATAGTATTATGGCTCTAGGGAAATAAATAGAATAAAAAAGGATTCTTCAGACATAAATCTGAAGAATTTTTTATTGAATACGGTACCAAGACCATAATTTTTTAGAATATTAAGGATTAGTGACAAATAAGTTTAGAAAATAAGCGAATTATGGTAAAATAAGTTGAGATAATGTACTTTATAAACACATATTTAAGGGCTGTTTTTCCAGTGAAATGGTCAAAATGAGTAAGAGAAAGTTTAAAAGAAATGTTAAAACGATCTGAAGTAGGGAAGAGATTTTGTTGGACGATATTTTTCGTCTTTATTTATGTTTTGGGAAGTAAAATTTCCCTGCCTTTTGTGGACTTATCAAAGGCTTTGAGGCTCAATGAGGGAACAACAACTGGTTTACAACTCTCGAGTGCTGTGATGGGGGGAAATCTCCGCGGAATGTCGATCTTTTCGATCGGTCTATCCCCTTGGATGTCTTCCATGATTTTGTGGCGGATGTTTACCGTTTCAAAACGTTTTAACCTCGAAAAAACCAGCTCAGAGATTGTGGAGCGTCGAAAGATGTATGTGACCTTGGTGCTCGCTATTGTCCAGTCCTTAGCGGTGGCCATGTATTTACCTCTAAAAACCGATCTGGATTCGGGACTTGTCATTGCGGTCAATACTATGATTATGGTGGCTGGAGCCTTCTTTTTAGTTTGGTTATCCGATCTAAATGCTGCTTTAGGGCTCGGAAGTTCTGTGGTGATCATGATGGCTGGGATGGTGATGTACCTTCCAGAAGACGTGGTGCAGACCCTTTCAAGTGTCAATAATATCCCAGAGATCGCTTATGTTCTGGGGATGATCTTCCTTTTGATTTTTGTCTATGTGGCAGTTTTAGTGGAATATTCCAAGTATCAAATCCCTGTTAATAAATTAGGAATTCATAACAACCTTAAAAGTTATACCTTTTTGGATATCAAGATCAATCCTGCAGGGGGTATGCCTTTTATGTATGCCATGACCCTGGTGTCTATTCCTCAGTACGCTATGCTTTTGATCTTGTCCATGGACTCCAATGCTAAATGGGCTGCCCAGCTAGCCAAGCACTTGGTAATGGGAGACCCAATTTGGATTCTTCTTTATATTTTTGTCATTGCAATTCTTTCTTTTGCCTTTGCCTTTGTCAATGTGAATGGAGAAGAAATTGCAGAGAAAATGATGAAGGCCTCAGAATATATCGATTATATTTATCCTGGAGCAGACACACGTCGCTATATCAATAAAATTGTTCTACGCTTGACTGTTTTTGGAACTCTGTATTTGATTCTCTTTACCGCTCTTCCTTTTTCAATCTTGCTATGGGATAAGGATCTTTTACGTTTGACCATGATCCCAGGGACCTTCCTTATGTTTGTCGGAATGATTTACAATATCCGAGAAGAAATTCGTGCCCTTCGCGTCAATCAACGTTATACAAGAATATTCTAGGAGTAACTATGTATTATTTTGTACCAGCCTGGTATGGAACGGACCGCATCTGGCAGCAAACAGCTACCCCTTGGTACTGGATGCGAGAATCCATTGAATTTGACGATACCATTAATCAAGTTCGTATTTTTCAAGAAGCAGGAATGGATCGGATCTTATTGTTGCCTCACTATAGTCCTCAGTTGCGCTATTTTTTACACCGTCAAGATTTACTTGAGACAGATGTGCTCTCGATTTTTGATCGGATCCAAAAGGTTCCGTCTGATTTGGCTATGCGCCCAGTCCAGCTTCAAGATATCGAATGGCCGAGTGAGACAACTTTTTCTTATACTCCCTTTTTGGCAATAGCATTTCGAAAAGGTAAACGCCTAGCAAAAATTGATATGGGAGTAGATGGGAATATCCTTACCCTAACCCGTTATAAAGAGGGTGAAACCCTTTATGTCGAATATTTAGATGACCGTGGTTTTATCTCTAGTAGAGTTTACTATAAAGATGAGAAACCTTATTTTCAAGAGTATTTGAGTTTTGATGGACAATGGGTTTTGAGAGAAATGTTGATCGAAGAGAACCAATCTGTTATGGTCAATGAAGCTTTCTTTCCTGCCTTCAAAAAAGAAAGTTATTCCAATATGGGAGAAGTTGTCGCTGAAAAAATGAAGGAACAGCTGTTGACTCTGGTTCCAGGACGAGATCAGTTGGTGGTGGCAGCACATCCAGCAAATTTGACTTTTTTACAAGATACAGCGAGTAGAGTTAAGAAAGTCTTGTCCTTCTATGGAGATCGTCAGCCCTTATCTGCTGAAAACTTTGCCCTCTATTTTGATATGATAGATGCCCAGCTCTTGATTACAGATAGTGAAAAAACCAAAGAAGCGATTGCGGTTTTTTCTCCTAGCCTGGCTCAAAAGACGCACCGGATTACCTCTTTTGACTCCCGTCTCCGTTTGGGTTCTAGTCAGGAGCGCAAGGAATCAAAGATTTACTATTATGTCAATGAAAGCGAGCTTCCAAGCAAGAAACAGCTTAAAAATATTCTAGAAATTTTGTCGCAATACCCTTTATTTGAAGTCGTTTTTGCATTTTATAATGGTTCACCAGAGAGGGTGAAAGAATTAGAAGGGCAACTTGAGGAATTGATTGCTAGTGAGCAGGACTTGCATCTGCTTCAATCACCTGCTCAAATACAAGGTCTTGGGGAAAACCAGATCATCGATGAAGAATCTGTACAAGGCGAGCCGGATTACCGTTTTGTGGTTAAGAATTTTTCAAATGAAAATGACATTATTCAAGAGTTGGAAAAAACACGTTTGATTGTAGATTTAAGCGAGGAGCCCAACCTCTATACGCAGATTGCAGGGATTTCTGCGGGGATTCCTCAAGTCAACCGCGTCCAGACAGAGTATGTCGATCATCTGAAAAATGGTTATGTCCTATCTAAGGGAGACCAGGAATTAGAAAAGGCGGTTACGCACTTCTTATTGGAATTGAAGCCTTGGAATGAAGCCTTGGTCTACTCGATCGAAAAAATTCAAGAATACACGGGTCAACGTTTGATCGAGAAATGGGAAGGATGGATGAGAGAACGTCATGGATAACAAACAACAATTAACCCATATTCTCCAAATCGGCTCAAGTAGCTGGCAGGATCAGGTGGAGCTTCCTGCTGGACTTGGATGGCACTTTTTTCAAGTCACCGCTCTTCCATCACTCAAAGACTATATGGAAGAAGAGAAAATCTCCAAATTCAAAGCTTTGATTTTAGAAAAGCCAGAGGATTTGTTGGCTCTAGGAGAAGACCTGACCTACTTCCAGCCTTATACTGTGTTTTATGATGAAAGCCATCAGTTAGAGGCCTCTTCTGAAGAATTGGCCCACCTTTTAAGTCTCAAGCAAGCAAGACCCTGGGATTTCTCAAATAAGCATCAATTTCTCTATGTCTTAGACCGCTTTTTATACGATAATCAATATGGAGATGCCTTTACGGTTAGTGATCTGCGAGTGAGACCTGATTTTGCTGGTCAGCAAACGGTGCTGGGGAAACATTTTCTTAAGCTAGATGGACTATACGGAGAAGAGTTTACACCAATTGCTCAGTGGGTCTACAACTATGTGTATGATGCTAGCCGTCCCATCAATTTTTGGTTGGAATACGAAAAAGATCCAAGCTGTCAACTGCAATTGCGGATTCAATTTTATCGCTTTGGTGCTCTGGGAGAGTGGGTCAAAGATGCAGTCTTTTCAGAAGAAGAGATGCAAACTCCGCTGGAATTAGACGGAGCAGAGCCTTATTATCTAGCCTTTTCGCTGGAAGCCAAAGGAGAAGGGATGCTTACGATAGGAGCTCTACACAAGCGCCTGTCCCATGGCCCTCTAGGAGGCATGACAGTAGGAGCACAGACTCTTCGGGACCACAAACGTCAAGAAATCTTTGCTTATTTCCATCCTGGCGATATGAAGCCCCCTTTAAACATATACTTTTCTGGGTATCGTCCAGCCGAAGGATTTGAAGGATTTGGTATGATGCGTGCCATGGGTAGTCCCTTTATTCTCTTTTCTGACCCAAGACTGGAAGGTGGATCCTTTTATATGGGCTCAGAAGAATTAGAAAATCAAATCACTGCCTTTATTGATCATCATTTGCATTCACTTGGTTTTGGACCGGAAGAAATGAATTTCTCTGGCTTGTCCATGGGGACCTTTGGTGCCCTTTACTATGGGGCTCTGTATTGCCCACATGCTATCCTAGTCGGTAAACCCATTGTCAACCTTGGAGATGTCGCTGCCAACCTGAAATTTAGACGTCCAGATGAGTTTGGAACGTCTCTAGATATGATGCAGTTGATCATCGGTCAAGTGTCACAAGAAGGGATTGGTCAGCTCAATCAACGCTTCTGGGACCGATTTAAACAGGCGGACTTTAAGGATACGATTCTAGCCCTTGCTTATATGCGAGATGATGACTACGACAAGCAAGCCTATCCAGATATTTTAGAGACCTTGTATGAATTGCCGGTTCGGATTATTAGTACCAGTCGTGCCGGTCGGCACAATGATGCGAGTGCTCCGATCATTGAGTGGTTTATGACTCAGTACAATGAAATCATGGAAAGAGACTTTGGAAGAAACCAATGATAAAAATGAAAGAAAATGAAAGTAGACGGATCTACTGGGGCGATACAGTTTTAGCAGATTATCTTTGGGGGTCGACCATTCAGGCGACTGCCCAAGGTAGCGTTCAATTTCAGAATCCCCTCATGCCATCTGGTCAAGTGCTGAAAACATGGCATTCACAGACAAATTTCGGGAAGAACCGCCAAATTCCTAGTCTGCCACTGCTCAAAAGAGAGCAGGGCTATGAACTGGCAATCAAGATCGAAGCAAATCCCGTTCATACCGTGATGGTAGAAATCATCTTCAAAGATCGCTTTGGAGAGATCGTTGGCCGTCGAGTAACCGCAGAAGGACGCTTGTCCTTCACCTATCCAGACCAAGCCTACGCCTACGAAGTACGCTTGCTTAGTGCAGGCTTGCAAGAGTTTACCTTCCACTATTTCACTATTCAACCAATATCGTCTGAGGGAGCAGCAGTTCTCGAATAGACGAACAAAACTGCAAAAAAGAGGATCACATTGGATTACGTTAAATTAAGAAATATCAAAAAAATCTTAAAAGAAGTCAATAGCTGGAAGGATGACATGGCCCGTTTGACGGATCAGCAACTGCAGGAGAAGACTGCAGAATTTCGGGAACGTTTAGTGGAGGGCGAGACCTTGGATGATCTCTTGCCGGAAGCATTTGCGGTTGCGAGGGAAGCGGATAAACGGGTCTTGGGCATGTTTCCCTATGACGTCCAAGTTATGGGAGGAATCGTCCTACACCAGGGGAATGTCGCTGAAATGAATACCGGTGAAGGGAAGACCTTGACGGCAACTATGCCAGTTTATCTCAATGCCTTAGAGGGCAAAGGGGTCATGGTTATTACGACCAATACCTATCTGGCAACTCGGGATGCAGAAGAGATGGGACAGGTCTATCGATTTTTAGGTTTGACCGTCGGTGTTCCTTTGAAACAGTCAGAAGACCAAGAATTAGATCCAGAAGTCAAACGCGAGATTTACCAATCAGACGTCATTTATACGACTAATACTAGCCTAGGTTTTGACTATCTAACAGAGAACTTGACGGCTTCTGTTGATGGCCAATTTTTGGCAGACTTCAATTATGCCATTGTCGATGAGATTGATTCGGTGCTTCTAGATAGTGCTCAGACTCCCTTGATTATTTCTGGTTCTCCTCGGGTCCAGTCCAATCTATATGGGATTATTGACACCTTGATCCAGACCTTCAAGGAGGGGGAAGATTTCAAGTTTGACGAAGAAAAGAAACGGGTTTGGTTGACTCGAAAAGGGGCTCATGCAGCAGAAGCTTTTCTTGCCATTCCCAATCTCTATGATCCCCAATACCGTGACTTGGTCCGCCATATCAGCCTAGCCTTGCAGGCCAACAAAAACTTTATTAAGGATAAGGACTATGTCATCCATCCCAATGTCGAAGGACAACCTGAGATTGTCTTGCTAGACCAGGCAACGGGGCGCCTGATGGAAATGACCCGCTTGCAAGGAGGACTCCACCAAGCGATTGAAGCCAAAGAAGGTCTCAAGCTAACCCAGGAAACACGGGCTATGGCTTCTATTACTTATCAAAACCTCTTTAAGATGTTTCGAAAGTTAGGAGGCATGACCGGGACTGGGAAGGTCGCTGAGGCAGAGTTTCTTGATACCTATGCCATGTCAGTGATCAAGATTCCAACCAATCGCAAGAAAATCCGTAAGGATTTGCCGGATGAAATCTATCAGACCTTGCCGGAAAAAATCGTGGCTTCTTTGGACTATGTGAAGAAAGTCCACGAAAAGGGCAATCCGATTCTGGTCTTTGCTGGCTCCGTTGAGATGTCAATTCTTTATTCGAATCTTCTCTTGCGCGAAGGGATCCCTCACAATCTTCTTAATGCCAACAATGCTCCTCGTGAGGCCCAAATCATTAAGGAATCTGGTCGAAAAGGAGCCGTGACGGTTGCGACCTCAATGGCCGGTCGAGGAACCGACATTAAGTTGGGACCTGGAGTAGCTGAGTTAGGAGGCCTAGTGGTTGTCGGAACCGAGCGGATGATGAACCAGCGGATTGACCTTCAAATTCGGGGACGTTCAGGCCGCCAAGGAGATCCCGGTTTGACCAAGTTCTTCGTCTCTTTAGAAGACGATTTGATGAAAAACTGGGGGCCAGACTGGATCCAGGATACCTATCAAGACTATGATGTGGAAGAGCGCATTGGGGCTACTAAAGCTCTGACTAAGCGCAAGTATAAAAATTTGGTGGAACGGGCTCAAAATGCTAGTGAAAGTTCTGGTCAGGCTAGTCGTCGGATGACGCTAGAATTTGCGGAAAGCATGAACATTCAGCGTGCCATCGTCTACGAAGAGCGTGACCGCTTGATTAAGCAAGAAGGGCGCTTGGACGACATCGTTGAAAAAGCCCTTCGTTCCGTCTTTTCAAGCATTGCCCATAAAAAAGAATACAAGGAACCTGTAGCTTTTTATCGCTATATTTTAGACAATGTTAGCTACCAAGTGGATCCGGAAAAGGCCCATCAAACCTTCCGTAGCAAAAAAACCAAAGAGAATTTCTTATGGGAGATTGCTAAAGGTGAGTTAGAGGCTAAGTATGAGGTTTTAGGCACCGATGAGGTGATCGCCCAATTCCAGCGCATGGCCATCCTAAAAGCTATCGATGAAAATTGGGTCGAGCAGGTAGACTATCTGCAACAATTGCGCATGGCTCTGTCTGGCCAATACACCAGTCAGAAAAACCCTTTGGTAGAATTTTTCCAAGAAGCTTACCAATCTTTTGAACGAATGAAAGAGGCGACCAAAGAACAAATGGTCCGCAATCTCTTACTGAGTCGAGTAGAAATCAATAAAAAAGGGGAAATTGTCTTGCATTTCCCATAAAAGAGGACATTATGACAGTATACAATATCAACCTTGGAATCGGTTGGGCCAGCAGTGGTGTTGAGTATGCCCAAGCCTACCGTGCCCAGTTGTTATGCAATATCCATCAACCAGCCAAGTTTGTCTTTATGGATATGATTCTAGCCGATAATATCCAGCATTTAACAGAAAATATCGGTTTTAAAAATGATGAAATCATCTGGCTCTACAGCCATTTTACAGATATAAAAATTGCACCAACAACCTATACCCTTGATCAGGTCTTAGCAGGTTTTGCCGGAAAACCGACTCGTGAAGAAGTCGATGGCAAGATCAAGCGCTTCTTTTATGAAGACCAGGACAACTTTTTGACCTGCTACCTGCGGGAGGAAAACAGTCCCTATGTCGAACGTTGCGAGTATGTGTCTAGGGGAATTTTAGTGAGAAAGGATTATTTCTCCTACACTCGTTACTGTACCGAGTACTTCATTCCAAAGAATAACCAAGCCAACTTGATTGAGCGCCGCTTTTACAATGAAGACGGGACGGTTGCCTACAGCATGCAGATGGCAGATGGCCGCGAAATCTATTGTTTTCCAGATCGCTATCTGGTTGGTCGTCAAGAATTGATCCGCTATTTTATGCAGACCCTTCAATTGACCAAACAAGATCTGGTGATTTTGGATCGTGAAACCAATATCGGTCAACCTATCTTTGAAGAGGCGCAAAAAGCGCGTCTAGGTGTGGTCGTTCACGCAGAGCACTTTAGTGCCAATAATGTTGACGATCAGTATATCCTGTGGAATAACTATTACGAGTACCAATTTACCAACGCAGATAAGGTGGACTTCTTTATTGTTGCTACTGACCGTCAAAAAGAAATCTTGGCGGAGCAGTTTGCCAAATATACCAACCATCAGCCAGCCATCTATACCATCCCAGTTGGTAGTCTTGCCAGCTTGCCACAAAACGAAAATCGTACCCCATTCTCTATGATTACTGCCTCTCGTTTGGCGACAGAAAAACATATTGACTGGTTGGTGCGAGCAGTGGTTCGTGCCAAAAAAGAATTACCAGAACTGTCTTTTGACATCTATGGGAAAGGTGGAGAAGAAGGAAAGCTGCGTTCTCTGATTGATGAATTGGGGGCGGCAGACTATATCCATCTCAAAGGGCATGCCAATCTGGGGGAAATTTATAAGAACTATGAGGTTTACTTGTCCGCATCGACCAGTGAAGGCTTTGGTTTGACCTTGATGGAGGCGATTGGTTCGGGTCTTCCCATTATCGGTTTTGACGTTCCTTATGGCAACCAGACCTTTGTTACAGAAGGCAAAAATGGCTATCTCATTCCGCCTTCAGCAGACCAAGTGGTCGATCAGATTGCTGCTGCATTTGCTGAAAAACTCATTCAGCTCTACAAGAAAGATGATCTAGCCAGCATGCGTCAAGCATCTTATGCGCGTGCAGAAGACTTTTTGACCAGCCGAGTAGAAGAAGCTTGGGCACAATTGATAGAAGAGGTGACACATGCTGAACGTATTTGATAGTTATTCTCATGAAAGCCAAGACCTGCTCCACTCCATGAAGGAGTCTGGCTTTGAATATCCAACCGTTGTTCTGGAGCCAAACGGTTTCTTACCTGACGGGATCGAATCGCCTTTTCTCTATTTTTTAGGCCAGCCAAAAGGGGAGAAGCGCGGACGCTACTTTAATGAAGTTCCAGTGCCTGATTTCTGGGAGGTTTCAGGGGATAATAGTTCGGGGAGAGTCACCTACTATGGTCAGGAAAAGGCTCGGATTGTTTACCATGCCGCTTCCTATAAACGCATTGTCGAGCGCATTGAGTGGTTGGATGACAAGGGGCAAGTATTCATGATTGATCGCTATGACCAATACGGTCGTAAGATAGCTGTAACGACTTGTGGTGATCAAGGACAGCATTTGGTGACTACTTATTTTGAAGGAGATACCGAGCGCTTGACAGAGAATCACCAAACAGGGGATTTGATCTTGACCTTGGACCATCAACCCATGCGGATTTTCAAGAATCGCTTAGATTACTTTGTCTTTTACCTAGAGTATCGTGGTTTTAATCTGGATGGTTTGGTCTACAATACCCTTGCTACCTCCTTTAGCATTAGTCTTCAGCTTGGAAATAAAGGAATCAAAGGTCGCGACGTCTTGGTGTGGCAAGAACCACTTCATGACAGCCTTCCAGGCAATATGCAGTTGATTCTAAAGAGCCCAGAAATCCGGACCAAGAAGATCTTGATTCCACAAAATTCGACCTATCATCGCGCTTTGCAGTTGACCTCCCAAGACCAGCATAGCTATTTTGCTCCCCTTGGCTACTTGTATGATTTCAAGGTGAAAGACGATATCCGTAAAGACGCCTTTGTCTTGACCAATTCGGATCAGATCGAAGCCTTGACCTACCTAGTAGAGAATTTGCCAAATGTGACCTTCCGTGTAGCGGCCTTGACAGAGATGTCTGCTAGCCTCTTATCTATGGTTCGCTATCCAAATGTGGTCTTGTATCAAAATATCAGCCAAGATCGGATCAAAGAGTTGCTTAAGCTCTCTAGTATTTATCTGGATATCAACCACTATGCAGAGGTGCAAGGAATTGTTCGCAAGGCCTTTGAACACCAGCAAGTCATCCTTGCCTTTAGCCATACCCTGCATGACCGCCACTTCCTCGCACAAGCCAATATATTTGACCAAGGAAAAGAAGCAGATATGGTGGCCCGTATCCAGGAAATCTACCAATCTGTGGATAGCTACAGAGAAGCAGTCGCGCAACAAATTGCCCAATCAAGTAGTGTCGAGCCAGCTGTTTTCACAGCTCGCTTGCAAGAAGGGATCGGTGGACATGGTGAGTGATCGTAAGAAAGATTTATTTTACAAAGAAGTAGAAGGCCGGATGGAGTCTCTCAAACGACGTCCTTCCGAAAAAGAAAAGACGACGCGTTCCGAAAAGATCAATGTTACCTTTAATGTGATCATTGGTTTGGTGATTCTGCTGGGAGTTATTTTTACCCTCTTGAGAGTATTAGGAGGATCCTAAGATGGAAATGGTATTTGCAATCGTTATCTCGATTTTATCCCTAGCTCTGGTGGTTCTGATTACCCTGCAACCTCGCCAGCAACAATCGCTCTCAACAGATGCAACCAGTAACTTAGGGAAGCCAAGCTATTGGCGCTCCCACCGAGGACTCAAGCTAGCAACCCTTGCCGTTAGTATCGTCTTTCTCGTATCTTTATTTCTTTATATGATGGTCGTACAGGCCTAGTGTCTAATAGAATGGATAAAACGAAGTTGGTATTCTCCAACTTCTTTTAAATTGTAGATAGAGTCATCTTAGAAACTTTCCTTAGGTGAGTACGGACGTCAGCGAACTTCGAAGAAGTTCCATGACTAATTATTGAGCCTAAGGTCTCAATAATTCCGAGTGCCT
>OBUY01000603.1_pt1 | contig 13368 bp, 10 predicted proteins | sample 1475781 | NCBI WGS metagenome assembly OBUY01 (sample SAMEA2579912, study PRJEB22360) | human gut metagenome | biome: human gut; feature: human-associated habitat; material: faeces | place: Denmark | collected 2008/2010 | reverse complement strand
TGCTGTGTCGGTTACCAGTACACCAATTGTGGTACGCTTTGTCCAGTGCAACTTTGCTAAAAAGTGATAAAAGTCGCGTTATTTTTGATGCTCCTTGCCTTACATTATGTTTTTTAAGGCTTTTATAAAACTGCAACTTGTCTAAAACTGAAACCGCATCCAGGCAAAGTAACCATTGCCATTGTTGTAGATACCAGGGATGTAAGTCATCTGAAAGATAGCCAGCGGCTTTCACGGCCCTATCCAGCAACAGGCTCCCATTTATTCCACGAATCCTCAAATGTCATCACGTACAAACCGTGCCAGTTGCCTTTCTCATCCCAACGCGACTAACCGAAACCGCCGCCCCACGTTTTTAGTTATAGCGATCAGCTTTTTCTTTATCGTAAGCGAAACGTGCATGCCTGGTGATGGCAGGAATATACAAATCATATGTTCTGGCTGCCGTCAGGTTGCTGCGACATTCTCTCTAAATGTCGTAATCCATTGTTCTGTACAGGCAGAAATTTCATCACGCTGATTAACTTAATAAAAACAAAGGGAATTACGGTAATACATTCACTTATATCCATTAGTGACTATAAAATATTTATCAAAAATTCACTTCCAGCATAGCTGGACTAAAATGAACATAACCGTATTAACACCTACATAAAGAATACTATTAATATTTTATAGGCTTACACAAATAAATATCACCAAATTATTCTGGAGACTTAAGCAATATTTCCTTCCAAATGACAACTTAAGCAAAAAAAATCTTCCCCGACATAGACAGCAATAAACAAAAGAAAAAATCTCTTGCTTTTTAATCAGATGCAATGACAAGCTAACAAATAAATATCACTAACACTACCAGCGCGCACACATGAGCGCATATTTTTTAAACAAGTAAAGAAACCACTATCGCGCAATTTAACAAAATCACATCATTAACTTATCAATTAATACACATTATCACACTGGTAATTACCAACTATAAAAATTCATTTTGTTATTCATGTATAAAAAACAACAACATCAATGTATTAATGGTCGCTTTTCTTGATTTTAATCAGCATTCACCACCCATTTGTTCGGCATATTTTTCACTAGTTTTAGGAATTTGTTATTATTTATCTTGGAGTCTGGAAACAGGAAAAATTATGCTGACAGTTATTGAGCTCCTTATTGGAGTTGTAGTTATTGTGGGTGTAGCTCGCTACATCATTAAAGGGTATTCCGCCACCGGGGTGTTATTTGCAGGCGGTCTGTTATTACTGATAATCAGTGCCATTATGGGGCACAAAGTTTTACCATCCAGCCAGACTTCAACGGGCTACAGCGCCACGGATATCGTTGAATACATTAAAATATTACTGATGAGTCGCGGTGGCGACCTCGGCATGATGATCATGATGCTGTGTGGCTTTGCCGCTTACATGACCCATATCGGCGCAAACGATATGGTCGTCAAACTGGCGTCAAAACCATTGCAGTACATTAACTCCCCTTACCTGCTGATGATTGCCGCCTATTTTGTTGCCTGTCTGATGTCACTGGCAGTTTCCTCCGCAACCGGCCTGGGCGTTTTACTGATGGCAACGCTGTTCCCGGTCATGGTGAACGTTGGTATCAGTCGCGGCGCGGCGGCTGCCATTTGTGCCTCACCTGCGGCGATTATTCTCGCGCCGACTTCAGGTGATGTGGTACTGGCGGCGCAGGCTTCCGAAATGCCGTTAATTGACTTCGCCTTCAAAACGACACTGCCAATCTCAATTGCTGCAATTATCGGCATGGCGATTGCCCACTTTTTCTGGCAGCGCTATCTGGACAACAAAGAGCATATTTCCCATGAAATGTTAGATGTCAGCGAAATCACGACCACCGCTCCTGCGTTTTACGCCATTCTGCCGTTCACCCCAATCATTGGCGTGCTGTTTTTTGACGGCAAATGGGGGCCGCAATTGCACATCATCACCATTCTGGTGATATGTATGCTAATTGCCTCCATTCTGGAATTTATTCACAGCTTTAATACGCAAAAAGTCTTTTCTGGCCTGGAAGTGGCTTATCGTGGCATGGCTGATGCCTTCGCTAACGTGGTAATGCTATTAGTTGCCGCCGGTGTTTTTGCCCAGGGCCTTAGCACCATTGGCTTTATCCAGAGCCTGATCTCAATCGCTACCTCATTCGGTTCAGCGAGCATTATCCTCATGCTGGTGCTGGTTATCCTGACGATGCTGGCGGCGGTGACTACTGGTTCCGGCAATGCGCCGTTCTATGCATTCGTTGAGATGATCCCGAAACTGGCGCACTCTTCCGGAATTAACCCGGCATACCTTACAATTCCGATGCTACAAGCATCAAACCTGGGTCGTACACTTTCGCCAGTCTCTGGCGTGGTGGTTGCGGTTGCCGGAATGGCGAAAATTTCACCTTTTGAAGTGGTAAAACGCACCTCGGTGCCGGTGCTTGTTGGGCTGGTAATTGTCATCGTGGCCACGGAGTTGATGGTCCCCGGTACAACCGCCGCCGTTACTGGTAAGTAATTCTCTGGCCGGAGGCGTGCTTCCTCCGGCACTCTCTTCACCCACTGTGGTAAATACGCTGCGGTCTGCCGACTTTGCCGTGAACAATCTCGGCAATAACCAGATGGCGGCTGGCACAATATTCGAGATAACGTCTGGCGGTAGTGCGGCTGATGGTCAATGCCTGTGCTACCGTCTCCGCCGTATGTTGCACATCCGGCTCTTTGAAAAGTTTCCGCACTGCATTCAGTGTCAACGCATCAATACCGGTCGGAAGATCGTCCTTCGGTTCCCCGCGAGCATAAGCATTAAACATCTCATCAATTTGCTTTTGACTGGCACTATCAATACTTTCCAGCATATGTTTACGCTGGCGAAAGCGGGTCAATGTCTGCCCCAGACGCTCATAAGCAATTGGCTTGATCAGATAATCAAACACACCGCAGCGTACTGCTTCAGACACCGTTTCCATATCGCTGGCAGCAGTAGTAAACACCACATCGCCGGGATAATGCGCCTGCACCAGCTCATGCAGCAAATTAATACCTCTACCGTCAGGGAGATAGTTATCCAGCAAGATAAGCCCCGGCTTAAAACGCTCGATCATCATTCGGGCCTGCGCCAGGTTTCCCGCCAGCAATATCTGACTGAATCCAGGGATGTGACGAATATATTCCGCATGCATCTCTGCCAGCGGCGTCTCGTCCTCAACGATCAATAGAGTTAATGGAGCTGTCATTAGGTTTCACTTTCGGAATATAGATTGAAAATAAAGTACCGCAGGGATCATTATCTTCGAGAGTGATAACTCCCCCGCAGCGCGTTACATAGCTGGCAATAAGATACAACCCAATGCCATGCTCACCGGGTTCATCAGCACGCGTACTGACGCCCTGCTCAAATATTTTGTCGCGCAGAGACTCTGGGACGCCGCAACCCTGATCGGCCACTTCAATCACCACATCATCGCCTTCGTCGCTCAGATATAATTCGACGATCTTATTCCCTTTATCGTTACGCAGACTGGCTTCGAAGGCATTGTCGAGTAAGTTGCCCACAATCGCCGCAAACTCAGTGCTGTCCAGCCCTGGCGGCAGTTGGGAAAGCTGGCTGCCGGGGACGATTGTCATTTTTAGCCCCAGTTCACGAGCGCGCTGCACTTTACCAAACAGCAACCCCGCCACCTGGCGATCGACAAATGCCTCGCGCAGGCTGTCAATAAGCTGTTGCTGGGCCTGAGACTCTCCCTGAACCATCGCCAGCACGCGATCATACTCTTTCATTTGCAACAGACCATTGAGCGTAGACATCCAATTGAGATGTTCATGACGCAATGTGCGCAGGCTTTCGACGTATTGTTTAATTTGCGTCAGTTGCGCATTAAGGGTGGAAATTTCGTCTTTACTACGAAAGCTGATTATTGCCCCCAGCAAATCATCACCAGAACGAATAGCTTCCCGATTAGCAATGACGCTCAGGCCGTTAAAATTTGTCACCACATCCTGGCGTTTTTCATCAATCTGCTCGATGAAGAAATCGGCGGGCCTGACCACTTCAGCAATGGGTCTGCCCAGCCACTGCCGTCCGGGAGAACTCAGCCCCAGCATTTTTCTTGCGTTACGGTTGATGGCGGTAATGTAACCGTGTGGATCCACCGCAATCAGTCCTTCATAAACAGAACTAAATAGCGCCTCTTGCTGACGAACCACGCGCGCAATTTGCTTCGGTTCCATCCCCATCATCTGGCGGCGAATATGCGCGGCTAAGAACCACGACAACAGCATCAGAATGCCCAACAGCACGACAAACACGCCTGCCATCGGTAATAAAAATTCGGCGCGCCAGCTATCGATTTTACTGACCAGATAACCCACCGACACCACGCCGATGACGTTGTCATCATCATCAAAGATCGGTGTTTTGGCGCGCATCGCCATACCTATCGACCCTTTACCCGTAATGAAGTAACTCTCTCCTTTCTCCAGTGCGCCGGGTTTGGTGAATTGCATAGGATGACCAATTTTCTCCGGATTAGGATGGTAAAGGCGGATCGAGTCGCGGTCGCCAATCACCACATAATCGAAATCAGTATCTCTTTGTAATTTGTTGGCAATGGTCGCCAGTCGTTTGTAGTCACGCGTTTTAACCGCCGTGATGATGCTGTCATTGGAGGCAATAATTTTTGCCTGATTCATTGCCATGTCACGCACATGGAGCGTTAAATAGTCCTCGAAACTGGCCGTAAAATATTGCGCCAGTGCTGCGATGACAAATATTGAGAACACCAGAATCAGCAGGAAGATACGCAGCGGAAATGCCAGTCGTTGGAAAAAAGCAAACTGTTTATTCTCATTAAACTGCAACATTGTTTTCCTTGCGGGGTAAACCCTGTTTTTGGTGAATGTAATTAAAATGTTGAATCTTGACGGATAAAAATAAAATATAATCGTGGCAAAATTCATTCATTAAATCAATTAAACAACTTAAAACCACGCGCCAATTCGCAATTACATTAATTAAAAAACTTAAAACCATTAAATAAATAAAAAACCACTAACTCTATGTGAAATAAATCAAAATTTCTCACTGCAATACTCCTTAGGATGTATAGCAAAAGGAGAAACAGATATACCTCACTCGCAGCCCTTTCTCCCAACTGAAATAAATGATTACCAACTTGCAACATTCATTGCAAATTGATAACAACACATACCTTCAGGATACGACTTATTATGTTCGGCAATGATATTTTCACCCGGGTAAAACGTTCAGAAAATAAAAAAATGGCGGAAATCGCGCAATTTCTACATGAAAATGATTTGAGCGTTGACACAACAGTCGAAGTATTTATTACCGTAACCCGCAATGAAAAACTTATCGCTTGCGGTGGAATTGCCGGAAATATTATTAAGTGCGTGGCTATCAGTGAATCTGTTCGCGGTGAAGGACTGGCGCTGACATTAGCCACCGAACTAATAAACCTCGCCTATGAACGGCACTGCACACATCTGTTTATTTATACCAAAACCGAATACGAAGCGCTGTTCCGCCAGTGCGGTTTCTCCACGCTGACCAGCGTACCAGGCGTGATGGTACTGATGGAAAACAGTGCCACGCGGCTGAAACGCTATGCTGAATCGCTGAAAAAATTTCGTCATGAAGGGAAGAAGATTGGCTGCATAGTGATGAACGCCAATCCCTTTACCAACGGCCACCGTTATCTGATTCAACAAGCCGCAGCACAGTGCGACTGGCTGCATCTATTTTTAGTCAAAGAAGATTCTTCGCGCTTTCCCTATGAAGACCGGCTGGATTTGGTGTTGAAAGGCACCGCTGATATTCCGCGCCTGACAGTGCATCGCGGTTCCGAGTACATCATTTCCCGCGCCACGTTCCCTTGCTACTTCATTAAAGAACAGAGCGTCATTAACCATTGTTACACCGAAATTGATCTGAAGATTTTCCGTCAGTACCTCGCTCCTGCGCTTGGCGTAACTCACCGCTTTGTCGGTACTGAACCGTATTGTCGCGTGACCGCCCAGTACAACCAGGATATGCGCTACTGGCTGGAAACACCGACTATCTCAGCACCGCCCATCGAACTGGTTGAAATTGAGCGACTGCGTTACCAGGAGATGCCGATATCCGCTTCACGGGTGCGCCAACTACTGGTGAAAAACGATCTCACGGCTATCGCGCCGCTGGTCCCGGCAGCCACGCTGCATTACTTGCAGAATCTGCTTGAACACTCCCGCCACGACGCGGCAGTTCGTCAAAAGACCCCCGCATAAAAAACAGGTGAAAAATGAAAATAAACCAGCCCGCCGTTGCAGGCACCCTAGAGTCTGGGGATGTGATGATACGCATCGCCCCACTCGATACGCAGGATATCGACCTGCAAATCAACAGCAGCGTTGAGAAACAGTTTGGCGATGCAATTCGTAGCACCATTCTGGACGTTCTTGCCCGCTATAACGTGCGCGGCGTACAGCTAAATGTCGATGACAAAGGCGCACTGGACTGCATTTTACGTGCACGACTGGAAGCTCTGCTGGCGCGCGCCAGCGGTATCCCGGCTCTGCCATGGGAGGATTGCCAATGATTTCCGCTTCGTTGCAACAACGTAAAACCCGCACCCGCCGCAGCATGTTGTTCGTACCTGGCGCTAATGCCGCGATGGTCAGCAACTCTTTCATCTACCCGGCTGATGCCCTGATGTTCGATCTCGAAGACTCCGTGGCACTGCGCGAAAAAGACACCGCTCGCCGCATGGTCTACCACGCGCTGCAACACCCACTGTATCGCGATATCGAAACCATCGTGCGTGTTAACGCGCTGGATTCTGAATGGGGCGTTAACGACCTGGAAGCTGTCGTTCGCGGCGGCGCAGACGTTGTACGTCTGCCGAAAACCGATACCGCTCAGGACGTTCTGGATATCGAGAAAGAAATCCTGCGCATTGAAAAAGCCTGCGGTCGTGAACCGGGTAGTACCGGTCTGCTGGCAGCGATTGAATCTCCGCTGGGCATTACCCGCGCGGTAGAAATCGCTCACGCTTCCGAGCGCTTAATCGGTATCGCGCTGGGCGCAGAGGACTATGTGCGCAACCTGCGTACAGAACGCTCCCCGGAAGGAACTGAGCTGTTGTTTGCTCGCTGCTCCATTTTGCAGGCCGCGCGCTCTGCCGGTATTCAGGCGTTTGACACCGTCTATTCCGACGCCAACAACGAAGCCGGATTCCTGCAAGAAGCTGCCCACATCAAGCAACTGGGCTTTGATGGCAAATCGCTGATCAACCCGCGTCAGATTGATCTGCTGCACAACCTCTACGCACCAACCCAGAAAGAAGTGGATCACGCACGCCGCGTCGTAGAAGCCGCTGAAGCCGCTGCTCGCGAAGGCCTCGGTGTGGTTTCTCTGAACGGCAAGATGGTTGACGGTCCGGTTATCGATCGCGCCCGTCTGGTGCTCTCCCGCGCAGAACTTTCCGGCATCCGCGAAGAATAAGGCAATCAAAATGACGCATAAAATTGAACAATCTCAACGACAAGAACGGGTAGCGGCCTGGAATCGTCACGCTGAATGCGATCTTGCCGCTTTCCAGAACTCACCGAAACAAACTTATCAGGCAGAAAAAGCGCGCGATCGCAAACTGTGCGCCAACCTGGAAGAAGCGATTCGTCGTTCTGGTTTGCAAGATGGCATGACCGTCTCTTTCCACCACGCTTTCCGCGGTGGTGACCTGACCGTCAACATGGTGATGGACGTCATCGCGAAAATGGGCTTTAAAAACCTGACCCTGGCATCCAGTTCCCTGAGTGATTGCCACGCGCCACTGGTAGAACATATTCGTCAGGGCGTGGTAACCCGTATTTATACTTCCGGTCTGCGCGGCCCACTGGCAGAAGAAATCTCCCGTGGTCTGCTGGTTGAACCAGTGCAAATCCACTCCCACGGCGGTCGTGTGCATTTGGTGCAGAGCGGTGAACTGAACATCGATGTGGCCTTCCTCGGCGTCCCATCCTGTGATGAGTTCGGTAATGCCAACGGCTACACTGGCAAAGCCTGCTGCGGCTCCCTCGGCTATGCGATGGTCGATGCCGACAATGCAAAACAGGTCGTGATGCTCACCGAAGAGCTGCTGCCTTATCCGCATAACCCGGCAAGCATTGAACAGGATCAGGTTGATCTGATCGTCAAAGTTGATCGTGTTGGTGATGCCGCGAAAATCGGCGCTGGCGCGACCCGTATGACCACGAACCCGCGCGAACTGCTGATTGCCCGCAGCGCCGCGGACGTGATTGTCAACTCCGGCTACTTCAAAGAAGGTTTCTCCATGCAAACCGGCACCGGCGGCGCATCGCTGGCGGTAACGCGTTTCCTGGAAGACAAAATGCGTAGCCGTGACATTCGCGCCGATTTCGCCCTCGGCGGCATCACCGCCACGATGGTTGATCTGCATGAAAAAGGTCTGATCCGCAAACTGTTGGACGTACAGAGCTTTGACAGCCACGCCGCACAATCACTGGCCCGTAACCCGAATCACATCGAAATCAGCGCCAACCAGTATGCCAACTGGGGTTCTAAAGGTGCATCAGTTGATCGTCTCGATGTAGTGGTACTGAGCGCGCTGGAAATTGACACCCAGTTCAACGTTAACGTGCTGACTGGTTCTGACGGCGTACTGCGCGGTGCTTCCGGCGGTCACTGCGATACCGCAATTGCCTCTGCGCTTTCCATCATCGTCGCGCCACTGGTTCGCGGTCGTATTCCAACTCTGGTGGATAACGTGCTGACCTGCATTACCCCTGGCTCCAGCGTCGATATTCTGGTCACCGACCACGGTATCGCTGTTAACCCGGCACGTCCGGAACTGGCAGAACGTCTGCAGGAAGCGGGAATTAAAGTGGTTTCCATTGAGTGGCTGCGTGAACGTGCGCGTCTGCTGACCGGTGAACCACAGCCGATTGAATTCACCGACCGCGTCGTTGCCGTCGTGCGTTACCGCGATGGCTCGGTGATTGATGTTGTACATCAGGTGAAGGAATAAGCCATGCACCTGCTCCCTGAACTCGCCAGCCACCATGCGGTTTCGATTCCCGAGTTGCTCATCAGCCGGGATGAAAGGCAAGCACGGCAACACGCCTGGCTCAAGCGCCATCCTGTTCCACTGGTCTCCTTTACCGTGGTTGCGCCTGGGCCGATTAAAGACAGCGAGGTCACACGCCGTATTTTTAATCATGGCGTAACTGCCCTGCATGCCTTAGCCGCAAAACAGGGCTGGCAAATTCAGGAGCAGGCTGCACTGGTTTCTGCCAGCGGGCCGGAGGGCATGTTGAGCATTGCCGCCCCGGCTCGCGACCTCAAGCTCGCGACCATTGAGCTTGAACATAGTCATCCTCTCGGGCGTTTGTGGGATATCGATGTGCTGACGCCCGAAGGCGAAATTCTCTCCCGCCGCAATTATTCACTACCGCCTCGCCGCTGCCTGTTGTGCGAACAAAGCGCGGCTGTTTGCGCGCGTGGGAAAACCCATCAACTGACCGATTTACTCAACCGCATGGAGGCGCTGCTGAACGATGTCGATGCCTGCAACGTCAACTAAAACCACAAAGCTTGCTGCGTCATTAATCGATGACTACGCCCTGCTGGGCTGGCGCGCCATGCTGACTGAAGTCAATCTGTCACCAAAACCTGGCCTGGTGGATCGCATTAACTGCGGTGCGCACAAAGATATGGCGCTGGAAGATTTCCACCGTAGCGCACTGGCAATTCAGGGCTGGTTACCGCGTTTCATTGAATTTGGTGCCTGTAGCGCAGAAATGGCACCGGAAGCGGTACTCAACGGATTACGCCCAATTGGTATGGCCTGCGAAGGCGATATGTTCCGCGCCACTGCGGGCGTAAACACCCATAAAGGCAGCATTTTTTCTTTAGGGCTACTGTGTGCGGCGATTGGTCGTTTGCATCAGCTCAACCAGCCGGTAACGCCCAAAACCGTTTGTGCGACGGCGGCAAGTTTCTGCCGCGGTCTGACCGATCGCGAACTACGTACCAATAATCAACAACTGACGGCAGGTCAACGGTTGTATCAACAACTTGGCCTAACCGGCGCGCGCGGCGAAGCCGAAGCGGGTTATCCGCTGGTGATCAACCACGCCCTGCCGCACTACCTCACTCTGCTGGATCAGGGGTTAGATCCTGAACTGGCATTGCTCGATACCTTACTGCTGCTGATGGCGATGAACGGCGATACCAACGTTGCATCACGCGGTGGCGAAGTTGGGCTGCGCTGGCTACAACGCCAGGCGCAAACACTATTGCAAAAAGGGGGCATCCGAACCCCCGCCGATCTCGATTATCTCCGGCAGTTCGACAGGGAGTGTATCGAACGAAATCTCAGCCCAGGCGGCAGCGCCGACCTGCTGATTCTTACCTGGTTTTTAGCACAGATTTAAAAATTTAAACACTTGATAAATTTGGAAATATTAATTTTCGGAGAACCCGTATGTCTTTAGCAAAAGATAAGATATGGAAATTATTGGCCCCACTGGTGGTGATGGGCGTCATGTTTCTTATCCCTGTACCCGACGGTATGCCGCCGCAGGCATGGCATTACTTCGCCGTGTTTGTGGCAATGATTGTCGGTATGATCCTCGAGCCAATTCCGGCAACAGCAATCAGTTTTATTGCAGTAACTATTTGTGTTATTGGCAGTAATTATCTGCTCTTTGACGCCAAAGAATTAGCTAACCCCGCTTTTAATGCCCAAAAACAGGCGCTGAAATGGGGACTGGCTGGTTTTTCCAGTACCACTGTCTGGTTGGTATTTGGCGCATTTATCTTTGCATTAGGGTATGAAGTTTCCGGATTAGGTCGTCGTATCGCCCTTTTCCTGGTGAAATTCATGGGGAAACGCACACTGACGTTGGGTTATGCGATTGTCATCATCGATATTCTGCTGGCACCATTTACACCGTCTAACACCGCACGTACAGGTGGGACCGTTTTCCCGGTCATTAAAAACCTGCCGCCACTGTTTAAATCATTCCCGAACGATCCGTCTGCACGTCGTATTGGCGGTTATTTAATGTGGATGATGGTCATCAGTACCAGTCTGAGTTCCTCCATGTTTGTCACCGGTGCTGCACCGAACGTGCTGGGTCTGGAGTTTGTCAGCAAAATTGCCGGTATCCAGATTAGCTGGTTGCAGTGGTTCCTCTGCTTCCTGCCAGTTGGCGTTATCTTACTTATCATTGCGCCGTGGCTTTCCTATGTACTGTACAAACCGGAAGTCACTCATAGTGAAGAAGTGGCAACCTGGGCGGGTGACGAACTGAAAACAATGGGTCGCCTGACTCGCAGAGAGTGGACGCTGATTGGTCTTGTTCTGCTTAGTTTGGGTTTATGGGTATTTGGTAGTGAAGTCATTAACGCCACTGCTGTTGGCCTGCTGGCGGTTTCGCTGATGCTGGCGCTGCACGTTGTGCCGTGGAAAGACATTACCCGCTATAACAGCGCATGGAACACGCTGGTTAACCTGGCAACACTGGTTGTCATGGCTAATGGCCTGACCCGTTCTGGCTTTATCGACTGGTTTGCCAACACCATGAGTACGCACCTGGAAGGTTTCTCACCAAACGCGACAGTGATTGTACTGGTTCTGGTGTTCTACTTTGCGCACTACCTGTTTGCCAGCCTGTCTGCGCATACCGCAACCATGCTGCCGGTGATTCTGGCCGTCGGTAAAGGTATTCCGGGCGTACCGATGGAACAACTGTGTATCCTGCTGGTTCTGTCTATCGGTATCATGGGCTGCCTGACTCCATATGCAACTGGCCCAGGAGTTATTATTTACGGCTGCGGCTATGTGAAATCGAAAGATTACTGGCGTCTGGGTGCCATCTTCGGGGTCATTTACATCGCCATGTTGCTGTTGGTTGGCTGGCCAATTCTGGCAATGTGGAACTAATACGTTCGCCAAACGCTGAATAAATCATCACGCCCGCCAGGTAAGCCCACCCGGCGGGCTTTTTTATGATTTAATAGATAGTATTCAGTGTATGTATGAGTCCCACACCCATTATGAAAGCATTCTGGCGTAACGCCGCTTTACTGACGGCTTCTCTGCTCCCCTTCTCTTCAGCTAACGCCGTGGCGTTACAGGCAAAACAGTACGGCGATTTTGATCGCTATGTGCTGGCTCTTTCCTGGCAAACCGGATTTTGCCAAAGCCAGCACGATCGCAATCGTAACGAACGCGATGAATGTCGTCTGCAAACCGAAACGACCAACAAAGCTGATTTCTTGACCGTACACGGCCTGTGGCCTGGGTTGCCAAAGTCGGTTGCGGCACGCGGTGTTGATGAACGCCGCTGGATGCGCTTTGGCTGCGCCACCCGCCCAATCCCAAACTTGCCAGAGGCACGCGCCAGCCGAATGTGTTCGTCACCGGAAACGGGGTTGTCGCTGGAAACGGCAGCTAAACTAAGTGAAGTGATGCCCGGCGCGGGTGGGCGTTCCTGTCTGGAACGTTACGAATATGCGAAACACGGCGCCTGTTTTGGTTTTGATCCGGACGCTTACTTCGGCACGATGGTGCGTCTGAATCAAGAAATCAAAGAAAGCGACGCTGGAAAATTTCTCGCTGAAAACTATGGTAAAACCGTGAGTCGAAATGACTTTGACGCCGCCTTCGCTAAAAGCTGGGGGAAAGAGAACGTCAAAGCGGTCAAGTTAACGTGTCAGGGTAATCCGGCATATTTGACTGAAATCCAGATTTCACTCAAAGCTGACGCCATCAACGCACCGCTTTCTGCAAACTCATTCTTGCCACAACCACATCCCGGTAACTGTGGCAAAGCCTTTGTGATTGATAAAGCGGGCTATCAATAATCTGACAGGCAAAACGCTGTGGTGCGTTTTTCATGAAACATGGCGATTAAGATTTCTACAATAATGCGCTGCATTGAGGAATTCCCTGAATGTGACGTAAATCACTTCAAAGTGTGAGCAACAGCCAGTATCATCATATGAGTTAAACCCTCGCCGCCTGACGGTGAGGGTTTTCTTTTGGGTATGTTTATCTGCGACACTCGCAGTACCGACGACATGGAGTAAAAATGTCCAGACCAACTATCATCATTAACGACCTGGATGCCGAACGCATCGATATTCTGCTGGAGCAACCCGCCTACGCCGGTTTGCCAGTCGCTGACGCGTTAAACGCAGAGTTGGATCGCGCCCAAATGTGTTCGCCAGAAGATATGCCACACGATGTGGTGACGATGAACAGCCGGGTTAAATTCCGCAATCTTAGCGATGGCGAAGTGCGTGTGCGCACGCTGGTGTATCCGGC
>OBUY01000602.1_pt1 | contig 13378 bp, 11 predicted proteins | sample 1475781 | NCBI WGS metagenome assembly OBUY01 (sample SAMEA2579912, study PRJEB22360) | human gut metagenome | biome: human gut; feature: human-associated habitat; material: faeces | place: Denmark | collected 2008/2010 | reverse complement strand
CTCAATTATTGAACATTTAGTGCGAATTATTTAGTACAAAAAAACAGCGTTACGTAATCTTTCCCTGGTATGTGCTACGACCGAGTTCGTTCCCCCCAGTAACTTTCGGAATTCAAGCTCCTAGGAATTCATCGTTTTCCTGCAAATCGAATTATTTAGAGTATAGATGTATTTATAAAAGCATTTCATTTTAACGAATTTACAACAGAAAAATATTTTTCAATTACAATTTTCTCATCAAAGTCTTTTTGAATTTTAGCTCTACTGTTTCTACCCATTATTTCTTTTTCCATTGAACTTAAAGTCAAAAATTTTTCCATATTATCTACAAGACTAATTATTGAGCCAGGCTCGCAAAGGAATCCATTAATACCATGATCCACAACCTCTCTACATCCTATATTATCGGTTGTAATGATAGGTCTACCAATTGCTGCGGCCTCTAACAATGATTTTGGTACTCCTTCTCTGTAGTAAGATGGTAATACAACACAATGTGCCTTTATCAACTCAAGCTCAACTGAATCAGTAAACCCAAGATAAATTATTATTTTTTCTTTTTGCCATTGATCCAGTTCATATTTTTTTATTCCTGAAGTACTACTAGTATCCAGTGGACCGAGCAAATAAAACTCTGTATCTGGGAATCGTTTTTTAATAGCTCTTGCTGCTTCAACATAGATATAAATACCTTTCTCAGCTATCAATCTGGCAACTAATAAGAATCGAATGTTTTTTTTATCTTCTATAGGCGAATATTCAAATCGCTTTAAATCCACACCAGAACCAGGAATCCTCTCGCATTTATTCTCTGATACAATCTTAAGTTCCAAAAACAACTCTTTGTCTTCTTCATTTTGAAAGAAAATATAATCAGCCTTTCTTTGACTAACCTTGTAGAGATAAGAAACCAATTTTGAAAACAAAGTATTTTGTATAAATGCAACCCCCAATCCGGCAATATTATTAATAACTCTAATATTTAGCAAATTAGCCGCTAATGTCGCATATATATTATTTTTAGGTGTAAAATTAAGTGTAATATTTACTTTTTCTTTTTTAAAGATTCTATAAAAGCTAAGAATTGTTTGAAAATCTTGTAACGGGTTCTTCCCCCATCTCTGCATCTTTATTGTGAAACATTTACAACCGAGGGTCTCTAGCTTCGATTTATACTCTGTATCTGGAGATAAAGCTATGACTTCATATCCTGCATTTAATAATGCAGAAATAGTATTCCGTCTAAAGTTATATAAGTACCAGCTAGTGTTTGCTGTTATTGAAATTTTCATGTCTTCTATTTTATAAATGAATGTTTTTTCAAAAGACCATCTTTGATCCCCTTTAACATAAATCGTAATCGAGATACACGGGGTGAAACGGTGGAAAATATAATAAATTTAATCGGCATCATTAATAATATTTTCATTTTATATTTAATATCAAACTGAGGCTCTCGAAGAGAAAAAATCCAGTTCCTAAATACATAATAAAGTCTAAAAGGAGAACCTATATTAATAGACTTCCCTCCGGGTAATTTAAGATCTCTTGCCCCCAAATTATGTTTCATTGCTACATTGGTTGTCATTAAAACATGATAGCCAAGATATCTTGCACGATAGCACCACTCTATATCAATAGAATCAATAAACCACTCTGCTTTATTAAATCCAATTGCAGAAAAAACATCCATACTATACAAAGAACCCGACGATATAATTGATTTTACACTATATACAGATTCATTTAATTGTGTGCTATTTTTGAAGTATTTTTCATATCTTGCGTTGTTCCTTTCATTAATTACTGAGGGCCCTATACAAGCGATTTTATAATTATAATTATTTTTTATTTTTGTATATTCTGAATACAGTACCTCAATTAGATCACTATCAACTGATGAGTCTTGGTCAAATGTGATCACAAAATCGGCATTTAATTTTAATGATTGCATAAATCCTATATTCTGTGCATACGCAATACCAAGATTTTCATTTGGCTGAATTAAAATCACATTGCTGATATTATCTACATGAGTTTTTAAAGAAATCTGATAGTTTTCTTCATTACTGTTATCAACAATAATAATTGTATCAACTTGTCCTAAAATTGCTGATAGGTTTCTAATGAAAGAATCCATATCTGGATTATACGTTACTATTACTGCAAATATTTTCAAGCTTGATTCCATGTGTAACATTTTTTCCTAAAGATAAACATTAGTAGAGACGCAAATGATTCGGTGATTAAAACAGAGATTGCGGCACCTATTGCGCCAAAAAAATGCACAAGTATTGGCATATGGAACAAATGTAGTACAGATACGGCAAAATATATTTTCCGAAGTAATTTTGTCTGCCCTTGCGTCAAGTATAGATTTTGGGCATAAGAGATCCCAAATGAAATAGGGATTATAGCTAAAGTTAATATATAATAAATATAAATACCTGATAAATATTGCTCTCCGAGTAACAATGTATAGATAAGGTTACTGAATATGAATAGACTTGCTACGATTGCTACTGCAAAACAAACTAATATGGTCGTCGATTTTCGCCATAACAAATAAAAGCTGATTCCATGTTCTTTCGAAACTCTAGGGAAAAATGCCTGCGCAACAGGAAATAAAATGCCTTGAGCAGCAGACTTTAATTTGTCGGCACTTGAATAATAGCCTGTTTCTATAGCTCCTTTTGCAGTCCCTAAATACATTAGCGTTAATGTACTATAAATACTTGTGAAAACATTTGAAATAAATATATCATACCCACTTTTAAAACGGTCTATTATTTCGTTATTACAAATAATAATTTTTACTTTATACTTGAGATACAAATTAAGATAGAAAGTTGACAAGACGTTTGGTAACGCTGTATTAATTGAATATGCCAAAAGAGCAATATTGATATCTCTATTGTCTTTAACATATAGAACCACAATTACTATCGAAACTATGCGAGTAATACATGTGGATATTACAATAAAACCTGTCTTTTCTTTTCCAATAAAAAAATGTGTTTGATTAAATACAGAGCAAAAAACCGTGCTCCATAAAATTAAATAACAGGAGATATAACCATATTCAATAAAAAAAGCATACGCACCAATGATAATCGCTGTGCAAAATAGAAACATTAGTAGTCTGCACAGTATTATTTCATTGATGATTTTTATTTCATCTTGTTTATTATCACATCTGACAATATCTCTTGCTCCAGTTAATGTGAAGCCATATTCAACAAGCATAACAAGATATTGTTGCGCAGCAAGAAATAAGGATAATATGCCAAAGTGAGCAACCCCTAAATTGCGGGTTATGATCGGTAATGTAATAAAAGGGAATAAATAGATACTCCCTCGAACAATAAACAGATGCAATATAGACTTAATTGGTATATCTTTAAGTATTTTATTCATATTATATTCCCCCCTTAATTTCCTTAAGGGGGCATTATATTAAATAACATTAAATTTAGGTTGTTTCATATCTTTTTTAGAAAGATTTAACTCTCCATCTACTGGCCAATTAATTTGTAGTTCAGGATCATTCCAAATAATCCCTCTATCACTCTCAGGATGATAATAATTCGTCGTCTTATACAAAAACTCAGCCGCTTCACTCAGCACCAAAAACCCATGCGCAAACCCTTCAGGTATCCACAACTGGCGCTTATTCTCAGCAGATAAATTCACCCCAACCCACTTACCAAAAGTAGGTGAAGATTTACGAATATCAACAGCTACATCAAAAACTTCACCAACAACGCAGCGCACCAATTTTCCTTGTGCATAAGGTTCTAATTGATAATGCAGCCCGCGTAAAACACCTTTACTAGACTTTGAATGGTTATCCTGAACAAATTCAACCTTACGGCCTACAGCTTCTTCAAATACTTTCTGGTTAAAGCTCTCAAAAAAGAAACCACGCTCATCGCCAAAAACTTTTGGTTCAAAAATCAGCACATCAGGAATTTCTGTTTTAATTACGTTCATTTTATTAATAACCTTTAATCATTTTCAGCAGATACTGACCATAAGCATTTTTTTTCAGCGGTTCAGCTAACACTTTCACCTGTTCTGCATCAATAAATCCTTTACGATAAGCAATCTCTTCCGGGCAAGATACTTTTAATCCCTGACGCTCTTCAATTGTAGCAATGAAGTTACTTGCTTCAATCAGGCTTTGATGTGTCCCCGTGTCCAGCCAGGCATAACCACGTCCCATCATGGCAACAGATAAACGCCCCTGTTCCATATAGATACGGTTAATATCTGTAATTTCCAGCTCGCCACGTGCAGAAGGCTTAAGATTTTTCGCCATTTCTACAACGTCATTATCATAGAAATATAGCCCAGTTACAGCGAAGTTACTTTTTGGCTCTAACGGTTTTTCTTCAAGGCTAATGGCTGTACCGTTTTTATCAAACTCCACGACACCATAGCGTTCTGGATCATTTACGTGATAGGCAAATACCGTTGCACCGCTTTCTTTATTAACAGCAGTTTCCATTAACTTCGGCAAGTCATGTCCATAGAAGATATTATCGCCAAGTACGAGTGCACAATCATCACCACCAATAAAATCTTCACCAATGATAAACGCTTGCGCCAGGCCATCCGGGCTCGGTTGTACTTTATACTGTAGATTAAGCCCCCACTGGCTCCCGTCCCCCAACAATTGTTGGAAACGCGGTGTATCCTGTGGCGTACTGATAATCAGAATATCGCGAATACCCGCCAGCATCAGCGTAGAGAGCGGGTAATAGATCATCGGCTTATCATAAATAGGCAGGAGTTGTTTACTCACTGCCATAGTCACAGGATAAAGACGAGTACCTGATCCGCCAGCTAAAATAATACCTTTACGCGTTTTCATTTCACCATTCCTTTTAATTTATCACGCCCAATATCATTGGCGAGATACAATAAATTTTTAAATTGCTGTAGTTGTAAATAATTCATTGAGCATACGTTTCACGCCCACCTGCCATTCAGGCAAGACAAGAGCAAAGTTCTGCTGAAATTTTTCTGTATTAAGACGAGAATTATGAGGGCGGCGGGCTGGAGTAGGATAAGCCGATGTCGGCACGGCGTTAAGTTTGTTAAGAGCAAGGTTAATCCCCGCTTTGCGCGCCTCTTCAAATACCAGAGCGGCATAATCGTGCCAGGTTGTTGTACCGCCAGCAACCAGATGGTACAAACCAGCAACTTCTGGTTTGTTTACTGCCACGCGAATGGCATGAGCGGTGCAATCGGCCAGCAATTCAGCTCCCGTTGGTGCACCAAATTGATCGTTTATCACAGCCAACTCTTCGCGTTCTTTTGCCAGACGCAACATCGTTTTAGCGAAGTTATTTCCCTTACCTGCATAGACCCAACTGGTACGGAAAATAAGGTGCTTCGCGCAATGTTCTTGTAATGCTTTTTCTCCGGCTAATTTTGTTTCACCGTAAACATTTAGCGGTGCTGTTGCATCCGTTTCCAGCCATGGCGCGTCACCGCTGCCAGGGAAAACGTAATCAGTGGAGTAGTGTATAACCCAGGCTCCAACTTCATTAGCTGCCTTTGCTATCGCTTCGACGCTTGTCGCGTTAAGTAATTGTGCGAAATCCGGTTCTGATTCCGCTTTGTCTACTGCAGTGTGAGCAGCAGCATTAACAATAACATCAGGGCGAATTTTTTTGACAGTCTCAGCCACACCTTCGGGGTTGCTGAAATCGCCACAATAATCAGTGGAGTGAACATCAAGAGCAATCAGATTACCCAGGGGAGCCAGAGAACGCTGCAGTTCCCACCCCACCTGCCCTGTTTTGCCGAAAAGAAGGATATTCATTACTGACGCCCCTCATAGTTCTGTTCAATCCATGACTGATAAGCACCGCTTTTCACATTCTCAACCCAATTTGTATTAGCCAGATACCATTCCACAGTTTTACGAATCCCACTCTCAAACGTTTCTTGCGGTTTCCAGCCCAATTCGCGGCTAATTTTATCGGCATCAATGGCATAACGGCGATCATGTCCCGGGCGGTCAGCGACATAAGTAATTTGCTCACGATAAGATTTTTCTTTCGGTACAATTTCATCCAACAAATCACAAATCGTGAGCACTACATCGATATTTTTCTTTTCGTTGTGTCCACCAATGTTATAAGTTTCACCCGCTTTACCTTCGGTTACGACGGTATATAACGCACGAGCATGATCCTCTACATACAACCAGTCGCGAATTTGATCCCCTTTACCATAAATAGGTAATGCCTTACCTTCCAGCGCATTAAGAATGACCAACGGAATCAATTTTTCTGGAAAGTGATAAGGACCGTAGTTATTCGAGCAGTTAGTCACAATGGTCGGCAAACCATAGGTGCGTTTCCACGCGCGGACTAAATGATCGCTGGATGCTTTGGATGCGGAATAAGGACTGCTTGGCGCGTAAGCTGTCGTCTCAGTAAATAAGGGTAATTCTTCTGTATTATTTACTTCATCAGGATGAGGTAAATCACCATAGACTTCATCAGTAGAAATATGATGGAAGCGGAAATTGTTTTTCTTTTCATCATCCAATGCAGACCAGTAATTACGAGCTGCTTCTAAAAGGACGTAAGTCCCCACAATATTGGTTTCAATAAAGGCTGCCGGGCCAGTTATTGAACGGTCAACGTGGCTCTCTGCCGCCAGGTGCATCACCGCGTCTGGCTGGTGCTGTGAAAAAATACGTGCCATTGCTACGGCATCGCAGATGTCTGCATGCTCAAATGAATAACGTTCAGAATCAGAAACTTCAGCGAGTGATTCCAGGTTTCCGGCATATGTTAATTTATCGACATTAACAACACTGTCCTGCGTATTATTTATAATGTGACGAACTACAGCAGAACCAATAAATCCTGCGCCACCAGTAACGAGTATCTTCACTTTTTTATTCCATATTACTTCAGAGCATACTGTGAAATAAGCGGCTCTCAGTTTGATTAATAGAGGTATTAATGCACGCTACCGCCCCTGGCTTTACAGCTACCAGAGCACTGCGCGCATGCCTACGATGTGACGAGCGTTACCCACTCGCGCTAAACCCGAAAAATTCAAACGCTAATTGTCTTACCAATCAGCCATGGAAACAAGGAAAATCCTGGAAAAGTTTGACTAAAATCCTATTGCTAAGTCGTTGTTATTCTGAAAGTTTATAAAGCAACAACGGCAGGAAGATTCGCAACAAATTACTTTCGCCACAAATCTTCACTGCCGTTATGATTTTCTTATTAACCGTTACATCCGGTCAGATTTTCATTATTCGCTTAACAGCTTCTCAATACCTTTGCGGAACTTCGCCCCTTCTTTCAGGTTACGCAGCCCATACTTCACAAACGCCTGCATATAGCCCATTTTTTTACCGCAGTCGTAGCTGTCACCGGTCATTAACATGGCATCAACGGCTTGTTTTTTAGCCAGTTCAGCAATGGCATCTGTCAACTGTATACGTCCCCATGCACCTGGCTGAGTGCGTTCCAGTTCAGGCCAAATATCGGCAGAAAGGACATAACGACCAACAGCCATTATGTCTGAGTCCAGCGTCTGCGGCTGATCCGGTTTTTCAATAAATTCAACAATACGGCTAACTTTGCCTTCACGGTCCAGCGGCTCTTTGGTCTGGATGACGGAGTATTCAGAGAGGTCGCCCGGCATACGTTTTGCCAGTACCTGGCTGCGGCCCGTTTCGTTAAAGCGCGCAATCATGGCAGCAAGGTTGTAACGCAGCGGATCGGCGCTGGCGTCGTCAATAACAACGTCTGGCAACACCACGACAAACGGATTGTCGCCAATGGCTGGTCGCGCGCACAAAATGGAGTGGCCTAAACCTAAAGGTTCGCCCTGACGCACGTTCATAATGGTCACACCCGGCGGACAGATGGACTGCACTTCCGCCAGCAGTTGACGCTTCACGCGCTGTTCAAGGAGAGATTCTAATTCATATGAGGTGTCGAAGTGGTTTTCGACCGCGTTCTTGGACGCATGAGTTACCAGGAGGATTTCTTTGATCCCTGCAGCCACAATCTCGTCAACAATGTACTGAATCATTGGCTTGTCGACGATCGGTAGCATCTCTTTGGGAATCGCCTTAGTGGCAGGCAACATATGCATCCCAAGACCCGCTACAGGAATAACTGCTTTTAAATTCGTCATTATTTCATCCACCTGTAAAATGGTTGCTGAATTATAGCTTGTTCGATTTTTTTCGCCAGCATCAATTACCCTGAACTGATGACTGATTTACTTCCGATGTTACGCCGCTTCGCTCAGGATTGCAGTAGCGTTATTCTTAAGTATGGCTCCATTTTTCCAGGAATGGTCGCAATTCTACTCCCCCCGTTCCGGCAATCGAAAGTTAATCTTTTCCACATTAACAATGTGGTAATTAATCCTGTCGATATCGACTGAACTTTGTCCTTTTTCATTCACCGAATGAACATTTGCCAGTGACAGTAAGGTCTCGTTCTTTGCCATAAATGTGCCACGAACGTCTTTACGCAAGTCGAAGTTCATGGTCAATGCTGACCCCACAGAGGATTCCTGCATCACTTTGATATTTCGCATAAAAAGGTGTTGCGGTTTGTTGTGCAGTTCCAGCGACGCACACTTCATTTCAATGTTGGTCAGCGCCACAAAAGAAGTTGCATTGCCTGCCGAAATTTGTATTCCGCGCAATTTCCAGGCAAGGTGAGTATTATCAAGGTGAATATTATTCAGTTTGAAATTTTGCGGTATGGAGAGATACCTGCCTTTAATGACACCATAGCCGATTAACATTCCGGCACTATTAACCATTTCTATCTGGTCAATAACAAAGTTATCACATCCATATATCGCAACTGTGGCATTATCAATACCCGCTTTCTTACTGAAATCCGGCGTAATATTACGCGCTTTGATATTACGGATAATGAAATGCTTGCCATTTTCAACATGAATTAGTTGCCGACAATCAGAGCCAGTGATATTCGCTACGACAAAGTTTTTCACTGCCTGGTCTTCCGGATAGTTGTTATCGTAAGTACTTCCCGCAAGGCCTATGCCAATACCCCAGTTGATTTTGCCATTAGTACAGTTGATGCGTTCTATTACGTGGTCGGAAATTAAAATATCGCGGTCGTTAATCGCCACATTCCATTCGATGGCGTCGCCCTGTAAATCGCTGAACTTACAATGGGTGATGTTGGCACCGATAATCTGGTTATGAAATCCCTGGCGTAAGATGGCGTAGTTGGCGTGGCTGACCGTGAGGTTGTCAATGACCAGATTGCGCATGACCCGTTTGTTTTTGCCGCCAATATAGATCTGCGCCACCGGGCCAAAACCGCTCATCGCCAGGTCTTTAATGACGCAATCAGAACCGCGCACATCCAGGGTGATGTTATGCATACTACCGCCCTTCCCCCCTGTCACCTGGCTGCCGTCCTGTAAGACAAATCGCCCTCTGCCGTTGCCGCGCAGGCTACCGAGGATGTGTAACGTTTTACCGGGAGGGATGAAGATGCCGGTGTTGATGTTGTCGCAAACAAATCCGCCAGGCACAACGACCGTTTGCCCTTCGCTGAAAGCCTGTTTAAACGAGGCTATCCAGTCTTTGGAATTGTAGTCATTGATGTTAACGCTTTGTCGGGCGGGAATTGCACGGGCAAAAGGAGTATGGAGGAAAGCAAGCGCGGATCCTGCCCTCAGGAAGGTGCGTCGGGAGAGTTTTTTAAATGGCATACGTTCTCCTCTATAAAGCCTGCAACAAGCTGGCGAGTTCTCGATTAATCACCTGCTGGTTAAAATCGTGTTCGACTTTTTCGCGCGCGCGTTTGATAACCGGAGCCAGTTTGTCGGCCTCCAGTTGGCTAAACGCCGCCAGTCGTTGCGCCAGTGCGCGAGCATCGTTCTCAGGCACCAGCCAGCCGGATTTATCGGCCTCCACCAGTTCCGGTATTCCGCTATGCAGAGTAGAAACCACCGGAATGCCAACGGCCATCGCTTCCATTAGCGCCACCGGAATACCTTCCATATCGCCGTCCGCGCCCGTAACCGATGGCAGCAGGAAGACATCCGCGTCGTCGAGCATCGCCTTCACTTCGTGGCTCGGTTTAAACCCCGGCATCTCCACCATATCTTCCAGTTGATACTGTTCGATGAGCGTGCGTAAACGCCGCTCCCACGGGCCGATGCCGAGGATGCGATAGCGAAACGCCACGCCCTGCTCTTTCAACTGACGGCAGGCTTCAATCGCCACATGCAACCCTTTCTTCTCAGTTAATCTTGCGACGGAAATGATTTCCAGCGGCGTTGCGGGTGCTTTCACCGGACGCGGGCTAAAGCGCGTCATGTCCACGCCCATACGCGATACGGCGATTTTTTCTCTGGGGCAGCCCATTTTTTGCAGCCTTCCGGCCCACAGATCGCTTATCGGTAACATCAGGTCGCCACGGCGAAACAGTTGTTGATATTCGGGGGTGTAGTGGTTGAGCACTTCCCGACTGGAGATATCAATGCCGTGGAAGATAGTAGCGATTTTGCCGTGAATGACACCCAGTTCACGCAATTTGGCTGCGGTTACCCCCGCAGGGCCAAAATGAGCGATGAACACATCGGCGTGAAACGGTGTTGCAACCCGGCCGCAAATGGCAGACAAAATCAGGTTTCGTGACTCAGCGCCATAGCGTTTGATGTTAAGCGCCTGCCAGGTGTTTTTACGATGAATGCCGCGTAAGGTCTGGCTGGCACGATGGCGTAGTTTCGCTACTTTGCCCTGAGGTTCGTCCTGTAACCAGCGAGTTTTAGCGGCAAGGTTGTATTGCGTCCATGCCGCATGGGTGTTTTGCGTATCGCCTTTTTGCAGTGCGACAATCTCCACCTCAAAGCCCATATCAATAAACGCAGTAATTTGGTTGAGGACGAAGGTTTCCGACGACAGCGGGAATTTCAGTAAAAAGAAGCCGACCTTCATTTCGCCTCCCCGATGCGTTCCAGTACAGACTGCACCATCTGCATTCCCGTCTGACGTTCGCGACTGACGGCTTCGCTAAGTCGCGCGTTCAGCGCCGGAAGCTGGCCTAAGGTATCCGCAACCATCGCTTGCAGGCTGCCGTCTAATAAATGACGAATATCTATCGCCATCTCCGACAGCCCCAGTTGTTGCATAATCCCGGCGGATTTATGTTCGTAGTTGATAGCAATTGCCGGAGTGGCAAAGTTCATTGAGATAATGGCGGAGTGCAGGCGCGTACCGACAGTGAGTTCACAGGCAGCGAGAATTTTGCCCATTTCCAGATCGTTAAGTTCATCCATCACCACGTGGTAACGGGAAGGATCGCTGATGTGCTGGCGCAGGTTGAGCGCCACCATGCGGTCATCTTTGTTGTAGCTGTCGATGCCCGTACAGGTGGAAAGCGCAATGACCTGATACCCTTCGTCGAGAATGCGATTGACCACCCCGGCAAAGGCTTGTTCATACGCTTGTTGAGTGGTGCCGAGGCGTTTATCGAACGGTGCCAGTTCGCGCAGAGTAATTGCCACGGTTTTCTGTTGGGATGCGACGCCCAGCCAGTGTTGGACAGCGTAGCTGGCGGTGTAATCTTCAGTGTGATGATCGACCAGCCAGGCGGTATCGACGCCGTGTTCGACTTTTGCGGTAGTGATATTGCTGCGTTTCATCAGCTCAAGGCTGACCGATTCGCGCAGGATCAATGCATCGCAGTGACCAAAAACGTAGTTAGCCAGTTGGTTAAATTGCTCATCCTGGAACGGGCCGACGCTGTGACCAATCATAAACAGCGGCTTTTTCGCCATAAAGGTGCACAGAGCGTGTTCAAATTGCGGTACGCCGTAGAGATCGACAAAAAACGAACCGCCGACCTGAATAATGGCGTCGTAACCTGAAAGCAAGCGCACGAAGTCGGTAAATCCCTGGGCGATGGCAATATTACGCAGCTTGCCGGTGTCGGTGACGCGAGAGAGCAATACCTGGTGTTGGTAGCGGCGACGGAGGACTTTTTTTACGCGCCCGACAACGCCCGCCGCGTTGTTGTGTTGTTTCATTTGCAGGAACAGCGGATCGCCCATTACCGGGCGGTTAAGCAGCCAGGAAGAACTGACCGGATAGCGGCTCATCACGTCCACTTCGGCGTGTGGATTGAGGATGTTGATGGCATCAAGTAAGCCACGCAAAATGGCGCTGTCGCCGCGGTTGCCGCAAGTGTGGTTGCCCAGAATAAGTAATTTCATTTTTTCCTCATAAATTTGATGCCAGGTGAGGTTGTGTTCGTTGCCGCTTTTTGCCTGATGCGACGCTGACGCGTCTTATCAGGCCTACAAGATCCGAGCACTGAACCGTAGGCCGGATAAGGCGTTTTCACCACATCCGGCATTCAACGCCTGATGCGACGCTGACGCGTCTTATCAGGCCTACAAGATCCGGGCACTGAACCGTAGGCCGGATAAGGCGTTTTACGCCGCATCCGGCATTCAACGCCTGATGCGACGCTGGCGCGTCTTATCAGGCCTACAAAATCCGGGCACTGAACCGTAGGCCGGATAAGGCGTTTTACGCCGCATCCGGCAACCGTTGCCAGAACCGAAAACAACCATTCACCCCGCCCGTAAAAGCATTTTCATTTTTTCGCTGCGACAAAACTGACGCTTCACTTCCACCACCAGCGGATGGCGCGACAGCACAATCATCACCACAAACGCCAGTGCGCCTGCGGTAATTTGCACCGCCAGCAGCGTCCCCAGTGCCAGTTGCCCTTTCAGCACCACGCCCAGCACATAACTGATCACCAGCGTCGGTAATGAGAGATAAAACGGTAGCCACAAGCTCAGGATGTACTGCCGATAACTGGAGCCGAGCACCGGTTTAATCATCACGAAATAACTCAGCACAGTGTTGATAATCTGCACCAGCAGGAAGCCCAGCGTGACGCCGATTGCGCCCGCCGTCTGCCCACCAATAACAATCGCCGGAATAAACAGAAATGTTTTGAATACATTGAATTTAAAGCTGATATCGACCCGCGCTTTCGCCATCAGCAGCGAACCAATCGGGTTACCCACTGAACGCAGTAGCCCCACCACGCACAGCAATTGCAGCACCGGAATGATGCTGTTCCATTTCTCACCAAATACCAGCGGCACAAAATTATTGGCTACCACCATCAATCCCAACAGCGCTGGAAAGTTGATAATCCCCACCACCGACAGCAGCTTGTAGAAGTTGACGCGCAGCTTTTCGGTGTCGTCCTGAATTTTGGCGAACGCTGGAAACAGCACGCGGGTGATTATCGGGTTCAACTTCATCGGCGGTACAACAGCCACGTTGTACGCCAGGTTGTAGCCCGCAATC